>Ga0074195_1004154_pt1 | contig 12267 bp, 10 predicted proteins | sample EPASupsiteHSE623_FD_64525 | JGI IMG/M metagenome (GOLD analysis project Ga0074195, IMG submission 64525) | Bioremediated contaminated groundwater from EPA Superfund site, New Mexico - Sample HSE6-23 | ecosystem: Environmental > Aquatic > Deep subsurface > Groundwater > Contaminated ...
TGGCCTATATCGGTGATGATCTGAATGATGCTCATCTGTTAAAGGAAGTGGGGTTCAGCGCGGTTCCTGCCAATGCGCCGGCCTACATGGACCGCTTCGCCCAACATAGGCTGACCAAAAAAGGGGGTGAAGGCGTATTCCGGGAGTTTACGGAGCTCCTGCTAAGCCGGGAAAACCTGCTCGAAAAAGCCGTTGATTTATACCTGGAAGCCACCGCACAAAAAGAGGGCCCTGTGCCTCAATAAACTATGCTTTTTCTCCCTGACACAGTAATTTCACCAGTTTTCCGGATAATGCCTTCCTGGAATACGAATGGATCTTGCCGGTTTCAGCACGGAAGAACCGCCCCTCGCTAACCTCCTTCAGGTAATCAAGCATTCGTTCCTGCTCATCGTATTCAAAAAGCTTTCCGCAACCGGTTTCAGCGATCATCTCCTCCAGGTCACCGCCGCGCGGACCGATCGCCAGCACAGGCCTGCCCGAAGCCATGTATTCAAAAAACTTGCCCGTGACAATGCCCTTGTTGTTCTCCACACGCGGGATGACCAGCAACTGAAGCGACGATTCCTGTAAATAGCGTACCGACTGATGATGGTCAACATACCCTGCCAGATGAAGCTCCAAATCAGGAAGCTTTTGCCGGATACGCCCAATCACAGGAGCAGGGACTTTTCCCACGAAACGCAATAGCAGTCTCTTCCGGTTTTCAGTCCCAAACAATTCGAGGGCATTCAGGAATCCGGTCATATCGTAGGCTTCGGAGATGGTACCGGTATAGGTGATGATGAATTTCGCTGAATTGATTTCCGTTTCCTGCAAAAAATCACTTTCATCGTAACCATTGGGGATTACCGAAATTTTAGATGCTTCTCCGGCCGGGAGCTTTTGTGCAAAAATGCGTTTCACATCCTGGCTTACCGTGATCACATGATCAGCTCCCCGCAAAACGTCAAGCTCCATCCGGCGGTCCTTTTTGGCAGCCCATGCCATGTGCCGCAGCTCATGATAGTAGTAAATATCGGTCCACGGGTCCCTCAGATCAGCGATCCACCGGATACCCAGTTTTTTCTTCAGCTTCAGACCGATTAACTGGGTGGAATGCGGAGGACTGGTCGTGATCACCGTTTCAATGTGATACCGGCCAATCAGCTCAATGGCTTTCTTTACAGCATAACGGTTCCAGCCCCGGCGCGGATCCGGAAGAAAAAAATTACCTCGTAGAGCCCTTGACAGCTTTTGCAGCCACGAAGTCTTCCCGGCATTGGCAAAACCTCCGTACGGGATTTCTTTCTTCCCCGACAGTACTTTATACAGGTTATAAAATTCAAAAGTGCGCGTGCGGAAAATCTTAATACCACGAGGCACTTCCAGTTCGAGGCTTTCATCGCGCTGGGCATAGCTGGCAAGACCGGGATCAACGGTCAGCACAATCGGTTCCACCCCCAGTCCGGGAAGGTATTTGGTAAACTTCAGCCACCGCTGCACACCGGCCCCGCCGCTGGGCGGCCAATAATACGTTATGATGAGAATTTTGTCCATATCAGAATATGGAACAAAAATAATATACTTCCCCGAATTCCTTTATTTTTGCAAAAGGAAAAGCAGACCGGAGACCGGAGAAGGGAAAAGAGAAAACAGGAGTCGTATGCAGTGAGTAGTGCACGCTGTGCCCCATGCACTGTGCTCTATGCCGCAACCCTGTAACCCTGTAACCCTGTAACCTTGTAACCCTGTAACCCTGTAACCTTGTAACCATTTATCATGATATTCTGCGACCTTCACAAACAATACGAGGCTTATCAAAGCGAAATCGACGCCGCCATACAAGGGGTCATCCGCTCAGGCTCCTTTATTAATGGGCGGGAGATTAATTTGCTCGAAGAAGAACTGTCGGTATATACCGGCGTCAAAAATGCCATTTGCTGCTGTTCCGGCACCGACGCGCTGCTTCTTCCCCTGATGGCCTGGGGCATTGGTCCCGGAGATGAGGTGATCTGCCCCGCCTACAGCTATATTGCCACCGCCTCAATGGTCAGCCTCATGAAAGCGAAACCGGTATTTATCGATGTACTCTCCGGGGATTTCAATATCGACGTGTCAAAGATTGAAGAAAAGATCACGCCCCGCACAAAAGGAATCATTGCCGCCTCGCTCTTCGGCCAGTGCGCCGACTATAAAGCAATTAACGCGCTGGCTCAAAAACACCGGCTGTGGGTCATTGAAGACGGCGCACAATCGTTCGGCGCCACATACTATGGAAAACAATCCTGTTCGCTCACCACGGTGGGTACAACCAGCTTCTTTCCCGCGAAACCGCTGGGATGCTATGGAGACGGAGGAGCCCTGTTCACTGACGATGATCAGCTTGCCGAAACCATCCGGATGATCCGCGGACACGGGCAGGAAAAGCGGTACTATCATAAGTTAATCGGGATCAACGGTCGGATCGATACCCTGCAGGCCGCGATCCTCCGGGTTAAACTGAAATACTTTAATCAAGAGCTCAAAGTCAGGCAGCAGGCAGCAGACCTGTATTCTGAATTACTGGAAGGCGTGGTGATTACACCACGGGTTGCAGAAGGAAAAACCGGCACCTGGGCCCAATACACGATCCGAACACCTCAGCGTGACTTTTTACGAAGTGAATTACAGGCCCAAAATATACCCACGGCAATCCATTATCCATTACCTTTGCCAAGGCAGGAAGCATTCGCCGGTGACGTAATCCCCGGTGAAACCTTCCCTGTAGCCGATGAGCTGTCGCGCACCGCCCTGTCGCTTCCTATGCATGGATTGATCACTGAAGAGGAAGTCCGCCAGGTCGCCGCTGCCATCAGGAAGATAGTGAAAAAGGTAGAAAGGCAGAAAGGTGACACGGTAGAAAGGTAAGAAGGTAACAAGGTGCCAAGGCAGAAAGGTTAAAACCCTGCAACCTTGTAACCCTGTAACCCTGCAACCTTGCAACCCTGTTCTGTCTTCCATCTTGTGTCTTAAATTTGAAACCTATGTCCTATTACGCACACGAAACAGCCTGCATTGACGCAGGAGCAAACATTGGTAACGGAACAAAGATCTGGCACTTTTGCCACGTGATGAAAGGCGCCGAAATCGGTGGAAGCTGCGTCCTGGGACAAAACGTGTACGTCGGAAGCCAGGCCCGGATCGGTAACAGGGTGAAAATCCAGAATAACGTGAGCGTCTACGACTCGGTGATCATCGAAGACGATGTCTTTTGCGGTCCCAGTTGCGTGTTTACCAATGTGGTTAATCCGCGGTCGTTTGTGGAACGAAAAGAACAATACCGCCCCACCGTCGTTAAAAGAGGAGCTTCAATCGGAGCCAACGCCACGCTGGTATGCGGGGTGACGGTTGGTGAGTATGCCCTGATCGGCGCAGGCGCAGTGGTCACCAAAAATGTGAAACCATATGCCCTGATGGTTGGCGTACCAGCCATTCAGAAAGGATGGGTCAGCCGTTCGGGAGCCATACTGGATCAAAGCCTGATTTGCCCCGAAACCGGAGAGAAATATGAACTCGTAAACGGGGAGCTAAGAGCATGGGGTATAGGGCATGGAGCATAGGGCATGGAGCATGGAGGAGACCGGAAAAAGGTGGAAAGGTAACCCTGTAACCTTGCAACCCTGTTCTGTCTTAATCCTTGTGTCTAACTATATTAAACAACACATCACATGAACGTGAAACAAAATATTCTTCAAAAAACCGCCGCCAAATCCGAAACCGTTGGCGTGATCGGACTGGGCTACGTGGGACTTCCGCTGGCAGTGAGCTTTGCTATGGCCGGTGTGAAGGTCATCGGTTTTGAAAAATCAGCAAAAAAAGCGGACAGCGTCAATGAAGGTGATAACTACATCCGCGACATTCGTGATGAGGACCTGAAACAGGTTGTGGATACCAACAAACTTGTTGCTACCACCGATTTTTCCAGGATCAGGGAATGCGATGCGATCATCATCTGCGTCCCTACCCCCCTGGATGTCTTTAAAAAGCCCGACATGAGTTACATCAGCGAGGCTTGCGACAGTATCGCGAAAAACATGAAAACCGGTACGTTCGTTTGCCTCGAAAGCACCACCTATCCTACCACCACCGAAAATTTTATACTCCCGGTACTTGAAGAAGGATCAGGATTAAAGCACGGACAGGACTTCTGGCTCGCTTTTTCACCCGAACGAATTGACCCGGGAAACGCCACCTACCACACCCGCAATACGCCCAAAGTACTTGGCGCTCTCCATCCCGACGGAATGGAGATCGGCCAGGCAATCTATAGTCAGGCGATCGACACGATTTACCCGGTCAGCTCACCGCGGGTGGCCGAGATGGTCAAGATCCTTGAAAATACCTACCGGCTGGTCAACATCAGTCTCATCAACGAACTGGCATTACTTTGCGGAAAGATGGATATCAATATCTGGGAGGTGATCGATGCGGCCAAAACCAAGCCTTACGGGTTCCAGGCTTTTTATCCCGGACCCGGCATCGGCGGGCACTGCATTCCACTCGACCCCTTTTACCTGGAACATATCGCGAAAAAATTCGGGTTCGACCTAAGCATGATCAACACCGCCGGCCATATCAACAACATGATGGCCCATCGCATGACCCTCAAGATCACTTCAGCCCTAAACCGGCAGAAGAAATCCATCAATGGCAGCAAGATCCTGTTCCTGGGGGTGGCCTACAAACCAGGAATTGACGATGCCCGAGAGTCGCCGGCATTGAAGATTATGGATGAAGTCGTCAAAAAAGGGGGACTGGTCTCCTACCACGATCCTTATATTCCGGAAGTTACCACCCCCGAGGGCCGCGCATTTCGTTCGGATGAACTGACAGCGGCAAGCCTGAACTCGGCCGACTGCGCCGTCATCAGTACGGCACACGAAAGCTTCAGTCCCGGTTTCATCCTCGAAAACGCCCGGCTTATTGTCGATCTTCGCAACGCGATTAAAGAACCATCGGATAAAGTCTATAAACTGTAATGAAATCAATATTGTTGTTTCTCAACCGCAGGTACCTTCAGCAATATGAAGCGCTAAACCTGCATTTAGAATAAATTCATACAACATGAAGAATTTTGCACTTGCCGGCGCTGCCGGATACATTGCCGAGCGGCACATGCGCGCGATCAGGGAAACGGGAAACCGGATTGTCGCGGCCACCGATGTTTTTGATGTGATGGGACGCATGGACAGTTTTTTTCCGGATGCAGAGTTTTTTACCCGCCCCGAAGCCTTTGAACAATACCTCGGCGGGCACAAAAAAACGCCGGACGCAGTCGACTATGTCAGTATCTGCACGCCAAATCACCTCCATGCCAAATATATTCTGATGGCACTGCGCAATGACGCCTTTGCCATCTGCGAAAAACCGCTGGTCATTTACCCGGAAGAAATTGAAACGATCGAAAAGGTCGAAAAGGAATCCGGCAAAAAGGTTTTCAATATCCTGCAATTGAGGTTGCATCCGGCCATTGTAGCTCTTCGCGAAAAGATTAAACAGGGCGACCCGGAAAAGATTTATGATATCGACCTCACTTACATTACTTCCCGGGGAAAATGGTATTTTCAGAGCTGGAAAGGCGACTGGAGCAAGTCGGGCAGTCTGGCAACCAACATCGGTATCCATTTCTTTGACATGTTGACCTGGATCTTCGGAAATGTCAAACAAAATGTGGTCCATGTCTATGAAGCCCATAAAGCTGCCGGCTACCTCGAACTGGACCAGGCCCGCGTACGATGGTACCTCAGCCTCGATTATAACGATGTCCCCCACGCTGCAAAAGAAAGAGGTTTAAGGACCTATCGCTCCATCACGGTCGATGGCAAGGAAATTGAATTCAGCGGCGGATTTACTGATCTGCACACGCAGGCCTATAATCATATTCTGGAATGGAACGGCTTTGGTATCGGCGACGCCAAATCGTGCATCCTGCTTACGCATGAAATCCGGAACATCAAACCTGTAGGCCGGGTGGGCGACTGTCACCCTTTGCTGAAAGGTTAAGAATTCATAAAAAAACCGCCCCGGATCGGGGCGGCTCTTCATGCTGCTGTTATAATCATAAAATTCTTCCCTAATTCAAAATACTGCGATAGTTCTCATTGATCAGTTCCGGCAGGTAACTGGCGATCATATCCAGCACTTCGGTATCGGCCAGCCTGGTGGCGCTGATCACTTTCTGATTGTTCAAACTCACTTCGCTCAGCACTTTCGTGTTGAGATCAGAAGGAACACGCTGCTCACCCGGCTTCAGCGTTCTTGCACCAAAACCTTTTTCGCTGTTCACATATTTCACTTCAAAATAACCGGTCCGGATAATATATTCATTGCCGGCTTTGGTTTCCTTCAGCAATACCTGCACCGGACGGCCTGCATCACCATAGGTAATTTCCCAGCTCTTTTGAAAAGTGGTCCCGGGCACCAGATCTTCCCTGGCTGAGATTTTATAGTCATCGCGAAATGCTTCGGTGGTGTAAGAAAAACCTGTTCCTGTAATCGCCATTAGTGCAATTAAAACCAAACAAAAAATACTGTTTCTACTCTTCATGACATTTGTTTTTAAACTGTTATGTAATCACAACGGCACAAATGTAACAACAGGAATCCGATTAAAAAATGAAAGCAGGAACTATTTTATTTTGTTAAAAACAACAGTACTTTCAATTTGAAAGTTTAAAATCTAAAAAGTTCATTTTTATCACGGATTAAGGCGTTAGTTTTCCATAAAAAGTTCCTTTAAATCCAAATTACTTTCAATTTGAAAGGAGTATATTATACAACATATTCAATGGTTGTAATCCATCAAAATACTGTCATTTAAGAGCTAAGAACCCACCAAAAACAAAAAAACACGTTTCAATCCTGTCCGTTCTTAAACAAACAACATAATAAACCAATTTTTACTTACAATTTAAAATTTTCTGCTTTAAATTCCTGAAAACAACTCAATCGGATTCATTTTTAAAAATTCTCCCGGAGGAATCCCTCCGGCCCCTATCAGGAGAACTTTGAACGGACGGAACTTTGAAGCGAACACCGTCATCCCTCTATTTGCCTGTTTTTTCCCGGATTTGACTTCCAGTGCAATAATGCGGTCATTCCATTCCATCACATAATCCACTTCATCGTTCCTTTCCCGCCAGTAATACAAGGAATATTTTTCCGATATGGAATGATTGATCAGATGTGAACCCACCGATGATTCGACCATCCTTCCCCATTCTTTGGTATCTTTTCTCACTTCGGGATAATGATATTGTAATTGAGCAGTCAGCAAGGCATTGTTATGTACCTGAAACTTGGGGGCAGATGACCTTCGGCGGGCCATATCACCTGCATATTTTTCTATTCCTCCCAACAACCCGCTATCAGATAACAGAGTGAGATAATTTGACAGCGTAGTTGTATTCCCCGCATCCTGTAACATCCCTAATATTTTTGTAAACGACAGGATTTGCCCCGAATAAACTGAACCGGTTTCAAAAAGTCGTTTCAGCAGCGCCGGTTTATCAACCCGTGTTAACATGAGAATATCTTTCGAAATACTTGTTTCTATTAAAGCATCGGTAATGTATTTTTTCCATCGCGTTTCATCTTCGATCAATTCGGCCGGGCCCGGATAACCGCCAAAATATACGTATTGATCGACAGACCAGTTAAATGCCTGCTGCATCTCTGCAAAGGACCAATGTCCTGTATAAATTGTTTCAAACCTGCCTGCTAATGATTCCGAAAGTCCTTTTTGTATCAGTAACCGGGATGAACCCAATAAAATTACCTTAATATTGGTTTTCTCCCGGGTATCCTTATCCCATTGCTGTTTGACAATTTCACTCCAATTGTCTATTTTCTGTATTTCATCAAACACGATTAAATACTCGTCTTTTTTCTCAAGCTCCATTTTCACCCGGGTTGAATCCCATACTTGTGAAACCCATGCACTGTTGCCACTTATTACGGCATCGGCCGATTCCATTGTATACGGCAGATCAATCTGATCAAGAAGCTGGAGAATCATTGTCGTTTTGCCTACCTGTCTTGGCCCAACAATCACCTGCATGAACTTACGCTTCTCTGATAATCTCTTCTTAATTTCCTGTAAATAAGGTCTTTCATACATACATTTACAAATTACTCAATATACTGAGTAAAATTACTCAATAAATAAAAAAAAGAGCAATGAACATCGCTCTTTTCTTTATTTATTGTATGGCTGTTATAATTTCTCAAACAATTTCCGGAAGCTGACCTGCTCCGAAATAATTCCCTTTACCTTTTCAACGGGTACACGATCCTGCTCCATAGAATCGCGGTACCTGATTGTCACAGTGCCATCTTCAAGAGTTTGGTGATCCACCGTCACGCAGAAGGGCGTTCCGACGGCATCCATCCGGCGGTAACGCTTCCCGATCGAATCCTTTTCATCATACTGACATTTAAAGTCAAACTTCAGATCATCAATGATCTCCCGTGCCTTCTCAGGCAGTCCATCCTTTTTGATCAGTGGCAAAACCGCCAGGGTTACCGGAGCCAGCACAGGCGGAATCCTCAACACCACCCGGATCTCCTTTTGACCGTTGGCCGATTCAACCTCCTCCTCAGAATAGGAAGCCGAGATCACCTGCAGGAACATCCGGTCCAGACCGATCGATGTTTCAACCACGTAGGGCACATACGATTCATTCAGTTCGGGATCAAAATAAGTGATCTTCTTGCCCGAATATTTCTGATGTTGCGATAAGTCAAAATCGGTGCGTGAATGGATCCCTTCCACTTCCTTGAAGCCAAAGGGGAATTTATATTCCACATCCACGGCAGCATTGGCGTAGTGCGCCAGTTTTTCGTGAACATGAAAACGGTAGTTGTCGTCGCCAAAACCAAGCGCCCGGTGCCATTTCATACGGAAATCGCGCCATTTTTCGAACCATTCCAGTTCCGTCCCCGGTTTCACAAAAAACTGCATTTCCATTTGTTCAAACTCCCGCATGCGGAAAATGAACTGACGGGCCACGATCTCATTCCGGAAGGCCTTTCCAATCTGGGCAATCCCAAAAGGAATTTTCATGCGCCCGGTCTTTTGGACGTTCAGGTAGTTCACAAAAATACCCTGGGCCGTCTCCGGACGCAGGTAAACTTTCAAAGCCCCGTCCGATGTAGAACCCATTTCGGTCGAGAACATCAGGTTGAACTGACGCACTTCGGTCCAGTTCCGTGTTCCGCTCACCGGGCAAACAATTTCCTCATCAACGATGATCTGCCTCAGCTCTTCCAGGTTCGAATCGTTCAACGCTTTGGCAAAGCGGGTATGCAGTGCCTCCCATTTCTGCTGATTCTCCAGCACCCGCTGATTGGTTTCACGGAATTGCTTCTCATCAAACGCGGCTCCAAACCGTTTGGCAGCCTTTTCTATTTCCTTATTGATCTTTTCCTCGTATTTCGCCAGTTGCTCTTCAATGAGCACATCGGCACGGTAACGTTTTTTGGAATCTTTATTGTCGATCAGCGGATCGTTGAATGCATCCACGTGGCCGGAAGCTTTCCAAATGGTGGGGTGCATAAAAATGGCAGAATCGATTCCCACCACATTTTCATGTAAAAGCACCATACTGTCCCACCAGTACTTTTTGATGTTATTTTTTAACCCGACACCATTTTGCCCGTAATCATAAACTGCGCTTAACCCGTCGTAAATCTCGCTGCTCTGAAATATAAAGCCATACTCCTTGCAGTGGGCCACCAGTTTCTTAAAAATATCTTCCTGAGCCATTTGCTATCTTATTTACCATTTTACCATTTACTATTCCCGGTCTTACGACTAATGACTAAGTACTTACGACTAATCACTTATTTACCGGTCTCCGGTTTCCGGTCTTACGACTCGCTACTCACTACTCGCGACTTCTTCAATCAATCTCCTCAAAATCCACGTACTCCCCTTCGTCTCTCGCCACGCGTGAGTTTTGATCCCGGCTTTTCTCGATCCTGACGTCCCCTTCCGGGCGTCTGGGAGCATTTCCCGAATGACGCGGCCGGTCATCCGGTCCCCCGAACAAAGCAGACAAGCCCCTGCTAAAAAACCTGACCACATAATAGATGACCAGGCAAAACAAAATTAATTTCAACAAGTACGACATAGTCTCACCAGTCTTAATCCTTTATTATCGCTGAAAATCAGCGGCGGTAAAAATAACAATTTTTAATGGAAAGACCATGAATAAAACTTTTAAGGCTTTACCTTTTAGCCAGACTTATCCTTGTTCTCCTGCACCTGAAATACCCTTGCACTGAAAAAAATTTCCTGTTTTCGATTGTTATTGGAGCATGTTCCAACCAAATATATTTTGTGCAATCGATTGCTTCTCAACTATTTTTTTCTATATTTGATTCCGGAGTGGAAACTAAAATTATAACTAACAAATACCTAATATTATGATTGAAAGATTGTTACTGACTTTTTTTGCCCATAATCAGGATTTGATTTGACGGTTTGCAGATGGTTGACATCACCTACTGCCATTCTTCATTTACAAGGTTTTGAATAACCGGGTTGTTCGCATTTAAGAAAAGATATCAAGTCCTTCAGAAATGGCTGAAAATTTAAAGTATCACCAACGATTAATTGAAAAGATAAGGGGAAAAGACCTGGGCGCATTTGAACAGTTTTATGAGGACTTCTTTCCCTCCTTATGTGTATTTGCCAATAAATACCTGCAAGATGAAGATACTTCTCGGGATATTGCACAGGATGCATTCCTGTATTTCTGGAAGAAAAACATCAGTTTCTGGTCAATTGCATCGGCCAAGTCCTATCTTTTCAAGTATGTCAAGAACAGAAGTCTGAATTACTTAAGGGACCGGCGTTTGGAAAACACTGAAATCATAGCCGATAAGGAAACTGACGTTTATTTCCGCGATATGATCATTGAAGCTGAGGCATACCAAATCCTTTACAGCGCAATGGTAACCCTTCCGCAACAAGGTCAGCGTGTAATCGATCTGACCCTCGACGGGTTCAAAAATCGCGAAATTGCCGAACAACTTGGGATTTCGGTCAATACCGTAAAAACAATCAAACGGCAGGCCTATCAGACCTTACGTGGAGAACTCAAGGAAAATGTTTTCGCCCTCTTTTCAATTCTTCAAAAAAAACAAAAAGTTAATCGCTGATATATAATAACATACAATAAGCACAAACGGGTGATACGAAAATTTTTTCTTTTCATATCACCCGTTTTTTCATTTTGTGTGCTTTACGAATACAAAACGAATAATGACTTCAGAAGAAAAATGGATCAATACGACCAATATAGCCAAATCGCAGAATTAATTGCCGGAGAGATCAGGGATACACTGAACTCGGACGACCGGGATACTCTAAGGAATTGGATCAATCAATGTGAGGGGAACAGACAACTTTATTATCGGTTGAAAAGTTCGTCCCACTTTCACAACTGGCGAAAAGCAATTGAAAAAATCGATGCACGGGCAAGTTGGGGAGAGTTGGTCCCCCTTATCGCCAAAGAAAGAAAAAAGAATTTCAAACTGCAGATCCTGAAATATGCCTCCGTCATTTTACTGCCTTTCGTTATTGCAGGGGTCGTATATTATTCTCTCATGGAACGCCACATCGAGCAAATACAGGTTGCAGAACAACCGGGCAAGGAAATACAGCCGGGTACAAGTAAAGCGGTTTTAATTCTGAACAACGGTAAAACGGTAACCCTCGACGCCAAAAATGAACTGCAATTGAAAGAGACCGACGGAACGACCATTGAAAAAACAAGGGGACAACTCAATTACACCCCGCTCGCAGGCAAACCGGTCCAAAAATCCCTTTATAATACAATTAAAATCCCCAGAGGCGGAGAATATAATTTGATCCTCGCCGATGGCACCAGAGTATTTTTAAACGCGATGAGCGAATTTAAATATCCGGTTCAGTTTTGTAAAAAAGCCCGTGTAGTGGAACTGTCCGGTGAAGCCTATTTTGATGTGACCCCTTCCGATATCCCCTTTATCGTAAAGACCCGCGATATGAAGATCAAGGTACTGGGAACATCCTTCAATGTGAATGCTTATGAAAATACCGGACAGGTGGTCACCACATTGGTCAGGGGTAAAGTCAGAATTGAAGCCAAAAATCCCATGGGAGGCAATTATATTCTGTCTCCTGACGAACAGGCCATTTTCAATACGACCGATCTGCACTGGGACCTAAAAACCATAGATGCGCATCGCTACAACTCT
>Ga0074195_1004156_pt1 | contig 12260 bp, 6 predicted proteins | sample EPASupsiteHSE623_FD_64525 | JGI IMG/M metagenome (GOLD analysis project Ga0074195, IMG submission 64525) | Bioremediated contaminated groundwater from EPA Superfund site, New Mexico - Sample HSE6-23 | ecosystem: Environmental > Aquatic > Deep subsurface > Groundwater > Contaminated ...
CAAATCGGCCACCGTGGATTGCAGCAACTCCAGGTAGAGATCGTAGCCGACTGCGGCAATGTGGCCGGATTGGGAGACGCCCAGGAGGTTGCCGCCGCCGCGGATCTGGAGATCGTTCATAGCCAGTTTAAAGCCACCACCCAGCTCGGAGCAATCCATCAGGGCGCGCAGCCGCTGCTGCGCATCGGCTGTGAGATGATCCAGCGAGGCGACCAGCAGATAGGCGTAGGCCTGCCGGGAGGAACGCCCCACTCGGCCGCGCAACTGGTAGATATCGGCCAGGCCGAGATGGTCGGCGCGATTGATGACAATGGTATTGGCGTTAGGGATATCCAATCCGGATTCGATGATCGTGGTGCACACCAGCACATCGATCTCATGGTTGATGAACCGCACCATGACCTCCTCAAGCTGCGGGCCCGGCATCTGGCCGTGCGCGACGCCGATCCGCGCCTGGGGGGCCAGGGCGGCGAGGGTGTCGGCGACGCGATGGATCGACTGCACGCGGTTGTGAACAAAAAACAGCTGACCACCGCGCTCCATCTCGCGCATGATGGCCTCGCGGATGACCAATTGATCGTGTTTTGCCAGGAAGGTCTTGACCGAGCGGCGCTGCTGGGGCGGGGTCGAAATGACCGAGAGGTCGCGGATACCCAAGAGCGACATCTGCAAGGTCCTGGGGATCGGCGTGGCGGTGAGGGTGAGCACATCGACCGTGGCTTTGATTTTTTTGATCTTTTCCTTGTGGGCGACGCCAAAGCGATGTTCCTCGTCGACCACCAGCAGGCCCAACTGCTTGAACTGAATATCTTTTGAGAGCAACCGGTGGGTGCCGACAACGAGGTCGATCTTCCCGGCCGCCAGATTGGCGACGATCTCCTTCTGCTGCCGGCTGGTGCGGAATCGGTTGAGGCAGGCAATCTCCACGGGAAAGGAGGCAAAACGCTCCCTGAAGGTCGCGGCGTGTTGCTCGGCCAGCACCGTGGTCGGTACCAGGATCGCAACCTGAAAGCCGTCTTCGATCGCCTTGAAGGCCGCCCTCGCGGCCACCTCGGTTTTCCCGTAGCCGACGTCACCGCAGATCAGGCGATCCATGGGTTGCTCATGGGTGAGATCGTCGATGACATCGTCGATGGCCTTGGCCTGCCCGCTCGTTTCATCGTAAGGGAACGACTCTTCCAGTTGCCGGTAGAGGTCGCCGGGTGGCGAAAAGCGATGCCCCTGGCGGAGGGCCCGCTGCGCGTAAATCTCCAGCAACTCCTGGGCGATCTTCCACACCGCCTCGGTCACCTTCTTCTTGGTCGTCTGCCAGCGCTGGGAGCCGAGGCTGTCGAGCTTGGGGTCCTGGTCGGTCAATCCCTGATATCGACTCACCCAATGGAGCCGGTCGACCGGCACGTAGAGTTTGTCGTCGTCTCGATAGGCGATCGCCATGAAATCCCCCCGCTGCCCGGAGAACTCCATATTGATCAATCCCTGGAAAAGACCGACGCCATGATCGCGGTGCACCACAAAATCGCCCTGGCTGAGTTGGTCGATCTGGACGGGCTCGCCGTGTTCCCGGACCCGTTTTCCGCGTCGCCCGCTTTGCAGCCGCTTGTCGCCAAACAGCTCGGATGCGGAAAGAAAATGCAGGTGCTCGGCAGGCAGATCGAATCCCTTGGACAGGGGATGAGCGATGCAATGGATCGAATCCGGATCCAGGAGGGCCGAGGGCTCGAAGGGTGCGGCGAGCAAGGCGGTCCGCAGTTGGTAGTTGCCGAGCATCTCCCGGAGATGATCGGCTTGGCGGACTGAGCGGCAGGCCAGGACGACCCCGTCGTGCTCCTGGTGCCACTGATGGATGCGGTCCACAAGGGGTGCCAGCAGGCCGCGCTTTTTGCGTTGCAGTTCGATTTCCTGCGCCAGCAGGCCATGACTGCCTGTTTGCAGAGTAAGGGCAGGCTCGGGCCGCTCCGCATCCGGCAGGGAGGAAAGACGTGCGGCCAGGCGCTGCCGACACACTTCCTGCCAATCGGCCTCGGTGAGAAACAGGTCGTCCGGAGGGAGCACGGCCTTGTGCATCGCGACTGCGTCGAGATAATTCGCCTGGATCCGCTCGCGAACCAGCCGCATCCGCTGCCGGACGGCCAACGGGTCGTGGATGATCAACGCGCTCTCGGCCGGTAGATAATCGAAGAGGGTCTGCAATCCTGTGCTGCCGCCGTACAACAACGGCAACAAAAACTCCATGCCGGGGAAACGCTGCCCGGTGCCAAACCGCTCCCGGATGGTGCGGTGCTCGTCGGATGCCCATTCGTGCTGTTCAGCCGCCGCATCGACCGCCCGCACCAGGACGGCCCGCTGAGCATCTTTGGGAAACAACAGCTCCGAGGCCGGGACCAGGACCGTTTCGGCGATCTCCTGTCGGGAGCGCTGCGAAAGAGGATCGAACAGCCGGATCGATTCCAGGGTGTCGCCGAAGAAATCGAGGCGGAGCGGACCCTGCTGGGTGGCATCGACGCTGGGAGGATAGACATCGACGATACCGCCCCTCAGGGAAAGGTCGCCCTCCTGCCGCACCATCTCACACATCTGGTACCCGGAAGCGGTCAACGAGGCGAGCAGCGCATCCCGGTCGATTTCCTCGCCGGCAATGAGCAGTTCGCACCGATCGCTCAAGGCCTGGGCCGGAAGAACCCGCCGGAGAGCAGCCTCGGCCGAAGTCAGGACAATGCAGGGCTCACGATTGTCCTGGAGTTGATGCAGCGTGGCCAGCCGGGCGCAGACCGTCGCCGGATCGGGGGAAAGCGGGGCATAGGGAGGAATTTCGTAGCTCGGGTGGATCAACACCCGGACCGGGGAGAAAAAGGCGATATCCTGCGCAAGAACTTCGAGCTGGTCGTCGGAAGGCAGCAGGCAGCAGAGTGTGCGCTGGTGGGTCGCCACCGCCCTGCTGAGCAGCAGGGCGGTGGCGGCGCCATGAAGACCGGAAATATCAGGAGGCTGACTGGTGGGACGCAGCCGCGTGAGGATCGACTGCATGCAAAAGCGGTCAGGTCAAAGACGAAAGGGCTACGGGATCAGAAGGTGCCGCCCATGCTGAAATCCCAGTTGGAGCTATCCTCGTCGTCCTGCTTGTCGAGATTGAAGCCCCAGGCCAATCTGATCGGGCCAAGCGGCGACGCCCATAGAATGCCGACGCCGGCGGTTTTCTTATAGGTGCCGAAGTCCCAATCTTCGTCGATGTCATAGACATTACCGAAATCATGAAAAATTTCGCCATCCATGCCCATGTCCTTGATCAGCGGAAAAATAATGGAAACCGTGCCGTACCACATCTTATCGCCACCGATCTTATCGCCAGTCACCGGATCCACAGGACTGATGGAGGACGATTCGAAGCCGCGGATCGAATTCATGCCACCCAGGAAGAATTTCTCGTAGACCGGCAGCTTGCCGTCCTCGTTTTCAAAAGCTTGACCGGCCGCGCCCTTGACATGAAAGACCGTGCTCCAGAACATCGGGAACCACCAGGAAGAGGCTCCTTCAACCTTGGTGAATTCGGCGTCGCCACCAAACGGCCCACCCGCGTAACTGACGTTGATGCTGTTGCGCGAGCCCTTGGTCGGAGAGAACCCTTTGTCCCTGGTGTCGCGGACAAGGCCGATCTCGGGCATGCTCATCAGGTTGATATCCTTGGACTGGAGAATGGCGGAGGAGACATTGGCATAATCGATGTCGGACAACTCGGTGTCGGAAATGGTGTAACCGTAGAAGATGCGCCACTCCTCGAACAGGGGGTGTCCCAGCCGAAAAGCAGCACCGGTGGAATCCTTGGTAAAGTCGTCGTACTCCCGCTCCCAGTTGAATAGATCGATGCTGCCGGAGACCTGGGAATCATAGAGCCGAGGATTGGTGAACTTCATGTTGTACCGGGTGCTCTTGCTGCTGGTGCTCGCCGCCAGGGAGAGCCTGTTGCCGGTGCCGAAAAGATTGTCCTCGGAGATCTCGCCCATGAACAGCACGTTCTCGGACGACGAATACCCGGCGCCGATCTGGAAGGAACCGGTGGATTTCTCTTTGACGTCGACCACCACGTCCATCAGGTTTTCGGTCATCGTCGGCTTGGGAGTCACCGTCACCTCTTCGAAGAAGCCCAGGCGATTGAGTTTCTGGGTCGAGGTCCGGATAGCCTTGGAATCGAAGCGGCCACCCTCCTCGACCTTAAGATCGCGCCGGATGACGTTGTCACGGGTACGGGTGTTGCCTTGAATCTCGACGCGGTTGATGTAAGCCATGGTCCCCTTCTCGACCCGCAGCAGGACATCGACCCGCTCGCCCGATTTATTGACCTTGGGATTGATATCGGCAAAGGCATAGCCCTGCTCGGCGTAGACGTCGGTGAGCCGTGTGACGTCGTCGCGCAGGACCTGGCGGTTGAGATACTCCTCGTCGCGGATTTTCAGGACACCCAGCAACTCTTCCTTGCTCTTGATGAGATCACCCTCGATATCGACGGTGCCGACCTTGTAGCGGGGACCTTCCTCAATGGGGAAGGTGACGAACAGTTCGTCTTCGCTCTGCTCGACCACCGGCTCGCCGACCCTGGCCTCAAGAAAGCCGCGATTCTGGTAGAAGGTGGCGATCCGCTCGGCATCCTGCCGCAGCACATCCATTTTCAGGACGCCGGCATCGGTCAGCCAGGAAATCCACCACTTATGGGTACTGGTTTGAATCGCATCTTCGAGTTCACCATCGGAAAAACTTGTGTTACCGGTAAAGGCAATCTTCTCGACGGTTATCTTTTTCCCTTCCTTTATCTCGAAAAGGACCTCGGCGTTCGCATTGGCAGGGGCATTGATCTTGGCGGCGACCTCGGTGTTATAGTAGCCCTTGGACTTGTACAGATCCTTGACCTTCTGCACCGCCTCGTTCACCTTGTTGGGATTGAGGATCGTGTTGGGGGTAATGCTTGCGGCATCGCGGACATCCTCTTCCTTGATCGCATCGGCGCCGGTTATGACCACGCTCCCGATTAGCGGTTTCTCCTGCACCCGGAAGACGATGTTCTTGCCGGCATCGGTGTCCTTGGACTCGATCTCGACGTTGTCGAAATAGCCCATGGCAAAAACGGCCTTGAGATCCTGGCGCAGGGCGGCGGGGTCGTACAAGTCGCCGGGCTTGGTGGAGATTTTTTGGAGAATGGCGCCGCCATCGATCCGGACGTTGCCCTCCGGCGCGATGGAGGCCACGGTGCCGCTCCGGTTGGAGTAGGCCAGCATGGCGCCGACGATCTCACCGGTCACCTTGCCCAGCCCATCGAGGGAGTCGGCTTCCCGAAATGCGGAATAGGGGGCCTTGGGGGCCAGGAGGTCGACGATGGCGCAATCGACACTGATTCTGTTCCCCAACTTATTGAGGCTACCGACCACCACGTAGTCGGCGCCGGTCGATTCGACCGCCTTGCCAAGCGCCGCGGTGGGCGGGGGCCAGGTTCCGCCGTAGTTGACCAGTTTTTCCGCCTGGCTACGGGGCATCATCTTCATTCCCTTGGCAGCTGCCTCACGCTCCAACGCCTTATCCGCCGGACCGGTGATGGCGGCTGCGTCCGGGGCATTGATCTTAAACGGCAGGAAGAGGGTGTTTCGATCCCGAGCCAGAGCACCGCCGGGCTGGGCAAGCATGCCAACCAGCGTACAGAGCATAAGCGTAAGGACCAAAGAAGAGCGGCGAATTCGTGATGTCGACGGCATGGGAAGATTCCTATTGGGTCTGTTCCTTCGACCAGCCTCGCGCTTGCGCACCATACGGGTCAAAAGAGGGAATATGCGACGATTGTCGGCCTACCGGTTGATCTTGTTCCAAATCGGGGCACATTATGACATGTTTCCTTGATTTTGCAAGAAATTCTATCGTCTCTTCTGCAGAGGGCAGCGCCCGGCTATCGCGCGTATCACCCCGCTATTTCAACATTCTTAAAAAGCGAGAAAGCTCCCTGCCACAATGTCACGGTTGGTTGGGCTCATCCAGCAGGGCTGCAACCGCAGTACGCAATTCCGCCGCCAAAAGCTGCTTGTCGCTCGCCTTGAATTGCTCCGTGGCGATCGGAGCGCCGATGCGGATAACAATTTCGCCACTGCGGGGTAGGAACGCCCCTTTTGGCAGGACCCGATACGAGCCGTTGAACCCCAGGGGAACGATGGGCACCCCGGCCTTGATAGCCAGCAACACGGCGCCCGCCTTGAAATCCTGAAGCGCGCCGTCGGCGCTGCGGGTTCCTTCCGGAAAAATGAGCACCGAACTGCCGGCCGCTATCCGTTTGGCGGCTTCGTCCAAGCTTCTCAACGCCTCGCGGCCATGGGATCGGTCGATGGGAATATAGCCCACACGATGCATGGCCTGACCGAAAACAGGGATCCGGAACAGTTCTTTTTTGGCGATCCAACGAAAGTCATGGGGAAAATAGCCTTGAAAGGAAAAAATATCGTATTGGCTGCAATGGTTCCCCGCAAAGATGTATGTCTTTCCGGTTTCGATGCGCTCAATCCCCTCCACCCGAACCCGGACGCCGGCGACCCGGCAGAGGATCCGTCCCCAATACCGGGGAAAGATCTGCGCCTTGACTTCCGATTTGCGTATCCACAACAAATCGATCAACGAAAAAAGAGAAACCAACAGGGTTAAAAACGGCGCCAAAAAAAGGGTGCAACCGCCTCGAAGAATATGGATGGGTGACATGCCTGCTGCCTGCGTGGAGAAAATACGGTTCGTGTGTCGGGTATCGGCCGGGGTTGGCGAATCTTGGGAAGGTACATAGCAGGTGCCCGAAAGAAGAGCAACACATTCGAACACCGATTGCGCTATGTTCATGAAATAGCGCGGCAAGCGCGCCAGGATTGACGGAAGACGCTTGATCGAATATATTCTGTCGCCTCTGTCCCGTTGCCCAATGAGGGGGTTTTCATGCACCACCTCGACGATGTGTCACCACCCAAGGAGTCTATTGTGACTACAGACATCATTACCATCGACGCCGACGGCTCGCTCCATGTTCCGGCCACTCCGATTATTCCGTTTATCGAGGGGGACGGCACCGGACCCGACATCTGGGCGGCGGCCCGAAACGTTTTGGATGCCGCGGTGGCCAAAAGCTACAACGGAAGCCGCGCCATCCAGTGGCTGGAAATCCTCGCCGGCGAAAAGGCCTTCCGACAAACCGGCGAATGGCTGCCTCAGGAGACGATCGATGCACTGAAGAAATACGTGGTCAGCATCAAGGGGCCGTTGACCACGCCGGTTGGCGAAGGCATGCGCAGTTTGAACGTAACGCTGCGCCAGGTGCTCGACCTCTACGCCTGTGTCCGCCCTGTTCGTTATTATCAGGGCGTGGTTTCGCCGGTCAAAGAGCCGGGACAGGTCGACATGATCATCTTTCGGGAGAACACCGAAGATGTCTATGCCGGAATCGAATGGCAGGCCGGCTCGGAAAAGGCCAACCGGGTGATCGAATTTTTACGCAACGAGATGGGCGCGTCGATTCGCGACAATTCTGGGATCGGCATCAAACCGATCTCGGAGTTCGGCACCAAGCGCTTGGTGCGCAAAGCCATTCAATATGCCATTGACCAGCATCGCGATTCTGTGACCCTGGTCCACAAAGGCAACATCATGAAGTTCACCGAAGGGGCCTTTCGCAACTGGGGATATGAGCTGGCAGCCGAGGAGTTCGGCGACATCGTCATCACCGAGACAGCTCTTTGGGAGCAGCACAACGGGAAGGTTCCGCCCGGAAAAATCGTCGTCAAGGATCGAATCGCCGACGCCATGTTCCAGCAGATTCTCCTGCGGCCCAGCGAGTATTCGGTCCTGGCCATGCCCAATCTCAACGGCGATTACATGTCCGATGCCCTGGCTGCGCAGGTAGGCGGATTGGGCATCGCTCCCGGCGCCAATATTGGCGACGGGGTGGCGATGTTTGAGGCCACCCATGGCACGGCGCCCAAATATGCCGGACAGGACAAGGTTAACCCGGGTTCGGTTCTCCTGTCCGGAGTGATGCTCCTTGAATACATCGGCTGGCACGAGGCCGCCGATCTCATCAAAACGGCGATGGGAACGACCATTTCCAACAAAACGGTCACCTATGACCTGGCCCGCCTGATGGAGGGGGCCACCGAACTCTCCTGCTCGGCGTTCGGCCGCGCCATCGTCGACAACATGTGAACCGGCGCGACAACGGCGCATGCCCTCCCTGCTCGAGGCTGCGCAGGACCTGCTGTTTCCTCCCCTTTGCCTTGGTTGCCAGCAACCGCTCGCTGCCTCCCGGCCGCCCTTGCTCTGCACAGCATGCAACGGCCGATTGGACATTATCCGCTCTCCCCGCTGCCTCTGCTGCGGCACGCCTTTCATCGCCGGGGCCGATCATCTCTGCGGCGACTGCCTGGCGGGGCACCATGCCTTTGACCTGAGCCGCTCCCTGCTCTCGTACCGCCCCCCTGCATCCGACCTGATCAGGTCGCTCAAATTCGGCGGGGATCTAAGTTGCATCGCCACCTGGCAGGCCCTGATCGTGCGCGAGGGGCTGCTGGAGGACTTTGCCGAACCCGACATCGTCGTTCCCGTGCCCCTGCACACGCAACGATTACGGCAGAGGGGATTCAACCAGGCATTGGTTATCGCCAAGGGTTGCCTACCAGGCTGGAGAAAAAAGATCGCAGCGGGATTGCTCGTCCGGCATTGCCCCACCCGACCCCAATCCGAGCTAAGCGGCAAAGAGCGGCGCGCCAACCTGAAAAACGTCTTTTCCCTGACCGATGCGGGCCAGGTTGCGGGAGCAAAAGTGTTGCTGGTCGACGATGTCTACACCACCGGCAGCACGGTCGACGAATGCAGCAAGACCTTGCGCAGAGCGGGGGCGAAGCGGATCGAGGTCTTCACCCTGGCCCGGAGCCTTGGCCGCTGAGCCGTTTGGCGCGGGCGGCAAAAGAGGGAAGAGCAGACGGCGCGAATAGGTCGGTCCTTTGTAAAAAGGACCGGTAGACTACCAGGTTCGGAAGGCCCCGGAGTCCAGATGGACGAAACCGGCTTGGGGATAATAGCCAACTCCGCCGGTTTGCATGGCCAGAGCGCACTGATGAATCTGCGCGATGCTCGCACCGGAGAAATGAATGTCGATGGCTTGGCCTTTCATATGAAGGCTATGGCTCGCCACGCTGCGATCGGCACGCCGCATGCCCTTGTTCGTTCGAGGAGAACGATAACCGGAAATCACCTCGTAGACGCCCTTGCGTCCCATTTCCATCTGGACGGCCCAGAGGATGTCGAGGAGCTTCGGGTCGATGACATGGACCTGTCCGGTCTGATAATCGCGGAGGAAGCGGTTGACCTCTGCCAAGGCGCGCCGGTCGTACGACTTGCCGGAGGCATAGGTGAGTGTCAATTCTTGCTGGGTGCGGGTATGAACAAAAGAAAGGGAGCGTTTATCCAACGCCTTTGCACAGCCGATGGTCGGGGCGGAAACAACGCCCAAGCCAAGAACGATCTGAGTTGTTTGTAAAAGAAAGGAGCGACGGGTCAAATTGGGTTGGGAATTTTTTTCTGTAACCATTTTCCTCTCTATTCAAGGGGTTATCAAGTTTGGCGTTCAAACTGAGGAACATCCACGCTGAGTGGTTGCAGGTAAAATCAGGGGCCATTAAAAAGCATCGGGTTTCCCTTGTCAAGAATTTGAATGCCGTCCAGTTGCACTTTCTCGAAAAAAATAATATAATATCAACAATTTGGTTGAAATATTTTTTTAGCATCAACTAAATAGCAGCGTCGCCAGCAGGCATTTTTTTGTCACTGAACGACAACACTCCTCTGCTACTCGCGTTTCCCCACAAGAGACATGTGCATGATGATCATTTCAGGCGGCCAAACAGGCGCCGACCAGGCGGCGCTTGATGCCGCGATTGCCGTGGGCTTGCCCCATGGCGGTTGGCTACCCAAGGGCAGAAAAACCGAAAACGGCCCCTTGCCGTTGCGCTATGCGCTTGGCGAATTGGACTCGCCCCGTTATCGAGACCGCACCGAAAAAAATGTCCTCGCCGCCGGCGGAACCCTGATCTTTTCCTTCGGACCGCTGAGCGGAGGCTCGGCATTGACCGAGGCCCTAGCCATCCGCCACAACCGTCCTTGCCTGCATATCGATTTTGAGCTGATCGAAAAGGAACGCGCCGCAGCGCTTGTGGAGCAGTGGTTGCGGGAGGAAGGGCTTGAGGTGGTGAATGTGGCCGGCCCTAGGGCCAGCAGCGAGCCGCGGATCTATGAGGCGGTCTTCTCCCTGTTGACCTCGCTCCACTGGCCGTCAGGCTCCTGAATCCTGGCAAATACGCCGACGGTTGAGGCGCGCTAGCGGCTCATGTCGAGGGCGGAGCGTACGGCCGTGCTCAGGCCGCGCAGGTCCATGGGTTTCATCAGGAGATCGCAGGCGCCGGCCTCCCGGGCGATATCGTAATTGAGGCGATCCGAATACCCGGTGCACAGGATCACCGGGATGTCCGGCCGCAATCGCCGTATTTGGCGGGTGAGATCGATCCCCGTCATTTTTGGCATGGTCTGGTCGGTGAGCACCAGATCGACAGGCGGCTGTTCCTGCTGGAGCAGGGCATTCACTCCCAAAGGATCGCCGGTGGTGGTGACGCGGTAGCCGAGGTGGGAGAGCATCATTCTGCAGGTTTCCCGGATCTCCTGCTCGTCGTCCACCACCAGAATATGCTCCGATCCCTTCGGCAGCGGGTCTTCGCTACTCGTCAGGCCGTTGTTCGTTTCGTGGTCGACCACCGGCAGCAGTACGGTGAAAACGGTTCCCTGCCCCGGCTGCGATTGCACCGAAATATCCCCGCCCAGTTCCTGGACGATGCCGTGGACAACGCTCAGACCCATGCCCGTCCCCTCGCCCGGCTCCTTGGTAGTGAAAAACGGCGTGAAGATGCGCTGGAGGATCTCGCTTTCCATGCCCTTGCCGGTATCCTCAACGTTCAGGACCACCCAATCGCCCCCGCCGCCTTCCTCCCTGCCCGCCGCTTCCGCGCTTTGCTGCGCAAGCCGGATGGTAAGATGGCCGCCCTTCTCCCGCATCGAATAAAAGGCATTGGCACAAAGGTTCATCACAATCTGCTGGATCTGCACCGGCGCAGCCATGACCATCGCATCTTTCGCCACCAGCTCCTGGGTGATGTCGATGGTTGTCGGCAAGGTTGCCCGCATCAGCCGCAGGCTCTCCTTGATCAGCGGCGCAACCGTGACCGGAGCCTTTTCCACCGCCGACTGCCGGCTGAAGGTGAGGATCTGCTGGACGAGGTCGGCCGCCCGTTTGCCCCCCTGACGGATATGCAGGAGATTGTTGTGGATCTCGGTGTCCGGCATGCTCTGGAGCAGGGCCATGTCGGTGAACCCGATGATGCCGCCGAGGATATTGTTGAAGTCGTGGGCAATGCCGCCTGCCAAGGTGCCGATGGCTTCCATTTTCTGGGCCTGACGCATGCGGCTTTCGATTTCCACATCGTGGGTAATGTCGCGCTGCACCAACACAAAATGGGTGACCACGCCCTTGACATCACGCACAGGCGAGACCGTGGCCGCTGCAACGAACAGGCTGCCGTCTTTGCGCTGATTGACGATCCGCCCCCGCCACACCTCGCCCAGATCGACCACATCCTCGATTTTCTGGTCGAAATGCGCGTCCTGCTCTCTCGCCCAGAGCATCCGCACCGGCTGACCGGCGCATTCCTCCCGCGTATAGCCGGTCATTTCCCCGAGGGCCGCGTTGACATAGTCGATACTGCCCTGGCTATCGGCAATAAGGACCGCTTCCTTGACCTGGTCGACGGCTGTGGTCAGTCGACGCTGGCGGGCGGCGGACCGCCGCTCCTCGGTGACGTCCCGGACGATAACGATATATTGCGGATGCCGGCCCAGCATATAGGGGGTGGCGGTGATGACGACGTCGCGAACGGTTCCCGAGGTTCGACGGATCTGCACCGCATCCACACTCATCGCCCGGCCTGTTGCGGGCTCGCCGAGGCTCTCCTCGACCGCGCGCCTGGAGTCGGGATGGAGAAAATCGATGAAACAGCGGCCGACCACCTTGTTCTCGCCGTCGTCGGCAACCATGAGCGTTGCCTCACGGTTGGCATAGATCACCGTATTGCCGACGCCCAAAAGAAACACCCCCATCGGGGCCAGATCGAGCAGACCGGCCAACTGCTCCTCGACGGTCCGCAACCGCTGCTCTT
>Ga0074195_1004158_pt1 | contig 12245 bp, 21 predicted proteins | sample EPASupsiteHSE623_FD_64525 | JGI IMG/M metagenome (GOLD analysis project Ga0074195, IMG submission 64525) | Bioremediated contaminated groundwater from EPA Superfund site, New Mexico - Sample HSE6-23 | ecosystem: Environmental > Aquatic > Deep subsurface > Groundwater > Contaminated ...
CTTTTTCCCTCCCCCGCTTAGGCTCACGGCTTCGCCTACTGCACCGGGCGAAACCATTACTCTCGCAAGGCTTACGGTTAATTCGCCAACTAGAATATCATGGGGCGATGGAGCCTCGCAGATTCTGCCAGCCAATAACACATCAGCAGTAACGCACGTCTATGCCGCGTCCGGGACGTATCGGATTCTGGTCGAAGATGCGAAAAAAATCACGCAGATCAACCTAGATTCTGCGAAACTCGGCGGCCTGAATACTGCGGATCTGCGGTATAGTCAGATCACGTATTTCGTAGTCACGGTGATCACTAGCAGCATCATCCGATCTTCCGACATGACCGCTTGGCGACCGACGGATTGGCTGCTCTACTCGATGCCTGCTGGAACGTATTCGATATCCAGCGCCGACATGACCGCTTGGCGACCGACGTATTGGCTGCTCTACTCGATGCCTGCTGGAACGTATTCGATATCCAGCGCCGACATGACCGCCTGGCTACCGACGTATTGGTGGCTCTCCTCGATGTCCTCCGGAACATATTCGATATCCAGCGCCGACATGACCGCCTGGCGACCGGCGAATTGGTGGCTCTCCTCGATGTCCTCCGGAACATATTCGATATCCAGCGCCGACATGACCGCCTGGCTACCAACGACTTGGCGGCTCTACTCGATGCCTGCTGCTGGATCGTCGTACACTTTCGCCGCGTCATGTATGCGAAATTGGACTGCTTTAGCAACGTTGCTATGCAATGATCTTGGTCTGGATGCTGCCGCAGTAGACACTATCCTGGCCGATCTATACGCCGGTAGAATGGGCTATATTGCCACAGCGCCAACGGCCAATCTTGGTGGCACCAACGCAGATCCGAATGGAGTTTATCAGGCGCAGGTGCCGCCAACTACCGGGATGGAAACGAAATATGAACTAGTGAACGATTCTGCCGCTCAAGGGTTCAAAAAATGGGCAATAACCACCTAGGAGGATGCATGCCAGATATCTACATTTTCGAAGGAGTGTTGCAGGAGATTTCCCGATCCAACGGCGATGTGACCGGAATTCCACCCGGCTCCTCTCTTATCGAGTCAGCGATCTGGAAGGGTATGTGTGAACAAGCTAGTGATGAAGCCTCGTTGATTGCTTCAATTCCAGCTACTGATATTCGAGGCGACAATGACATCCGCTGCTAAGATAGATGCCGTAGAAATCAAGGATGAAAAGCTCACAAAATCAATGGCAAATACGCAATTGGCGTTCGGAGAATCTCGTATATATGTCAAGCACTTTGACAAGATAACGGCCAAATGCAAAAACGAAAAGAGTCTGCTGGCAGCACTGAAGATAGAGGACAAACGCGATGACAAATATAAATGATTCCCCAAACCCCGAAATCGACTGGAATACATGTATCGAATTTCAAGGACCGGAAGCCGCTCTACCAACTGGTCTGGCGCACCTGACGAAAGGCATCTCTGTATTGGACATGCTGGCAGAGTTGTCTACATTGACATGAAACTGAGCAATTTAATCACGTCTGCGAACGAATATGTGAAAGACCAAATATCCCATTTTCACGTCGGATCTACCCGAGTCGGTCAACTCGTCCGTATTGCGCCGGGATTGTCGGGAATCTTCTTGGGTGATAGGATCGATTGGCGTTTGGCGGTGGGTATTAAAACTGACGATGGGACGATATTAGAAGATTTATCGGGGACCGCTTTGCTTTAGCAATTGCCCGCCCGAGGTCACGTATAGGTGACAACCGTCACCTATATATCCTATAACCACCTTTCTCAACTAAATTCTTTTTTAAAAGAGAGATGGTGACCTAAAATGAATAATACTCCCAAACTTGATTGGACGCTTTTCGATTCTCAAGAGAAAGAGATTTCTACTATTAATAATGAACTCCATCAGCTTCGCAAGGAGAAATATCCTGAATACCGAGATTCATATTACCGATACTACAATGAATTTGGCATGAAAGGGATGATTGGAGACCTTTATAGAAAATTCGACCGATTGAAAATAATGTCAGAAAATTATTCTAATGAAGATACCCAGAACAAAGAAAAGGAAATTACTGACCAATTTTATGATATTATCTCTTATTGTCAGCTTCAATTGTATTGGCTGAGAAGGGAGAAGTGGGAGAAGTGGGGGAAGACTCCGATTGAAACGCGGAATTATTGGAATGAAACGGATTCTGGGAGACTAAGAATACATACGGACAAAGTTCCCGTCCAATTAGTTGTCCCAAGCGACGTTGTTAGACATGATACAAAGATTTTTGATATTGGACCTTGTGTAGGATTCACTATTAAGTCTGATGGTACAAAAATTTATGAGATAAATGTGAGAAAACTTGCGGAATTGGTTTTAGATTTGGAGGAGTAAATTATGTCTCCCAAAGTTATATCACCTTCACAGGTGAATACTTATCGAAACTGTCCTCGCAACTATTACCTAAAATATGTTCTCTACCTGAAATCTCCAATAGAGTCACCACAGTTAGTGTTTGGTTCTAAGATTCATTCTATGATTTCTAAACGAATCTTCGTTTCAGAAGATGCGCGAGAACAACAGATGTTAACTCGCGCACAAAAGTTCTTGGAAACACTCCCACCCGGCGGATTGATCGAGACCAGTTATGAAGATAAGTCGAATCCAGCTAAATTTTACGGAGACATTCAAGGCCAAAGATCTGTGGCGGTGTTTGATCAATTGTGGGAACCGGATGATTGCCTAGGTTTAGATTGGAAATCGGGGTCGCTGCATACTTCGTATGCAGATCAGTACGAAATCCAAGGGTACTTCTTGTCTGAATTGTATAAACAAAAATACGGAGTTCCCATGAAAAGGCTCCCATTTAAGTTCCTTGCGGATGATAAAACTTATGAAGTTAAGCTCTTGGAGGACGAAAAATCATATAAAAAGGCGGAAAGAGCGGTTAAAAATGTTTTAAGTAACATAGAAAACGAGAAATTTGATAAAAAATGTAGCGGATTATGCTCATACTGCGACAACTCAATGTTTTGTCCCCTGGATCTATGAGGTATTCTCATGATTAAAGACCCTTTAATTTCGAACGATGACAAAAACATCTACTGCCCCACCTGGTCTCAAATTCTTGGCAAGAAGACGACTTGTTTAAAGGAAAATTGCACCAATTTTATACCTTCTCAAGAGGCGGAAGGGGAACTTTTAGAAGGATTTTGCCGGAAAGAAGGTGTGTTGGACGCATTAAATAGTATAATTATCTCGTTGGGCGTCCTATCAGGGCAGATAGATCTCAAATATCCTGAAGATCCCGACGCGGAGCCTCCAAAGGAACAAATAGGGGTACAATATGGGTAATGAGCGGGTCGCAAACCCGAGCCGATCATTGCTGAATGATTTTATCATCCAATTCTCCGTTTTGATGGTCGGGTTAGTTGCTATCGGAATTGGCCGGATTTTAGGGGCTCTTCACTCCAATATTGACCAAGTTTTGGCTCATTTCTTGATAATTGGAGGTGTTTTAGTAATATTTTGCTTATTTGTAACCATTATTCTTACTTGGAGGCGGTTGGATACGCAAAAGATGTAAAAAGTGCGGATCTTTGGTGCAATCTAGAGAGGCGATTTTGTGTGGGGCGTGTGAGGACGAACAAATAGCTTCTAAATTAGTTGGGAAGAGAACTAAAAAGAGAGATATTTGGGAGGAGACGTGGTACAATGAAGGTCGCCGTTGACGTAGATGGTGTTTTATCTGATGTAGTGGGACATATTTTACCCATTTTAAACAAGAAATATGACACAAATTACAAATATGAGGATGTAAATCATTGGGATTATCCTATAAACGGAATATCTATCGGGAAACATTCACTCCATCATTACGCCGATCCAGTATTTCTTCTTACAACCCCTGAAATTAAGGGCGCAAAAGAAGCGCTTATTGAGATTTCAAAACGACACGAAATAGTTATTGTTACTGGAAGACCTGATTATGCTCGTAGATATACATATTTATGGTTGAATGATCGTTTTATTCATAATAAAGTAATTTTCACAAATAAAAAGACCGTTCAATCTACCGATTGTGATGTTCTTATTGATGATTATTTTAAATATATAAATGATTTCTCTGAGTCAGGAGGAAAAACCGTTCAATTATTACAACCTTGGAATGAAAATTATATCGCAGAGGAAGTAAATTATGTGGCCACAAAGTGGGATCAAATTCCGGAGGTGATTGAGAGGATGCGAATAGAAAACTTTATATAGTATTAAAATATTACATTTTAATATATTATATGTAAATTTCGGAGTGTAATATATGATTAATAAAATAAGAACGTCTTCTACACTTCTCCCTGAGACCGTAGATTGGATCGATAACAAAATTGAGAAATCTATTTTTAGATCAGTATCTCATGCTATAGATTTTTTAGTTGCCGAGGCCCGTCGCGAAGAAGAAAAGAAATTAAAGGAAGGTGACTAGAAATGGGGAAGAAATTAAATTTAACAGAAGAGGAGAGAAAGGAGAGGAAAAAGGTACAGAGGAAGGAATATCGAGAGAAAAACAAAGAGAAGATAAGTAAAAGACAGAGGGAATACGACAAAGAGCACAAAGAAATCAATAAAGACAGAAAAAAAGGAATATAATAAAAAATATAAAGAAAGTCATAAAGAACAAAGAAAGGAATATCGAGAGAAAAACAAAGATAAAATTAAGGTACAGAGTAAAGAATATAGAGAAAAACATAAAAATAAAATAAAATAAATGAAAATTCCAAAAAATACAATAAGGAGTACAAAGATCAACAGAGGGAATATCGAAAGAAATATGGAGAGAAAAATAAGGAAGTTCTCAAGGAGCGTCGTGAGAAGAACAAAGAACAAAAAAGAGAGTATAATAAAAATTATGCACCAAAATATTATGCTAAAAATATTGATAAAATCAAAGAGGTTTTAGAGGCCAATAAAGATAAAATTAGTAAATCACAAAAAGAATATAGACAAAATATAAAACGCAAAGCGTTGGATATGCTCGGAGGTTGTAAATGTTTTTCGTGCGGGGATGAAATTTTAGAACATCTTACTATAGACCACATAGATAATACGGGGTGCGTAGACAGGAAGATTGGTTTAAGCGGGAATGGTTTATATTTAGCTATCGTAAAAGGAAGATATCATCAAGATAAAATTTCAAATTTAAGGGTTTCGTGCTGGAATCATAATCTTGGCAGGAGAAGAGAGTATTTAGATCTTCCGATGGAGGGGCAAGTTGTTAAACAAAAGCATAAAATAAAACTTTGGAAAGAAGCGTTCGAATTTTTTGGGTCATGCCATTGCGGTATCTCTGATTTGAAGTTTTTATCTATATCCCACATCAATAATGACGGGGCGGATCGTAGACGAAACGGCGAGCCGACGGGTCCGGCTCTCTTATCTAGATTCCACCAAGCGGGTTGGCCCGAATCGTTAAAAGATGAATTTTGTTTAGAATGTTTTAATTGCAATTGCTCGGATAGATTTAAAAATTAATTTCTATTTATTTTTCTAATAGAAACCTTTAAATAATGTGATGAATATTCTTATTTATGGCTTTCAAATCAAAAGCGAAAAGAAAAAAAATATAATAAAGAGTGGAAAAATAAAAACAAGGCGAAACAAAAAACATATAATGCAAAATGGAAAACCAAACTAAAAACATGGTATTTTTCTAATAGAAACCTTTAAATAATGTGATGAATATTCTTATTTATGGCTTTCAAATCAAAAGCGAAAAGAAAAAAATATAATAAAGAGTGGAAAAATAAAAACAAGGCGAAACAAAAAACATATAATGCAAAATGGAAAACCAAACTAAAAACATGGTATTTTAATTATAAAAATTCTTCTCCGTGCGTGATATGCGGTGAGGCGCGGGCTGTTGTTTTAGAGTCTCACCACATGGAAAAAGAAAATAAATCTTTTACTCTTTATGAAGGGGTAAAATTAGGTATTTCCATCAGAAGGTTGGAGATAGAAGCCACAAAATGCATAGTTCTTTGCGCAAATCACCACAGATTACACCATAAAAACGCTTTTAATGAAAACGAACAGAAGATTTGGGATGAAAAGGTTAAACTTTTTGAGGCGAATAAAGGTACTCACTTTTTCGGGCAGCCTGAAACAACAAAGAAAACCAAGTCCAAATCTAAACCCAAGAAGAGGGTCAGTGTTCATATTAGATTATTGAAAGAATAGTAGCATAAACTATTTATACCATCAGGTCAATTACTAAATATGCTTAAACTAGTAGATTTAATCAACTGTGAATCATGTTGTTACGAACTTAGGCTAGTAATCGATGACCCAAATTTCTTAATAACTCCATCTGACGTTCTCGATGAGTTGAAAAATGTGGGAGCGGAATTTGAGTTTGCCGAAAAGTTTCTAAGCGACGACGATCCTGATGAGGATAGTTTTTTGATTATGGGGACTTTAAGAACCGTTGATTTGTTTGATACTCTAATGAAACTTGAAGATGAGGATTGGGAACTTCCTTGTGTAGGATGTGGCTGTTCTGAGTGCGGAGGAGAAAAAGAATGAAAATTGATAAATCTAAAATAGCTTATTTTTGGTATGAAAACGAAGAAGGAGAGAAGTGGGTCCCGCCTGAAGGATATTGCGGAGTTTCCAAACCACCAGAGGGGTTTATTTATCAAAGATCTATGTTTCCATTTCAAGTTCACGAAGTTATGCTTGTTTGCGAAGAAGATGGGAGCCGCGAAATTTGTAGTGGAAATAGTTCCTGGCCGGAAGATTTAGTGCTTGCTATGGTGAAAAGTGGTGATTTTGGACTTTACCAGTCTATTTTCATTACCGCCAATGCGTGTTCTAGATGTTTGAATGCATTGAGCTATAAATATCTTGGGCCAGACGAAGGGTATTCCGAAGAATCGGACGAGTATAAGAATTGTAATACGATTTGCGATTATTGCAGGGATGATGTATAGAGATATACATTAATGTTTTTATATGCGGGGCTGTTAGAATTCGAATGTGCTCGTATTTCTGAGTATTAGGGATAAATGTATGGTGACTTAGGAATTTTGATTTAATTCACGAGGAGAATAGAAAGAACGAAATAGTATTTGAAAGTAGATAACCTTAAATAGTATTAGACCAATAAACAATGTGCTTGACGGGCATGTTTTAAATAATCTTTTCATGACGGATCACCGTCAAGTATTTCTACTTTTCTTTATGTTATTTTTTATGGAAACATTTAAATACCATTAAAATAATATACTTCTGATCCATATGAAAAGTAATCCTATTTTAGATCCCGATACGACTTATAAGAATAAAGAATGGCTGTATCGAGAGTGTGTCGAGTTAGAGAAGCCGATACAACAAGTAATTGAGACATGTGGAGTAGGCAGGACAACTATTTCTAGATATTTAAGAAAATTTAACATTAATGTTAAGAAGGAAAGAATTAAATTGGGTAAGAAGGGAAAAATTGTAACTTTAGAGACTAAAAATAAAATGTCTATAGCTCAAACAGGAGAGAAAAATCATTTTTACGGCAAGACGCATACAATTGATACGCGGTCCAGAATATCCTTAAAAAATTCTGGGAAGATACATTCTCCAGAGGTTCGCACAAAAATATCCGTAGCTACAAAGAAAGCCTTAGATAATCAAGAGATGCGATCTAAACGATCCAAAATTCAAAAAGATCGTTTAACAAATGTCGATTTAAGAATTAAATTATCTGAAGATCGACAAGGAGAAAAGAATCCGCGATGGCTTGGTGGAATATCTTTTAAAAAATATTGTCCAAAATTTAATAGAGATTTAAAACGGAGAGTGCGTGCGTTTTTCGGTTATCAATGTGTTTTGTGTGGAAAATCTACAGAAGAAAACGGAAAAAATTTAGACGTACACCATGTGGAATATAACAAAAATGCGTGTTGCGACGGAAAGCGAGTTCAATTCGCTGCATTATGTCGATCATGTCACACTAAAACGGGATCTAAACGTGAGAACTGGGAAGAAATGTTGCATATTATAATTCATGAAGTTTATAACGATAGATCTTATTTTACCAAAGAAGAATGGAAAGAAATTTATAATATTTTTATTTAATTCGTTTTTTTAAAATATAACTTATCCATCACTTGGACAACCTCTATATTGATGTTGTTTAAAGCTGCCCTTGATAAATCTAGTATTTTAGTAGAAAATTCTACCGATGGGCCATTAAATGTTAAAATTTTAGCAATCACTCCTGGGACCATGCTTCCTCTTAGAGACGAAGCGGGTAACGTAGCCGCGCAGTTTGAGGCAACCGAGGATTTAATTAAAGATGCGATTTCAAGAAGCCGTGGTGGTTTACTGAATGTCGATCATGCCGATCCGATAAATAGTCGCGTGGGTATTTTCTCTAAAGTTATATATGATGGCGGATTTTTAGCTTCCGCGCAGATATTGTGCCCAAAATGGGCAAAAATTGTGGCTTCTGGGGAAGATTCCTATTCTGGTTTGTCGGTGGAAGGTTCCATTACTGGTAGCGACATGGAGCATCCTGAATCGATTGATATTTATTCCATTTCCCTCTTGTCCAACGAAAAAAGCCCCCAAGGCGGGGCATGTGATAGAGATCATTGCAAGATTGAAGTTGTTCAAGATGAAGATTCTATTGAATCACAGAAGATAGAAGCTGCATGGTCTCCAAATTATGACGCCTTTTGGTCTTATATTGAAACCGATGGGAAAATAAATCAGTCGAAAGCTAAAAAAGTTTTTCTAAAGAAAACTGGAGATGGATCTAATCGAACTGATTGGCATTACCCATTTGTTCATATAACAAATGAAGGTAGTCCTGAGCTAGATTCTGAAGGTTTGATGGCAGCATATAAAAGAGCCGCACAGCAGGGTGAGACCGGATTATTCTCTAAAATTAGATCTAAAATGAGAAGTATTGGTATGGAAATTCCAGAAGGGTTAAAAGCTTCAAAAGAAAAACTTGAAGCGTCTTTTGACCAAGATACTCAAACTTTTTCTGCGAAAATTATTAATGAGGATGACGAAGTTTTATCCGAAAAACAAATTATAATTATAGATGATTCTATTCAAGGTGATTTAAAAATGCCTAAGAAAGAGCCAAAGGCCGAAGATGTTACCGAGGCGGAAACTAAAATCGAAGCAAAGGCTGCTGAGGTTAAGGAATCTCCCGAAGTAAAGATCGAGGCTGAAGCCGAGATTAAAGCCGAAACCACAAGTGCTCCATTAGTGCCCACTGAGGTAAAGGCTGATGTTCCCCCAGTGGTTCCTGTTGAACCTATGCTTGATTGGGGACTTGTAAAGAATACGCTTGGGATTTCAAGTGTTGATGAATTTACTCAAATAAAGGAAACCGCAGGAAAGGTTCCGGATCTTGAGAAAAAGATTAATGATGTAATTAAAGAGAACGAATCTTTGAGGTCTTTTAAGATCGAGACCGAAAAGAAATGGCTGTCTGAGACGTATCCTCCTGGTGTGGTTTCCGATATTGCTGCCGCTCATGCTGAGTTTAGTAAAGATCCAGCGGCTTTTGTTCAAAAATATGCAGAAGATGCCTATAAATTTAAGGCTGCTGCTAGTGTAAAACTTCAAGGTTCCGCTGCGGAGTCTGAGGTCTCAGAAGAAGTAAGAAAGATGCAGGCCCGGAAGGCAAAGCGCGACGGGTTTCTCAGCGCAACTGGTGGACCAGTTGTTAGATAATTAATATTCAAGGTGATTTATAAATGGCTACTATATATGACAGTTTAGCACTCAAAACCGTAACCAATCAGGCTCAGACCGCTGTTGGATCTCCCATAATTTTAGATTGTTGGTTTGAGGAGAGCGACATAACCGTTTCTTCCGCAAAGTCTCACTCTCTTGGCGGAGTAATGCTTGATAGGCCTCTTTATACTTGGGCTTCTCAGGTAACTTATGCGGACAATCCGCAGTCGCCGGACTTTGTGTCTCCCGCTCCTCAGAATGCAGAATATACTTATGCAAAGTTGTATGGTAAACCAATTCTTGTTCTTGCCAGTTCTATAACTTCTGGAACTACGCCCATAGTTGGCGTTCTCGGAAACGATCTATTAGGTCCTGTTTCCATTCCCGCAACTTCCGGCGCTGCCGACTCCGTTGCAAAAAGAGTTGCTGGTAGGTATCTCAGGCACGGACAGTGTACCCTCTTTGGAATGGCTTATTACCCTGTCGCAGTTGATGCTACCACCGACATTGATGTTGGAGTTCATCTGGTCTACGATAAGAGTTCTGGATTGTTCAAGTATCAGGCCGCAGGAACTTCTCCTGTGATTGCGATGCACGCTGCCACAGACGCAAGTGGTCAGTATGTCGGCGCTTTGTTCTATGGTTGCCCCGAGGCTGAAACTTAAAATTATATTTGAGGTGAATTAACGATGGCAAGCAAACCAAATACCGATCTTTATCAGAATCGTGAAACTATTAGCGATCTTATTCGCGAATTCATGGTTCCAAACATGCCCATGCTTTTCAAATATCCTTTCAAGGAGATAAGCACTCAGGCAATTATTGCAAAGAGAAAGAGTTATACTGCAGATACAGACCCAAAGAAGATTGAACCCTCTCTTGGTGGAACTCGTGAAACTGCATGGAACAACGTTTCGATTAGTCTCGGTGATCAGGTCCCCATTAATACTGCTATCAGAAAGGCGGGAACGGCGTTTAAGAATGCTGATCTTAATAATCCCGCCTTTGAGTCTGATGTGAGAGATGTATATACTGAAATGGCGTGGGTAATCTCCGATCAGATAAATACAGATATCTTTACCCAACTTACTGCTGGAGCGGATGCATCTACAACTAACATAACCGCGAAAGCTGGCGGAGTGTGGTCTGGAGCGGCAGATCCTCTTGGTGATATTAGAGCGATCGCCCAAGATATTCGTGCAAATCGTGGTTTTAAACTTGATACAGTAGTTGTAAATGCTACAAACTACTTTGAGTTCTTTGATCATGTGGAAACGAACGATGCAGATATGAATTACGCCAGAGAAAAGGTAGCCTCTCAGCGTCAGTTTTATGAGATGGTTACTTATATTAAGAACATTGGATGTACCCTTATTGGTGTAGACGAGGGGATTTCTGAGTCTAATATTCTTGGTATTGGTACATACATGGGTACGCCCGCATATGAAACCTTCTCCTACCACGATCCAGATTACAATGTCCAGCCTATTGCGGACGGCGCTAATCAAGGTCTCGGAGCTGCTAATATTCCCCTGAATATAAACACTTTCGATTCTGTTGACGGATTTGAACACAATGTTTACTCTTGGGTTGACTCTGTAACTCACGTAGCCAGACCGAAGGGTATTCTCTATAAGACTAGTGTAATTTAAACACTAGTCTTCCTATGACTATTTTTGGAGGAACTTATTTTCATGTACGAAAAGAAAAAGAAAGAGGAACCAACTGAACTACAAACTAAAGAACCCCTTAAACAGGATATCCAAGTAACTAAAGCTCAAACCTCTACCGGTAATTATATCTTACGTCTTGACGGACTTGTGTCCCAGATCCAAAAAGAACTCGAAAAAGTTCCTGCCGGTGATATCCCCGTAAAGGTGCTTCATGAGGCCGCAGACATTCATACTTTTGGGAGACAAACCTATTTGTTTTTCATGGAAAAGTCTAAGAATCTTGGCGAGAAGATACTCCTGGTCGATGCCGTAGGTCTTGAAGAGCTGAGCAGGAAGGTTACGGAGGTTTACGGGAAATACAGACTTATAGATGTGGTTTCTCAGCCTGTAAATAAGAGACCGCAGAGTAAGAAGATTTATCTTGCAATATTTGTTGGATAATTAAAAGACGCGAATAGATTAGAAACATTAACTTTCATTGATCAAAATCGGAATTCGCTTCCAAAAAGAGGTTGTCCGTTCATGAAGGTTTTAATTCTGATCTATTTTAATTATAAAGGATGACCATAAATGACCGTGGCAACTGTTGATAAGTACGTGAGTGTTTATTGGAGCACTCTTAAGGATTCTTTAGATGCGGTTGATGTCGCTATTTATGCCGATCTAGTTGCTAACGCCGCAGTTACTATCGAGTTGTTTGATTACTCATTTTTAACCGCAGCGCAAATTAATCAGGCTCAGGCGCTATTGGTGTGTATAGATGCCGCGGAATTTTTATCTATAGGAGGGAATAGTAATGAGAAGTACTATAGTTCGTGGAAAGTGTA
>Ga0074195_1004159_pt1 | contig 12242 bp, 13 predicted proteins | sample EPASupsiteHSE623_FD_64525 | JGI IMG/M metagenome (GOLD analysis project Ga0074195, IMG submission 64525) | Bioremediated contaminated groundwater from EPA Superfund site, New Mexico - Sample HSE6-23 | ecosystem: Environmental > Aquatic > Deep subsurface > Groundwater > Contaminated ...
TACTATGACCAGGAGCCGTATGTGAGCAAATCAGTGCACATTGCTGCTGTGCATTTTAGGTATGCATTGGAGTAAAAAGAGGAAAGTTTTGTTTTTAACCGATGCCAAGCTCCCTATGTTTCGCCAGAATCTCGTCCGCAAGCTTATCCAGAGCCTTGAAGTCAGCATCCTTTGGGTGACCTTTGGCCACTACCGGACCAATGACCTGCACCTTCAGGTTGGGTAGTGCGGCTGTAATCTGCTCCACCATCCGGCCTCCCCAACCAAAGGAGCCTATGATGGATGCAAACCGGGCCTTGGGCCGTAGGGCGTTCGCAAGAATAGCGGCATACAGGGCAACTGGATGGGCTCCTACAAGCATGGTAGGTGATCCTATCACAATCGTTGCAGGATCGACCAGGGCTTCTGCCAGCTCTCCTACATCTGAGCTGGTGAGGTCAAACCTCTTTACCGTAATTCCCCTGGCAATAAGCGCATCCACAAAATAGTCCACCATGACCTTCGTGGCCCCATGCATGGAGACATAGGGCAAAACCACCTGGTTTTTAACCTCATCCGATGCCCAATCCCTGTATGCGTCAAGGATGAACTCAGGCCGATTGTAAAGCGGACCGTGGCTGGGTGCTATCACATTAAAATCCAGGGCCTTAACCCTCTCCAGATGCTTCTTGATATTCTGGCGAAAAGGCATCATGATCTCGGCGTAGTACCTTTTAGCTGACTCGTAAACGGTTGCCTCATCTGTAGCATAAAGATCGCTGGTAGCCAGATGAGACCCCAGGAAGTCGCAGGTGAACAGGATCCTGTCCTCTGATAGGTATGTCAGGATGGTATCAGGCCAGTGAACCCAGGGGGCATGAATGAACTCCAGCGTCTTGCCGCCCAGAGAGATCTTCTCGCCATCCTTGACCTCCTGTACTCTATCCCTGGAAACCAGGCTGAACTCTACTAGAAGCTCTATGCATTTGCTGGATGCGACCACCTTCGCCTCAGGATAAAGCGCGATCAGCCTCTGAATTGTTCCTGAATGGTCCTGCTCTGCATGCTGCGAAACTATGTAGTCCAGCTTCTTGATGCCTACGGTGTTCAGATTATCTATCAAGACCCTTGCCATGCTCGAGTCCACAGTGTCTATCAGGGCAGTCTTCTCGCTGCCCCTGACCAGATAGGAGTTGTAGCTGGTCCCATTTGGAAGGGGTATGAGGCCGTCGAAGAGCCTGCGGTCCCAGTCGATGGCTCCGACCCACAGAACATCCGGTTTGATCTCTCTAATCAGGCTCAATCACTTCATCTCCGTGAAATCGTCCTTCATGGCTCCGCACTGCGGACACACCCAGCTGTCGGGAAGATCTTCAAAAGGCGTTCCAGGGGAGATTCCCGAATCAGGATCTCCTTTCTCCGGATCGTAAATATACCCGCATATCGTGCACTGGAATTTTTGGGCTATGAGCACCACATCCTGTTCAGCTATATTATCATTATGGAGAGATAGCATTTTCGATTGCGCTTTATAACTCTTGATAATAGAGAAAATAAAAAAGAATTAAGCGAGCCATTTTTTTGTAGTTATTGTAGTTATAGCATAGCTATAGCAGGGATATAGCATGCTAGTCAGCCAGATCTCGATGGATACGATTATTTTTCTATCTTTTCTCCTTTTTTTATTCTTTAACTCTGGGCTTGCCCTCCGGCCTTTCTTCCATTGCCTCACCTGGCTTTCGTATAGGTCGCTGGCTGCCTCTGCCTGTTGCTATCTCTTCTGATCTCTCAGCAGCCGTCTCTCCTGGTCTAAGGCTTTTCTTCTCCTCAGATCTCCTCTTATCCATCTTTACTGCCTCCAGAGATAAGCCATTATCAATTAAATCTTGAAATTTAATTAAATTGAAATGGCAGTTTTATACTATTAATAAGATCTGTTAATACTTATACTTTCCTAGAGATTTAATTCGTAGGAGCGGTAAGGACGAGGCGAGAAGTCGCCAGCCATCATGCATTTTGATGCAGTCGGAGGTATTCGTACTGAAGTCCGGATTACGTGGGACGAAAGCGAAGTCTTCCCCTTCACTTTCGCTCCGCACTTAACTAAGATTTAGGAAGGTCGAGGAAAAAGGAGAGCGATGCTGCCAGGGCGGTGGCCGTAATGCGCCACGGCTTTGGAGGCCTCCTTATGGGATATACGAGCTATCGTAATTATTGCGGTCTGACAAGCTGTTCGCAGGCTAATATGAAAGTGATGGGTGCAGTCTTGGCAATATCCATTTTACAGTCGGTATCGTCAAAAAAACTGGCACAACGTCCGGATATTCCCACAAAAGTGATATAATATTAGCTACAAAAGATAACAACAACATGTGGAGGTGAAAGGCGATGGCTGAAAAGAAGGAGTTCAAGTGCCCGATCTGTGGCAAGACGTTTCCTACCAAGGAAGAGCTTGAGGAGCACGCAAAGACCCATATGAAATAGAGTTGAGGGTTGATACAAGACTGTTATTGGGGGCAAAAGTCAACCCCCTCGATTTTATTTCAGATATCCAAAAATAGTAAAATGTATCTGCATTGATGGCTAAGTTTTCAATTGGAGTTTCTTAAAGAGTGGTATCATGGAAAAATACGATCTCATTGTAATTGGTGGCGGGTCGGGAATAAACGTAGCATCCAATGCTGCCTACAAAGGCTTGAAAGTATGCCTGATAGAGCGCAGCCAGCTGGGAGGCACATGTACCAACAACGGCTGTGTGCCATCGAAGGTGCTCATCTACCCTGCGGATGTGGTCAGGATCTTACAGGATGCTAAGGCTGTAGGAATCAAGGGCGCCAACATAGAGATTGATTTCCCAATGATTATGGGCCGCATGAGATCTGCTGTGGATAAGGAAAGAACGGAGATAGAGGAGTCTATAAAATCCTCTGAGAACGCTACCTGGTACCATGATAATGCCGAGTTTATAGGCGATTATATACTGAGGGTCAAAGACACGGCTGTAACAGCGCCCAAAATCGTCATAGCCACTGGCTCCAGGCCCATGATCCCACCCATTCAGGGTCTAAAAGAGGCAGGTTATCTGGACAATATCTCTGTGCTGAACCTGTCGAAACAGCCTCGGAGCCTGATAATCCTGGGAGGAGGATACATAGGTTGTGAGTACGGCCATTTCTTCTCAGCCATGGGCACAGAAGTGACCATCCTTGGCCGTAACCCGCGACTCCTTCCCAACGAGGACCCAGAGATCTCTGATATGGTAAAGAAGGTAATGTCCAAAAATCTGTTGGTCCTGACTAACCATGAGGTCAATAAAGTAGAGGTAAAGAATGGGATGAAGGTTGTAACGGCCAAAGACAGGGCTACAGGAAAAGAAACTCAGTATGAAGCTGAAGAGATCCTGGAAGCCCTAGGCCGAATGTCCAACTCCGATACGCTCAAGCCCGAAAAGACTGGCGTAGAGATAGATAAGAAAGGCTGGATCAAGGTGAATGAGTATCTGGAGACCTCTAAGCTGGGGATATGGGCTTTGGGCGATGCCATTGGCAAGCATATGTTCAAGCATACCGCCAACTATGAGGCGGATATCGTATGGCATAATATTACCAGCACGGAGAAAGAGAAGGCTGATTTTCACGCGGTTCCCCACGCAGTCTTCACTCATCCCCAGGTTGGAGCCGTGGGCCTGACCGAGGCAGAGGCAAAAGCTGCCGGGAAGAATATTATGGTTGGCAGGGCCAAGTATACGGATGTCGTTAAAGGGTTTGCCATGGCCGAGGATGACAGCCTGGTCAAGGCCGTCGTAGAGGGAGGCACTGAGAAGATCTTAGGCTGCTCCATAGTCGGCTCGGAAGCTGCCATCCTCATCCAGCAGATAGTCTTCCTTATGAACTGCGGCAACCAGGACCTGGAGCCCTTTAGACGGACCCAGGTGATTCATCCTGCCCTAAGCGAGATCCTGATCAAGGCATTCTCAGAAGTCGTGTATCAAGAATCGACCAGCGACGAAAAGTCGGGCGAGAATCAGCAAGGCCAGGGATGAAGATATGAAGGCAATTGCAGTCATACCCGGGAAGAAGGATAGTGTCCATATCACAGACATAGATGTGCCTGCTATTGCCGATGACCAGGTCCTGGTAAAGGTGAGGCTGGTCGGTCTGGACGGGACCGATAAGGAAATCAATGAAGGCAAGTACGGCCAGGCGCCCGAGGGCAAAAACCAGCTCATAATCGGCCATGAGTCCCTGGGAGTGGTGGTGAAGGCCGGCAAGAATGTGAGCAACCTTAAAGTCGGCGATATGGTTGTTGCCACTGTCAGGAGGCCCGATGACTGCATCAACTGCCAGGCAGAAGAGTACGATATGTGTCTCAAAGGGAATTACACAGAACGAGGTATCAAAGGAAGACACGGCTATCTCTCTGAGTACTATTTAGAGGAGGAAAAATTCCTCGTAAAGGTTCCTTTGGAGCTTGGAGATCTGGCTGTCCTTCTAGAGCCGACAAGCGTAGCTGAAAAGGCCATAAGAATGGCCCTTGCTGTACAAAGGCGGATGCTGTGGGAGCCGAAGACCGCCATGGTCACGGGAACCGGCACTCTTGGCCTTCTCACTGCTGCGCTCCTAAAGCTCCGAAGTCTGGATGTGATCTCCGTTGACAGGTCGGATGATGAATATAAAGGAAAGATATTCTCCGAGCTTGAAGTTAAGCACTTCAATACACAGAAGATAAACCTGCACGACATCCCCGGAGAGCTGGGCAGACAGGTCGATATCATCATCGAGGAAACGGGAAGCTCCAGCGTTGCCTTGCATTCCATGATGGTTGTTGGAACAAACGGAGTTGTAGTGCTGACATCAGTCACAGGAGGCGACAAGAAGATCGAGATTTGTGCCGACTGTTTCAACCAGGGTCTCGTGCTCGGAAATAAAGCCATTGTGGGTACAGTCAACGCAAACAGGAAAGACTTTGAACAGGGAATAACTGATCTTTTGGCAATTGAAGAAAGATGGCCTGGCTTGCTATCGAAGCTAATAACTGCAAGATATGTGCTTGAAGATTTCAGGAAAGCTCTATCTTCTATGAGGGATAACATTAAGGTGGTAATCGATTTTCAGCAATCTAAAATATTTGAGAAAAATTGAGAAGGAAGCATGACGCGGTATATCGTCCTGGGCAATCAGTCCCTTTTGGTAAACATAGATAAATGGCTGCAGATTAGGGACATATACTTTCCATACGTAGGCCAGGAGAATCACCTGATAGGACATGCTCAGAAGATCGGCGTCTATGCCGATGGCAGGCTGTCCTGGATCAACGAACAGGGATGGGAACGATACCCTGCTTACAAGAATGATACACTTGTCACAGAGAGCCGGGCAATAAACAGGAATATGGGTATCGATCTCATTCTCGAAGATAACGTCTATTGTGAGGCCAACATTCTTCTCAGAAAGATAACCGTAAAAAATGAAAAAGACCACGAGCGCAAAATACGCGTGTTCTTCTACCAGGACTTTCACCTTTACGGAGACGGCATTGGCGATGCGGCAATCTACCAGATGGATCATAATGTAGTGGTCCACTACAAGAGGGCCAGATATTTTTTAATGGGCGTTCTTAAGTCGAACAAAAAGGATGGCATAACCACAGACATCGAGGATTTTGCCATAGGGCAATCAGAGGGCAAGAATTACGAGGGCACTTTCAGGGATGCAGAGGATGGCAAGCTATCTAAGAATCCCGTAGCTCAGGGCTCGGTTGATTCGACAATCGGAGTTCATCTTGAGATACCGGGCAACTCATCCAAAGCTATCTATTACTACATGACTGCAGGAAGGAACTTCCAGGAGGTCTATAAGCTGAACGACTTTGTGATGGACAACGGGTCCGAAAGCCTTCTGGTCCATGCCGAAGCATGCCAGAGGTCATGGGTAAATCGGACAACAATCGATCTATCAGGGCTTGATTCGAAGCTGGTAGACCTCTTCAGGAGATCGCTGCTGATAATAAAGACGCAGACAGATGTGGGCGGAGCCGTCCTTGCAGCAAACGATTCTGACAACATGCAGTTTAACCGGGATACCTACAGCTACATGTGGGCAAGAGATGGAGCGCTCGTCTCCATTGCCATGATGAACGCTGGATTTCCTGAGTTCGCAAAGCCGTTTTTCAGGTTCTGCAGGGATGTCCTCTGGTGGATGGGTTGCATGCTTCACAAGTACAATCCGGACAAGACTCTAGGCAGCAGCTGGCATCCCTGGGTGGAGTTTGGCATGCCCTCGGTCCCAATTCAGGAGGATGAAACGGGGCTTGTGATTTACGCTTTGTGGAAGTACTATGAGGCGACGAGGGACCTGGAATTTGTGAGAGAGTTTTATGAGCCTTTAGTGAAGAAGGCGGTCTTCTTCATGAACGATTATCGCTACCCTAATGGCATGCCTATGAACAGCTATGACCTCTGGGAAGAGCGGAGGGACATATTTACCTTCACAGTCTCTGCAGTCTATGCGGGTCTGACGTGCGCTGAACGGCTGGGAGAGCTCTTCGGTGATAAGGAGACCTGCGATGCCTGTAAAAAAGGTTATTCTGGGCTGAAAGAGCTTATACAAAGCGAGTTCTTCGATGAAGAGCGAGGGGTCTTTATTAGGGGCATTCGCTATGAGGAGGGAGATATAGATAGGGTAATCGTGGACAGGACAGTGGACAGCAGCGTTTATGGCGTCTTTGATTTCGGAGTTCTGCCTGCGGACGATCCGAGAGTTATCAAAACCATGCAGACCATTGAGGAGAAGCTCTGGGCGGTAGGAAAAGGCGGTGTCGGGCGTTATGAAAACGATCAGTACCGCAGGCAAGTGGCGGAAGGGCCGGGAAATCCATGGTCTATATGTACTCTCTGGCTGGCCAAGTGGTACATCGCCAAGGCGAAGACGGTCGACGATCTGAACAAAGCCCTAGAGCTGATCAACTGGACGGCAAACTGTTCCCTGAGCACGGGCATCATGCCCGAGCAGGTACATCCCTATACCGGAGAATCTGTATCTGTTGCACCCCTGACATGGAGCCATGGCGAGTTTGTAGACGCAATTACCAGGTACACGAGGAAAGCAGCCAGCCTGAGAAAAAGCTAATCTGAGCTTTACAAAACTAGAAGGAGGGAAGGGCCCCAGGCCACTGAGGCTTTCCTTATAGAAGATCTCTAAGTCGATTCCAGTTATGGCTCATATTAATATGCCGGGAAGGTCAGGATGTTGCGCCAGTTCTGCTTCATCATGTCGCCCTGGGTCTCCATCGTCGGTTGAACTGCACCTGATGCCTTGCCCTGGCCCCAATCAGGATGATTCAGATTGCAATCTATGGCCATGACGCCGCCGGATGTAACCTCCATAGGTGAAGCAGACTGATATTGGATGATTATTGGCTCTTCACCAGGCACATCGATGTTGTAGTGTCCGTAGACGCTGATCGATCCCGCAGACACCATCTTTCCTTCCTCGCCGCCATAAGTCCCATGCACCATGGTGTCATTGAGGAACATGACTTGCCATCCGCCATCCCTCACGACCCAACCCTCGCTTGGAACCGCTTCATCAGAGACGAAGTAGGCCCGATAGTTGTTCCTCTCGTCAACTGAGAAGATGGTGAAGTTGGCAACTCCTTCAATCATCTTGATGCCGTCTACCATTTCTGTCTCTGAGAAGTCCAGGCCATAATGCTCCATGAAGAACTGCATGGCCTTGGCCTCCTCATCGGCGACCTGATCCTCTGTGAAGTTCATCGTCTCCCTGTAGAAGGAGTCAGGAGCCGATTGGGGGCCGGTGTCGCTAGGATCGAACTCACCATTGGCCATGTAGACTAAGACTTTATCGAAGTCCGCTGGCTTGGGAGCTATGCAAGCTTCCGTATCCTCGGGCTGGGCCAGGCAGATCGTAACCATACTCAACATAAGGACTATGCCTAGGATCATCCCTGCTTTAATTTTGGGGTTCATCAATGTCATCTCCTAAATTTTCTCTATTATCTTTGAGAAAATCTCTTAATCTTATTTTTCTGCTAGATGTTACTTATACTTTTCTCAAAAATAGCTGCTGTTTGAATATCTGGTAAGAACGACAGGATCTGTAGCTTCTAAGTAAGCTCATAAATAAAATTGCATCTAGCAAAGTGTGTACGGCGTAGATGGGAATCAAGAACAACTTCCACGAAAACTTTAAAAATAATGACAGTTTATATAACAATACGCAATTTGAGGTAAGATCATGGCAGAGAAAAGAGAATTCAAATGTAAGTTTTGTGGCATGACCTTCGCTACCGAGGAAGAGCTGATGAAGCACACAAGGGAGCGTCATGCTGAAGAGATGCGTAAAGAAGGAATGAAATAACCATCCTGCTCTCGCCAATTTTTGCAAAAATTTGAGTTTCTTACTCCGTCACTGCCCCTCTTTTTCTTGCTCGTGATGGTAAGGATGCTCCAGGTTGGCGAAGGCCTGTGCCATGACCTCGCTGATTGTGGGATGGATAATCTGAGCCTTAATCATGGGCATTAAATCCTGATAATCTGTGTTCATGAGATACGTCACCTGCTGCACAAGCTCAGGAGCAAAGGAGCCTGCCACGAAGCATCCCAAGATCTTTCCCGTATCTTCCTCAACTACTACTTTTACGAATCCTTGCTCCTCGGCCATAGTTATGCCCTTGACTACATCTGTGTATTTAGCCCTGCCAACCAGGATCTTATGGCCTGCTGTAAGTGCATCTGCCTCCTTTAGGCCGACGCCTGCTACTTGAGGATGGGTAAAAACGGCGTGGGGCACAGCATGAAAATCGGCAGGCTCTCTGTCTTCCGGTCTTTTTGCCTGGAGTATGTTATGAGATACAACCTCAGCCTCATAGTTTGCAGTATGCCGGAACATGTATTTGCCTATGGCATCGCCCATTGCCCAGATGTCTTTTTTCGTGGTCTCCAGATACTCGTTTACCTTGATCCAACCATTATCATCGGTCTCCACCCCTGTCTTCTCCGGCTTCAAGAGGTCTGAGTTGGGTATCCGGCCTGCAGCCAGGAGGATCTCGTCAGCCTCGAACTGATAGACCTTGTTGTCCATCTTGTTATGGGCAAAGACCACCTTCTTGCCATCCTTAACCTCCACGCCCACTGCCTCGTGGCTGGTGATCACCCTCATGTCCTGCGATAGAATCTTCTTAACTATTCTGCATATCTCGGGGTCCTCGTTGTCCAGGACCTTCTGGCTCCTCCCAATGATCGTCACATCCGTTCCAATGGAGGAAAAAAAGTGGCCGTACTCGCATCCGATGTAGCCTGCGCCGACTATGATCAGGCTTTCAGGCGGCTCCTCCAGGTTTAGGACCGATACGTTGTCGAGATAGCCTGCCTCTTTCAGTCCGGACATGGGCGGAACGCGCGATCTCCCGCCTGTGGCAATTACTATTTTTGGGGCGGTGATAGTCTTGTCTCCCGCCTTAAGTGTGTAATCGCCAGTGAACTCAGCTGCAGTCCTGTACCATGTTACTTTCGGATCGATCTCAATGGACTTCTCCAGATCGTTTCGCGCCTTATCCACCACTGCATGCATGCGCTTCATTATTCGAGGAAAATCAACTCTTTCCAGGCTGCCTTCTACACCCACATCATAGGCGTGCTGCATGATTCTGATGGTATCTGCAGGATAAATCAGCAGCTTGGAGGGTATGCAGCCGTTGTTCAGGCACGTTCCGCCTGTGGGACCCTGATCCACCAAAGCTACCCGCAATCCTTTTTGCGATGCATTGGAGACAACGCCCATTCCTGCACCGGAGCCTATGACGATGAGGTCGAATCTGTCCATGATATCCCTTGAAAGCGATAGCTAGTAGGAAAGCTGTGTTCTAAATATTTGGGATCTATGGTATATAAAATTCCTGGACGGAAACTAGACGGAAAAATTCTGGCTCAAATTGATATTGCTTCACATAGCTTTAGGGCTGGGCGTTTGGTTAAATCTATCGCCTTTGACAAACATGTATTAACAGGACTTTTGCCGCTTACTTAAAATCCTATAAGAGTAGAGTAAAGAGCAGCGCAATCCTGGCAAAGGCGGAAAGGTGAAATTATGGCTAAACAATCGAACGAGAGCAATTTGCCCAGAAGAGCAGAACCGCGCGAATCCGATAACCCGGTCTTGGAGGACTTCAAGGAGGAACTACTGAGAAGGCCGAGCTTCAGAACCCGCTCGATCATGACAAGCGATGCAGAGAGGCTGGCACGTTTGGAAGGCCTCATCACAGAGCTACACCAGAAAATTAAATCACTGGAGCAAAGAATTGACGTCATCGAAGGGAAAAGATGAACTTTTTAAGGCAGTTTAAAATTAAAGCTTTTAAAATTAAAGACCTGCACATCTGGCCCTCTGCCCGATGTGCTGCCATAATTCATATCTTTTCAGCTTTTTTTTTTGGCTTTTAGGTCAACTCTTTTAGGTCGACTATTACTTGCTTGTCTAAGAGCGTTTAGAAGTCTCCGCGCCCTTGGTTCCGGCACGTTGACTCATTTCCTTCTCTCTTTTCTTTGCTTCCTGTATTTCCTTTCCTCTTTGCTTCATCTCTGATTCGGCTTCGGAGAACTCCTTCTCCTCTATTCTTCCCTGCTCAATCTTCTGGCCTCGTTCCTTCATCTCCGATTCAGCCTCAGAGAGGCCTGCGCTCATCTTTTCTTTCTTCATCTCATGGTGCGGCATTTTTCTCACCTTCATGTGAATCAAAATATTTGGTGATATTCACCTTTCAGGCTCAGTCTGCTCTCTGCCTCTCCTGGCCTTACTTCCTGTTGCGGCCCCACCGCCTCTTTCAGGCAGGTTCTCGAAACCGCTGCTGACACTGGTCATACCAGACTTGCTTCCTGCTCCTTGCACATAGCTTCCCTCAAGGCCTGCGCTTCCGCCCATTCCTATCTGGCTGCCGGTGCCTGCCGGCTCAGTACCTCTCTTGGCCTTTTCCTTCTTTTCAGCCCTTCTTTCTTCAGCCATATCTCATCACCAAAGATCAACAAAAAAGTAAAGGAGATAATCCTCTACTAAAGCTCCAGTTCAGCGCTTCTCCGATTCGCCCTTTCCTTTTCTACTGCTTGAGTAGCTGGGCTCTCTCTTCCTCTCCATTTCACTCCGGCCGGCTTCCATCTCGCCCTCTCTGCCAGATTCGCTTTCAGAAACGCTTCTAGGAGCTTCTCTTCCTCCACGCTCCATGCCGGTCATCCCAGATTTGCGCTTTTGCTCTTCCACTCGGTTACCTCCTGCGTTTATTATCAGAAATCTCGAGATAGAGTACAGCCTGGAGTATAGCTTCCGCTCATATCAGGTAGCATTAACTTGCAGTCATCTCGAACTGGCGGATTTAGTCCCTAACCCTGTTTTTGATCCCGCTCGATGGATTATTGCATATACGATCTCGAGAATTAATATATATTATTCCCATTATCTGTATTAAGCTTTGCGGGATCTTTGTTCAGAAACTTTTTAGAATTTAAGATAAACTAGATGGATATGCGATATCGGTTTCTGATTAAATCTGAAATAAAATCTAGATCATATGACTATTATTACTATTGGAACTAAATTAAAATGATAAAGAGATCAATACATTGAATAATAAGGACTAAAACCATCTCTAGACCATTTGGCCAAGGCTCTTCGCTGTTTAATATGAGGGAAGTGGTCTTGAGCGAGTATGAGCCTCTGATCGCTTTTTATGGTACGAAAATAGCCCCGATCCTGCGACCATTTTTAGATTCAGCTTTTTCAAATTCAGTTACAGAAAATGGCGAGAAGTCCTAAGCTAAAAAGTATGGTGCAAAGTTCAATGATGGATGTTATGGCTGCCTCATCACATCCACAGCCTTTGCTCCTCTATTTAGTTGCCAGGTACTTTGCCGGGTTCTCATCGAAGGCCTTTTTGCATGCCGGAGCACAGAAGTAGTATGTCTTCCCCTTATAATCGCTCTTGAGCTTTGCAGTCTTCTCATCAACAACCATCTTGCACACAGGATCTATTGCCATTTTTGTCAACCTCCAGTACTTCTTTTAAGTCTGGCAGGAGGTATATACCTTTTGAGCATGAGCGAGAGAGTGATAACGGTCACTGAGCTTAGAGCCATGGCCAATCCTGCCAGCTCCGGCCGGAAGGTTATGCCGAAGAAGGGGTAAAGCACGCCTGCAGCCAGCGGCACAAGTGCAGCATTATAGGCAAAGGCCCAGAAGATGTTCTGCTTTATCCTG
>Ga0074195_1004160_pt1 | contig 12237 bp, 11 predicted proteins | sample EPASupsiteHSE623_FD_64525 | JGI IMG/M metagenome (GOLD analysis project Ga0074195, IMG submission 64525) | Bioremediated contaminated groundwater from EPA Superfund site, New Mexico - Sample HSE6-23 | ecosystem: Environmental > Aquatic > Deep subsurface > Groundwater > Contaminated ...
GGGGAGGGGGGGGATAGGGTTGGGGGTGTAGTTGAAGATCAGGGTGCCCCAGTCCTGATGCTCGCCCTGGAGGGGGTTGGCGTGGGCATACAACTGGGTGCCGTCGAAGAGGTTGAGTCCGGCCCCATCCTTGGGGAAATGGGCGGGAACCCAGTCGAGGAGCACGCCGATGCCGGCGGCATGGCAGGCATCGATAAAAAACATGAAATCTTCGGGGGTGCCGAAGCGGGAGGTCGGGGCGAAAAAGCCCAGCACCTGGTAGCCCCAGGAGCCGTCAAAGGGATGCTCGGCAATGGGCATGAGCTCGATGTGGGTGTAGCCCATCTCCTTGACGTAGGGAACGAGGGTGACGGCCAGTTCCCGGTAGGACAGATACCGCTGGCCCCAGTGTTCGTCCGCCTGCCGACGCCAGGAGGCAAGATGGACCTCGTAGATGGCGATGGGGTTGTCCAGGGCCTGGTGGCGCTCACGACCGGCGATCCATTCCTGGTCGTGCCACTGATAGCGGTCCAGGTCGGCGACCACCGAGCCGGTGCGCGGCCGCTCCTCCATGGCAAAACCAAAGGGGTCGGCCTTGTCGAACGCCTCTCCTTGCTGGGTGGTGATCCGGTATTTGTAGACGGAGAATTCGGTTAGGTTCGGAATGAAGAGGGTCCAGATGCCGGTATCGGAAGAATGCATGGCATGGCGGGGGGGGGCCCAGCCGCTGGAGGAGCCGATCGACCTGGAGCACGGCCGTCCCGATGTAGCGCCCGGGGTCGAGGAGCGTATCCAGCTCGCCGGGGGCGACAAACGCCGTCACCTCTGGAAGGTCCCGGAGGACCGCGGCCAGCGGCCGCCGGGAGGCGCGCGCCTCCATCGAGGCGACCCGGATACGCTCGTGTGCCTCCTGCCGATCCATCCCCCGCTGGGTGAGGGCGATCATGACCGACTCGGCCATGTTCACGTCCTGGAGGATGTGGAGGTTCTGCTCGATCCGATCCTCGTGGAGGACGAGCCCTTCTAGCACGGTCCCCATCAGGCGAAGGACATGGTCGCAGAGGACCGAGGCCTCGGGGAAGAGGACGCGCTCGCAGGAGGAGTTCGTCAGGTCGCGCTCGTCCCAGAGGGTGTTGTTCTGCAGGGCCGGCTCGACCGCCGCACGGATGATCCGGGCGAGGCCCGAGACCTGTTCGCTCCGGATCGGATTCCTCTTGTGCGGCATTGTCGAGGAGCCGACCTGCTTTGCGCCGAACGCCTCCTCGACCTCGCCGATCTCGGAACGCTGGAGGGAACGGACCTCGATCGCGCACTTGTCGAGCGTGGTCGCGATATTCGCGAGGAGGAAGAAGTACTCGGCGTAGCGGTCGCGCTGGATCACTTGGTTCGATACCTCGACCGGGACGAGCCCGAGGAGGGCCATCATCCTCTCCTGGATCTCGGGGGCGTGCTCGCCCAGGGCCGCCTGCGTCCCGACGGCGCCGGTCAGCTGGCCCACCTCGATCCGCGGGCGGAGCTCGGCCAGCCGGTCGAGGTGACGCCCGACCTCCGCCGCCCAGATCGAGAACCGGAGGCCGAAGGTGGTCGGGACCCCGATCTGCCCGTGGGTCCGACCAGCGCAGACGAGGTGCTTGGTCTCGTCAGCACGCCGGAGCAGGACCCCCAGGAGCCGGCGGAGCTTCTCCTCGATCAGGGCGAGGCTGTCCTTCAGCTGCAGCCCGGTCGCGGTGTCGAGCATGTCGTTCGAGGTCGCCCCCAGGTGCACGTACCGTCCGGCCTCGCCACATTCCTCGGCGATCGCCTTTACGATCGCCATCATGTCGTGGTTGATCTCGGCCTCGATCTCCTTGGCCCGCGCGAGCGATGCTCTCTGTGCACCGATCGCGATCGCCTCGGCCGCCTCTGTCGGGACCATCCCGACGGCCGCCTCGGCGCGGGCGAGTGCGACCTCGGCCGCCACGATCGCCTCGAACCGACGCTCCTCGCCCCAGACCGCACGCATCTCGGGGGTACCGTACCGGTACTCGATCGGATGGATCGCCATAGTGCCTGTACATTCGCCCCGGGGTAATAAAAAGGAGGGCGGGCTTTTCCGATGGCTATTTCGGCGCAGGGGGCGACCCGTACTGGACGGATGTTCTGGCACCTGATCCTGACCGATGCGTGCAACCTCTGCTGCTCGTACTGCCGGGCGAAGGCCTTCGAGCCGCACGAGGAGCCGGCGTGCCCCCATGCGTACGACCCGGGCCTGCCGGCCGAGTTCGAGGCCTCGCTCGACGATCTCACCTCGTTTCTCCTCCGGGACCCGGAACCGACCCTGACCTTCTACGGCGGAGAACCGCTCCTCCGCCCGGATCTCGTCGAGTCCGTGATGGAACGGCTCCCGAACTGCCGGTTCATGCTGCAGACCAACGGCGTCCTGCTCGACCGTCTCGCGCCCGAGACGGTCCGGGGCTTCCATACGATCCTGGTCTCTATCGACGGCCCCGAAGCCCTGACGGATCGACACCGCGGGCAGGGGGTCTATGCCCGTGTCCTCCGGAACGTGGATGGGCTCCGCTCCGCAGGCTTCCGGGGCGAGTTGATCGCCCGCATGACCGTGGACGAGGCCACGTCGATCGAGGAGGCCGTGCTCCACTGCGATGCGCTGCCGTTCTCGGCCGTCCACTGGCAGCTCGACGCGAACTTCTGGGGGGACCACGCGGCGCGCGACTTCGGCGGCTGGGCCGCGCGGTCCTACGACCCGGGGATCCGCCGGCTGGTGGAGCACTGGACCCGGCGGATCGAAGGCGGCGAGGTCCCGCGGTGGTACCCGTTTCTCGATACGGCGGAGGACCTCCTTCTCGGCCGCTCCTCGCGCCTCCGCTGCGGCTCGGGATATGCGAACTACACCATCCAGACCGACGGGACGATCGTCCCCTGTCCGATCATGACCGGGATGACCGGCTTCTATCTCGGCCACATCCGGGACGCGGACCCGTGCGCCCTTCCCGAGGTCCCGGTCGGGGAGGCCTGCGTGGGGTGCGAGATCGAGCCCTTCTGCGGCGGACGCTGCCTCTACTCGGCGGTCACGTCCCCCTGGCCGGAACAGGGGCGGGCGGCGGTCTGCGGCACGGTCCGGAACCTGCACGAGGCCCTCCTCGAGGCACTCCCCCGGGTGCTTTCGGCCCTCGACCGCGGGGAGGTCACGCTCGCCGACTTTGCCCACCTGAAGTACAATGGCTGCGAGATCATCCCCTGACTGCTCCGTCCAATAGAGCAAAGCCGTCGAAGTGCGTATATGATCGGGATGGACGATCTCGAGGCCTGGTTCCCGTACCCAGCATTCCGCCCGCATCAGCGCGAGATGCTCGAGCTCGCCGGCTCGGTCGCCCGGGAGGGCGGCATCGCGATGATCGACGCCCCGACCGGGAGCGGCAAGTCGAGCGTGATCTCGGCCATGCTCGCGGCACGGGCCGGCCGCAAGGTCCTGGTCGCGGTCCGGACCGTGAGCCAGCTCGACACCTTCGTGCGCGAGCTCTCGCTGGTCCGGACCAAGCAGCCCTCCCTTCGGTTCGCCTACCTGATCGGCAAGGGGAGCATGTGCCCCCTACCGGGACAGGGGGACGTCTACCGGCGGTGCGAGGGTGTCAAGGCCTTCTCGACCGCGCTGATGAAGGAGCGGGCCCAGAAGGGTTCGCTCGTGCCCGCCCGGGACCCGACGATCCGGCTCCAGCTCAAGAAGCAGGACCCCGAACACCCCCTGCTCTGCCCCCACTTCATCGCGAGCCGCCACTTCGTCCAGGCCGAGGAGTCGACCACCCTCCGGATGGTCCCGTCCGCCTCGCTCCGTGCCCGCGCGGACCGGCTCGCTGCGGACGCGGTCAGCCCGAAGGACCTCGGGGTGCTCTGCGGCGACTGCTGCCCCTACGAGGCGATGCTGCAGGCGGCACGGACGGCCGACGTCATCATCCTGAACTACCATCACCTCTTCGACGACGAGATCCGCGAGTCCCTCTTCCAGTCGCTCGGGATCGAGTCGCCGAAGGACGTGCTGCTCCTGATCGACGAGGCCCACAACTGCGGCGACGTGGTCCAGGAGATCCAGTCGGTCGAGTGCGATGCGGGCACCATCGAGCAGGCCGGCCACGAGCTGACGGGGATGCGGAAGTACCAGTCCTCGGCCGGCGCGATCCTCGAGCTCCTCCCTCGGGTCGGCAGGTTCATCGAGGGGCTCCAGGCCTCGCCCGAGCCGATGGACTGGTTCGACCCCTCGATCTTCTCCCGCATGGTCCTCCGGGGCTCGCTCTACCAGACCACGGGCCAGGTCGTCGACGACCTCTCCGAGATCCGCGACTTCATTCGCGAGAAGAGCATCGAGGCCGGCGACTTCAAGGAGACCGCGATCGAGCGCCTGACCGAGTTCTTCTACCGTGTCGACCGGGCCGCCCGCGACCCGGCCTTCCTCTCGGTCTTCCGGCGGCTCGACGAGGAGCGGCATGCGCTCGCCGTCCGGAACATCGACCCCGCCCCCCGCCTCTCCGAGGTCGCGGGCCTCCACTGGTGCGCGGTCCTGATCAGCGGCACCCTCTCGCCGGTCGAGGCCTACCGCCGGTACTACTTCGCCGACCTCCCGGTCAGGACGCTCAACCTCCCCAATGCCTTCCCGCGCGAGAACCGGCTCGTACTCGCCGCCCGCGACATCACGACCTCGTTCTCACAGCGGCAGAACCGCGAGAACACGGCCCTGATCGAGGACTATATCGTCGCGTTCGCCGGGGCGCCCGGCAATCTCGCGGTCTACTACCCCTCGTACCACCTCCTCGACCAGTTCGCCGAGCGGTGTGCACGACGGATCCGGACCAAGCAGGTCTTCGTCGAGCCGAAGGAGGCGGCCGACGCGAGCGCCTCCCTCCGCCAGTTCCTGGCCCTGCCCGGACAGGGGAAGGCCGGCGTCCTCTTCGCCGTCACAGGCGGCAAGTGGTCCGAGGGGCTCGACTACCGCGGCGAGATGCTCGCGGGCGCGATGGTCGTCGGCCTCCCGCTCGCTCCGTTCAACCGGGTCCGGCGGATGGTGATCGACTACTTCGTGCGGAAGTTCGGCGAGGAGGGCGAGTTCATCTCGTACACTCTCCCGGCCATCAACCGGGCGCTCCAGGCTCTCGGTCGCGTGCTCCGGACGCCCGAGGACCGGGGCGTTCTCGTGCTCGCCGAGCAGCGGTTCCTGGAGGACCGAGTCCGCTCGGGGCTCCCCCCCTGGATGCAGGAGGAGCTCGCACCCGTCGATCTTCGGGACTTCAAGGAGGCGATCGCGCGATGGCGATGAGCGAGGGCGTCTGCCGACTCGGCAACTGGGCCGTGCGCGTCGTCATGGAGGACGATCTTGTCCGCCGGGTCGAGTTCGTGGACGCCGAGCCCAGCGGCACGGTGCCGGCACCCATCGCGGCGTACTGCCGCGGCGAACGGGTGGACCTCTCGGTGCTCCGGTCGGCCGCGCTCGAGGGGCCGGGCAGGTCGGTCGAGATCTACCGCGAGGTCTGCGCGGTCCCGTACGGCTCGACCACGACCTACGGCACGATCGCCCGAATCGTCGGGACCTCGGCTCGCGCGGGCGGACAGGCCATGAGGCGCAACCCCACCCCGCTCGTGATCCCCTGTCACCGCGTGATCGGAGCCGACGGAGCGATCCGGGGCTTCACGCCCTCGGTCGCGATCAAGGAGTATCTGCTCGCGATGGAGTGCCAAACTGCCCCCAATAGTTAAGCAGTTCTGGGAGGAATCTTAGGGAGCATGAGGATCGCAGTGCTCGGGGCCGGAGCGGTCGGCCTCTCGGTGGCGGCCCGTCTCTCGACCGTAGCCGAGGTGGTCGCGGTATCCCGCGAGCGGCATGTCCGCGCCATCGAGCAGAACGGCTTCTGCATGACCGGCCGGTGGGGCGAGGCCTGCTACGACCTCCCGGTCCGCACCTCGCTCGAGCCCGGCGAGCGGTTCGACTACGCGATCGTCGCGTCCAAGTCGACCGATACCGAGTCGATCGCCGCAGAGTATGCCGACATCCTCCGCCATGCCGAGGTCGTGAGCCTCCAGAACGGGATCGGAAACGAAGAGGTCCTCGCCCGGCATACCGACCGGGTGATCGGCGGGATGATCATCACGGGCTTCGAGTGGCAGGCCGAGTATGCGGTCCACGTCTCGGTCGAGGGCGGGCCCATGCGCCTCGGCCGCTTTCCTTCGGGCATGGACCAGGCGGTCCTCCGGCTGGTCGAGCTTGTCCGCGAGGCCGGGATCCCGGTCGAGGGGACGCCCGCCATCCGGACCGAGATCTGGGGCAAGACCATGTACAACTGCGCCCTCAATCCCCTCGGCGCCCTGATGAACGTGCCCTACGGCCGCCTCGCGGAACCGCACGCCTGGTCGATCATCGAGTCGATCGTGCGTGAGGTCTTTGCCGTGGCCCGGGCCGAGGGCGTCGAGCTCGCATGGCCGGCCCCGGAGGCCTACCTCGGATACCTCGCGGAGACGCAGCTGCCGAACACGGCCGGTCATCACTCATCCATGCTGCAGGACCTCTCGCGCGGCCGGCGGACCGAGATCGAGTTCCTGAACGGCGCGATCGCCCGCTTCTCGAGCCGGCACGGCATCCCGGCGCCGGTCAACCGCTGTATCGCGGACCTGGTCCGATTTCGAGAGTCTCTGCAGGGTGCGTGAGGACCGTGACCCGATCGGCCGTTGTCCTGGTGGGCGGTGACGCGACCCGTGCCGGCGGTCGAGAGAAGTACTTCTTCTCGATCAGGGGCACGACCTTCCTCGACCGGCTGATCGGAGCCCTGACGCCGGTGACGGACGAGGTGGTGCTGGTCGCCCGCGACGAGGACCAGTGTGCGCGTTTCGCCGGGTACCCGACGGTCCGCTGCACGGTCGACCGGCGACGCGGTCTCGGCCCCATCGGCGGACTCCACGCGGGCGCCCTCACCGCGTCGGGGGACGCCCTCTTCGTGGTGGCCTGCGACATGCCCTGCGTCAACGCCGGCGTGGTCGCCCACCTCTTCTCTCTGCTCGACGGCCGGGAGGCCGTGATCCCGTGCTGGCGCGAGGGGATGTACGAGCCGCTTCACGCGGTCTACGATCGCGAGGCCCTCCGCCGGTACCTCGAGGACCACCACGAGCTCTCGCTTCGGGCAATGATACGGACCCTCGACTGCCGGTACGTCCCTGTCGAGTCGCTTCGGGCGCTCGATCCCGAACTCCGGACCTTCACCAACATCAACCGGGTCGACGACCTGGCCCAGCTGGGCGAGGACTGCGGCCCCCAGCCCTGACCGGGACTCCGTGTCCACGTCTCGATGCGAGCTCCCAGGGCAGTCATATTTATATCTATAATGAACATAACTATACATCATGGTATCATCATGTGTAACTCTGAACCGTGACCGATCCGCCGCCTCCTGTGGTGCGGAGTCCGAGGGCAAGCATGTTCTCCCGGTCGTGGTCTCGCCATGAAATCGAGAGATATCGCCATCGTCGGCATTCTCCTCGCGATCGGCGCAATCGTTCGCTACCTTTCGCTCCTGATCCCCGGGCCGATCGTGGCCAACCTGGTGATCGCCTTCTACTGCCTCGCGGTCCTGCTGGTCCTCCCGACCCTGACCGAGGCGATCGGGATCGGCTTCGTCGCGGGGCTCGTCTCGGCCCTGATCAGCCACTCGGTCTTTCCGCCGGGCAACCTCATCTCGGAGCCGATCGGCGCCGTGGTCTGCCTGCTCGTGTACAAACTCCTGAAGGACCGCGTGCCGGCCTCCGAGGGCGTCACGACCTTCATCGCGACCGTCGTCTCGGGCTCGTCCTTCGTCCTGATCTCGCTCGTCGCGGTCGGGCCGACGATCCTCTCGAAGTACGCCACCCTGGGTGCCTACGCGGTGGTCGTGGTCCCGATCATCCTGACGGCCGCGATCGCCAACGCGGTGATCGCGCAGCTCCTCTACACTCCGGCAGCGCGGGTGCTGATGCGGGGCAGGGCATGATTGCGCTGGAAGACTACTCGTACACCTATCCGGGCCGGTCCGAGCCGGCGCTTCAGGGAGTCTCCCTCCGGGTCCGGCAGGGCGAGGTCCTGCTGGTCACGGGCCCCACGGGCGCGGGAAAGACCACGCTCTGCCTGGCCGCGTCGGGGATACTCCAGCACGAGTTCGGCGGGACGTCCGCAGGGCGGGCACTCCTGATGGGCCGGCCCGTCGAGGACTACGCCGATCTTTCGGCGATCGGCCGGCATGTCGGCGTCGTCTTCGACGACCCCGAGGCGCAGCTGATCTTCACCACGGTCGAGGAGGAGGTCGCCTCGGGGCTCGAGGGGATCGACCTCCCGCGCGAGGTCCTCCTCGAACGGATGGAGCACGTCCTCGACCTGACCGCGACGGGGGACCTTCGCGAGCGGGCGCCCCACACCCTCTCGGGCGGGCAGAAGCAGCGGGTCGCAGTCGCGGCCACGCTCGCCCTCGGGACGGAGATCCTGGTGCTGGACGAGCCGACCTCCGAGCTCGACGAGGAGGGGACGCAGATGCTCTTCCGGATCCTCCAGCGCCTCAAGGCCGAGGGAAAGACCGTGCTGATCGTCGAGCACAAACTCGACGCCCTCTTCTCGCTCGCGGACCGGATGATCTTTCTCGAGGGAGGCCGGATCCTGGCTGAGGGGACGCCGGACGAGCTCCTCCGGGACGAACGGGTCCGGGCGGTCCTGCACACGAACCCGAAGACGCCGTCATTCTGCCGTTTCGACGCTGAGGGATCGGCCGGCACCGCCGACACGGCGGACCCGATCATCCGTATCGAGGGCCTGGTCCACGAGTACAGCGGGGTCCGCGCCCTGAACGGGCTCGACCTCTCCATCCAGCCCGGCGAGCTCGTGGCCGTGATCGGTGACAACGGCTCGGGGAAGACCACGCTGATCAAGCACCTCGTCGGGCTGCTGAAGCCCACGCAGGGGCGGGTCACGGTCGCCGGGCACGACACGGCGACTGAGACGATCACGGGGATGGCGCGGCATGTCGGCCTTGTCTTCCAGAACCCCGACACCATGCTGTTCGAGGAGACCGTGGAGCGGGAGGTGAGCTTCGGCCCGACGAACCTCGGGCTGGACGACGTCGCCGGCCGGGTCGAACGCGCCCTCGACGAGGTCGGCCTCTCGGCCCATCGACAGGACTATCCCCGTTCGCTCTCGCGCGGGGAGCGCCAGCGGCTCGCTGTGGCCTGCATCATTGCGATGGCTCCGGAGGTGATCGTGCTCGACGAGCCGACCACCGGGCTCGACGCGGCCGAGTCGACGCGCGTCATGGCGCTCGCGTCCCGACTCCGCGACGAGGGACGGACGATCGTGATGGTGACGCACAACATGCGTATAGTCGAGGACTACGCCGACCGGATCGTGCTCCTGGAGCACGGCGACCTGGTGGCGGATTCGCAGAATGGAGGTGAGGAGGTCATATGCCAGAGATTATGCAATACGTCCCGGGAACCAGCATCTTTCACCGTCTGAACCCGCTGACCAAGATCCTGATGATCGTGCTCGTCGCGGTCCTCGCGGTCACGACGAGCAGCCTCGCCCTTCTCGGGCTCCTGGTCGCCGCGCTCTTTCTCTCGGCGGTCGCAACGAGGCTCTCGCGGCCCCTGGTACAGCAGCTGCCGCTTCTCGTCTCGCTCGTGCTCTCGCTCCTCCTGCTGACGGTCCTCTCGATGCAGGCCGGCGAGACGATCGGCCACCTGATCCCGAACGCGGTCCCGCTCGTCGGCGGGGCGTTCCCGATCACCACCGGTGCGATCGAGTTCGGCCTCCTCCTCTCGCTCCGGTTCATCGCGATGCTCTTCGGGTTCCAGCTGCTGGTCATCTCGACACAGCCGCACGACCTGGTCCACGCGCTCCAGCGCCTTCGGCTTCCCGTGGACTACGCGTTGATGTTCCTGATCGCGCTCCGGTTTATCCCGAGCCTGCAGCTGGAGGGGCAGCGTATCAACGAGGCGCAGCTCGCGCGGGGATACAACCCGGGCACAGGGCTTCGGGGCGTGGTCCGGACCCTTGTCCCGATCATCGTGCCCCTCGTCTCGAACTCGCTCGGGCGGGCGAACGTGCTCGGGCTGACGATCGATCTGCGCGGGTACCGGACGCCGCGCCGGGTCTCGCTCAGGGACCGGTCCCTGAAAGGGCGGGACTATGCCGCGATCGCCCTGCTGCTGGTCGTGTCCGGACTCTTTGCCGGCATCTCCCTGCTCGGGTATGCGGCCTGAGTTCGCTCTTTTTTCACGCCTTTGGGTGCCGGCCCATCGGGGCCTGCCACAGTCCGGCGGACACCCGCATCATCGGCCGGGCCCTGCTGCCGTCGCAGTCCCGTCGTCGGTCTCCTCTTCTGAGCCCTGCGAGTTCGAATGCGAGGCCGCGTACCGGGGGGGCGTGCCCGTTACCCGTTCGAGGTCTTTTCTCTCAGGGGCCGCGCCCCCACGAACTCCGCGATCTCGTCGAAGCGCTGGACCACGTCGGGGTACGACGGGGACCTGAAGAGGATCAGCGGGTCGTCACTCCCCTGCGTGTAGGCCGCGATTGCGTAATGATCGATCAGCTCGCTGTCCTCGGTGATCCCGATCTCTTCAATCAGGTCGAGGTTCAGCATGTCCGGGTTCCCGGTCTGAACGTTCTGATACCTCAGCCACATTCCTGAACTGTTGCCCCTCCAGCCTTATGGAAGTATCAGATCGCTCACGTCGGCGGGCCCGGGACGCGCCGAACAGAGCCGGGACCGGCGGGTCACCGACGCCGCGAGTTGTATCGCAACATATGGTTTATGGCTCGATTTTTTGGCTACCCTTCCACTGCAAGGGGCCGGATCGACCATCGACGGAGCCCCTAAATGGCTTCCCCGGTACATAGGTACTGCACGGGGGCGCCCGATCCTGCTCCCCGGATCAATCATGGATACGACGTCCCTCTCATCCCTGTTCGGCCGGGTCCGCCTGGCCCGCCCGCTGGTCCATCACATAACGAACATCGTGACCGTCAACGACTGTGCGAACGTCACGCTCTGCGCCGGGGCGTCGCCGGTGATGGCCGAGGCCCCCGAGGAGGTCGCCGAGATGGCCGGCATGGCCGATGCCCTGGTCCTCAACATCGGGACGCTCTCGGCCCACCAGGTCGAGGCGATGCTGATCGCGGGCCGGGCCGCAAACGATCGCGGGCGCCCGATCATGCTCGACCCGGTCGGAGCCGGCGCGACCAGGTTCAGGACCGAGACCGTCGTCCAGCTGCTCGATCGCCTGGAGGTCGCGGTCCTCAAGGGGAATGCAGGCGAGATCGGGACGCTGGCCGGCGTCGGCGCCGAGGTCCGCGGGGTGGATTCGGTCGGGGTGACCGGCGATCCGGGCGAGATCTGCCGGGATCTTGCCGACCGGCTCGGGTGCATCGTCGCCATGAGCGGGGCCGTCGACCTCGTATCGGACGGGAGAAAGGTCGCATCGGTCGAGAACGGCCACCCCATGATGGGCCGTGTCTCGGGCACGGGGTGCATGGCCTCGTCCATCACGGGGGCGTTCAGCGCGGTCTCGGACGATCGTTTCGAGTCGACGGTCGCGGCCCTGGCCCTGTTCGGGATCGCGGGCGAACAGGCCGCATTGAAGGCAAAGGGGCCGGCCTCGTTCCGGTTCAAACTCCTGGATTCGCTCGCGTCCCTGCAGCCCGAGGACCTCGGCCGCGAGGCCCGGGTCCGGCTGGAATGACCCCCGATTGGGCCCTGTACGTGGTGACGGACGAGCCTGTCGCCCGCGGCCGCTCCCACCTCGATGTCGCTCGCGAGGCGATCGCGGGCGGTGCGGACGCGGTACAGCTGCGGGACAAGTGCCGGTCGGCCCGCGAGCTCCTCGCGATCGCGAGGGCGATCCGGCCGATCGCAGCCGCAGCCGGCGCGCGTTTCATCATCAACGACCGGCTCGACCTCGCCCTGCTGGCCGCGGATGGGGTTCACCTCGGCCAGGGCGACCTGCCCCTCGAGGCAGCCCGTCGGCTTGCCCCACCTCCCTTCATCATCGGGGTATCGGTCGGTTCGGTCGAGGAGGCCCTCCGCGCCGAGCGCGAGGGGGCCGACTACGTCGCCGTCAGCCCCGTCTTCGCCACGGCCTCGAAGGGGGATGCCGGCCCGGGGCACGGGCTCGAGACCGTGGCGGCCGTTCGTGCCGCCGTCGAGATCCCGGTGCTCGCGATCGGCGGGATCGATCACTCGAATGCAGCCGACGTGATCCGGGCCA
>Ga0074195_1004161_pt1 | contig 12234 bp, 10 predicted proteins | sample EPASupsiteHSE623_FD_64525 | JGI IMG/M metagenome (GOLD analysis project Ga0074195, IMG submission 64525) | Bioremediated contaminated groundwater from EPA Superfund site, New Mexico - Sample HSE6-23 | ecosystem: Environmental > Aquatic > Deep subsurface > Groundwater > Contaminated ...
AGCTGGCTAAGCGCCCGCCCCACCGCAGCCACAGGTCCACTATGGCCTGTCAAGCATACCATGACACGTCGATGAATCGATCATCCCCCAGTCTAATGGTGGCCGAAGTCCACCGAACGCCTAGGCTATAGTCGCCCTAGCATGGCCCCAGTACCGACCCAGAGGTAGAAAAATGGCAGCTGGCAAGGCGCACGGGGTGGCGCAACCACAGGCGTACTCCTTGTACTCCGAGGATTGCGCCACCCCGTGGAACGCAGCCAGATGCCATTTTTCTCCACATGCACAATTCCAGTGCAACCTCACTTATGGTATGGTTCGCCCCGGTTGATTTTAAACGCCCGATATACCTGTTCCACCAGGATCAGCCTGATCAGCTGATGTGGAAATGTCATTTTGCCAAATGATAAAACAAGGTCTGCCCGGTCCAGGACAGATTGAGCCAATCCCAGAGAACCCCCGATGACAAAAGCCAAATCGCTTTTACCCCTAATTCCCCAGGCGTCAATCGTTTGGGCTAACTCTTCGGAGGACAGTTCTGTGCTTTTGATTGCCAGGGCTACTGTAACTTGTCCATCCCGCAGCATCCGGAGGATCCTCTCACCTTCTCTGCCCCTGATCTGTTCCTTCTCTTTTGGGCTGAGTCCTTCCGGCGCCTTTTCATTTTGGACCTCTTTTATCTCAACCCCGGCCAAGGGCTTTAAACGCTTGAGGAACTCATTGATGCCCTCAGTAATATATTTCTCTTTTATTTTGCCAACTGCGATAATCGTAATGTTCATAAGGGCCTTCCCTATCTTAAAACAGCTGTCGGAGACAGGAATCATCGCCAACCATGTCGAATATTAACGCTGTTTATATTATATGCTCTATTGTTCTGGATCCAAGACCGCAATCCTTTTTTACCGAAGCCCCTGGTAGGTTTTCCCATTACTGGATTTTCGGTGGAAGGACTTGGCGTTTTGTGCAGTTTAACCCTCAATCCCCGCATTTCATTCCATGAACCCCGCATCTTATACCCTCTCTAAAGGTATTCGGCGAATTCGGGGGAATATTTCAACAAACGGTTTTAGAGGAGGATTATTAATGACCCAGAAAACTATTAAAGTAATTATAGCTGAAGATGAGCCAAGCTGCCGGAATTTTCTAAAGAACATCCTGTCCCGGCACAACAACTTTGAAGTCATCGGGGAAGCCGCGGACGGGGAGGAACTTCTTGATCTGGCGGCTCACCTAAAGCCCCAGGTCGTCTTTGTTGACATAGAAATGCCTGAAATTGACGGCATGTCTGCTGTAAAAAGGATGCTGGAAAAAAACGAGGAACTGGTGGTTGTCTTCGTCACAGGATATTCGGATTTCGCGGTGGAAGCCTTTGAGATATCGTCTTTCGATTATATCCTGAAACCATATAAAGCTCCCAGGGTAGAAAAAGTCCTTGACAAAATCCAAGCCCACTTCGCTGAGCGGGAGAACGACCTGGTTAAGCTATCCAGCATTTTCAAATCATCAGACAAGTTATATATCAGGTGTGGTCATGAACTGCACTTTGTTGATGCCAACACAATTTACTATGTGGAAAAAGAGCGTAAAAAAACAATTATCCACACTACCGGCAACCGATATGAAACTCACGAGCCAATAAATGACCTGGAAAAAAGGTTGAACCCGGCAGACTTCTTCAGGTCTCATAAGTGCTACCTGATCAATCTCAGGATGGTCGAAAAAATTATCCCATGGGGAGACAACTCCTACCTCGTCAAATTTTTTAATTCCAATAATGACGCTTTGATCAGCAGGTCGAAGGTCAGACTACTCTACGAACTGCTTGACATCGGCTCCGATTAAAAAGATGCGCGACCTCATCAGTCACGCATCTTTTACTATTCGGGCATTTTCTCCAAAGTCACATTCAAAGTCACTTTTCCCTTGCCTCTTAGGATAATTACCTCAACCTTATCCCCAATTTTTTGTTTATCAACACTTCCGCGCAGGTCACCAAAATTTGTTACTTCCTGCTTATTAAAAGAAATTATAACATCCCCGCTTTTCATACCGGCTTTTCCAGCCGGGCTGCCGGCAGGCAGTTCACTGACAAACACTCCTTTATCAGTCGCCAGACCGTATTGTTCTGCCATTACCTTGCTCACACTGCCGCCCAAAATACCGATCCACGGCCGGATGACCCTACCGTTCTTAATAATCGATTCAACTATCGGTTTTACAACATTGCTGGGGATGGCAAAATTCAGACCTTCAATATTTACATCAACTATCTTTACACTGTTAATGCCGATTACTTCGCCCCTTGAGTTTACGAGGGCTCCGCCGCTGTTTCCCGGATTAATGGCCGCATCTGTTTGAATTAGCCGGAACTGCTGTTCCTGTATATCCACCGACCTGTTAACCGCACTGATAACCCCGGATGTAACTGTACTAAACAGTTCTTCCCCCAGTGGATTACCGATCGCCACCGCCAGCTCACCAACCCTGATCTTATCCGAATTCCCGAATGCAGCAGCTTTAAGGCCCTTTTCATTAACCTTGACAACGGCTAAGTCTGTCAGTTGATCAGTCCCGATAACTTTACCGGATACCTGTTTGCCGTTTGGCAGAGTGACAGCCAGCTGGTCGGCGTCTTTGATTACATGATAATTGGTGACTATGTATCCGTCTTCGTCAAAAATAACTCCAGAACCGGAACCTGTTTCCACCCGTTGATGAGCAAAAAATGACGATACATTTACCCGATTACTGATTCCCACTACGGTTGGACTAACTCTTTCCGCGATTTGAATTACTGGTGATTCATAGGTCGAGATAACAGGCGGAAGGGCTTGGTTATTGTTTGGCGGCTCCATACTGGGCGTTTTTTTTGCCAGTAACGGGGTAGTATACGCTACTATTAATCCTCCGATTACTGCCCCCAGTAAAGCAGCTGCCATATAGGACAACAGGCTGGGTTGGCGTTCACCGGAATAAAAATCCCGGTCATCACGGTACATAGATTTCCCTCCTTCAATCCAATTCCCACAGGGTACCTGGGAGATACCTTGGAGCGACTTCTATAACCAATTCCTGGCTCTGGGATAATCCTGCTTCCTCCAGCACCTTGGTTACAGTCGAGTAAGCAAGTTCGGGTAAATTGTTCTCCTGACTTAAGTGAGCCAGTATTACCCCAGTAGTTTTCCCATTTATCAGGGAAGCTAAACAATGGGCTGACGCAATATTGGACAAATGGCCCCGGTCGCTCAGTATCCTTCTTTTAAGAGCCCAGGGATACCTGCCGGTTTTCAGCATCTGTAAATCATGGTTTGCTTCAAAAATCAGTAAATCAGAGCCGTCTATGTACTTCCTGGCTGAAGAAGTCAGATAACCGGTATCTGTAGCAACACCCACTTTAACCCCCTGACTTTGCAGACAAAACCCTATGGAATCTACCGCATCATGTGAGGTATTAAAGTGTTCTATTTGGAGGCCCTCTATTTCCAAAACCCTTTCGGGTTCCAATATACACTGATTAGCTTCAGGTATTTTTCCGATTACCGGTTTCATTTCGTCCCATGTTTGTTCGGTTGCATATACCTTAAAATCAAACTTCCGGGACAGTACACCAACACCCTTTATGTGGTCAATATGTTCGTGGGTAATAAGAATACCGTCAATGCTCGCCGGGTCAACCCCGATTGCCTCCAAACTACCGACTACCGCTTTTCCGCTTAGTCCGGCGTCAATCAGGACAGCCGAAGCATGTCCCTCAATGTATGTGGCATTGCCTGAACTCCCGCTGCCCAAGGTACAGACTCGCATAAACTGCCTCCCAAATTACTCTCTGTCATATTATTATTAATTTCTAAGGCCATGGATTTCTCCATGGCCTCATTTGCCTTAAGCTTTAAATTTACTGATACGCTCCCTAAGTTCCTCTGCTAATTGGGCTAACCTTGAAGCATTGGCATTAACCTGTTCATTAGTATTCATTTGCTGCTGAGTCGATGCTGAGACCTGCTGGATGGCAACCGACACTTGGTAGGCTATGTTATTGACTTTATCGATGGATTGCACAACCTGCGTAATTCCTTCTGATTGCTGTTGAGCGGCAGTTGATATTTCCTGAACCATCCTTACAGTCTTGTTTACCGTATCAACTATTTCACTAAGGGCGGTCTGGGCCTGGGAAGCGACAACAACGCCTTCCTCAACCTCTTTACTCCCTATTACCATCGAATTTACGGCTTTTGAAGTCTCCTCCTGAGTTTGTTTAATCAATTCACCGATTTGCTGGGCCGCTTTAGCAGAGCCTTCAGCCAGTTTCCGAACCTCATCCGCAACTACGGCAAAGCCCCGGCCATGTTCGCCGGCCCTTGCAGCTTCAATGGCGGCATTCAGCGCCAAAAGGTTGGTCTGGTCGGCAATTGAGGTAATTACATTTACAATCTCGCCGATTTGTTCTGATCTTTCATTAAGGGTTTTGACAACCAAAGCCGATTCTGAAACGGTATCAGAAATCTTGTTCATTTTACGGACCGCTTTTTCAACTTCTCCCGCACCTTTGCCAGCCAGTTCCGAAGCATTCTGGGAGGCTGTGTGGGCAGCCTGGGAATTAGCCGCAATCTGCTGTACCGCAGCAGAAAGGTCGCGTGTTATTTGAAGGGTTTCATTCAATTGATAGGCCTGCCCCTGGGTACCCCCAACTATCTGTTGGATAGCCGCTGAAATCTGCTGGATGGAAGCTGAGGCTTGTTCTACCACTTGGGAGACCTGGTTTGATTCAGCAGCCACCATACGGGCAGTTTCCATGTTTTGATGAATTGTCAGCCTGATATCTTCAATCATTTTGTTAAAGGCACTCGCCATGCGCCCAAAAACATCTTTAGTAGGAAAATATATCTTTTGTGTTAGATCCTTATCTGCAACTTTACCGATTACTTCCGAGAAAATCTCAAATATTCTTACCAGCATCCGGTTGACAAGAAGCAGCATAAAAAGCCCGAAACAGATTCCGATAGGTGCAACCACGGTGGCCAGTTTCCTTATCTGATCCGGAGACGCATTAAAATAGTAAAGTAAGAATGCCGTCCAAATCAGCGTCCCACCGCCGGTTATCGCTATAAATATTATGCCAAGCTGGACCAACGGCTTAATTTTAAATTGCTTTTTTGACATAATTCCACTTCCTTAGACAAGTTTTGCTATTTTATACTTCTTCTTATTTCTCTTTTTCCCTGCTTATTAACTATAAAAAATTGGAAACTCTTAATCATTTAGGCCCTAGGGCCTAAATTAATCAGCAGCTTCTAATGTTTGCTCCCACAGAGGTTAGTTTTGATTCTATATTTTCATATCCCCGGTCAATATAGTGGGCATTGCAAATTTCAGTATCACCTTCAGCAATCAGCCCTGCTATAATCAAAGCCGCCCCAGCCCGGAGGTCTGAAGCTTTAACCTGTGCTCCCTGCAGTTTCTTGACGCCTTGAATGATAGCCGTGCGTCCTTCCACCTTAATTTTGGCGCCCATTCGTTTGAATTCATCCGCTACCTGGAGCCTGTTTTCAAACACGTTTTCCACAATCACGCTGGTGCCTTTAACAGCAGTCAGCATAGCCATTATCTGGGACTGCATATCTGTTGGAAACCCGGGGTATGGCAGAGTTTTGATGTCAATAGGTTTTAGGGTATCCCTGGCAGTAACCCTTATGTTATCATCCTCTTCAACAACCTCCACATTCGCTTCGCGGAGTTTGGCAATAAGTGGTTCCACATGTGTGGAAATAACATGTTCAATAAGCAAATCACCCATTGTGGCTGCCGCCGCTACCATGAATGTACCTGCTTCAATACGATCAGGAATTACCGAATAACGGCCCCCACCCAACTGTTTAACACCCTCTACCTTTATTACATCAGTCCCGGCGCCCCTTATTTTAGCGCCCAAACCATTTAAAAAATTCGCCAAATCAACGATTTCAGGTTCTTTGGCCACATTCCCCAATATAGTTTGTCCTTTCGCCAGGGCCGCTGCCATCATTATATTTTCCGTAGCGCCCACACTTGGAAAATCCAAATAAACCTTTGAACCCTTAAGGCAGCCGCAGGTTCCCTTGATGAAGCCATGTTCCAGGGTAATCTTAGCGCCTAGAGCCTGAAGCCCCTTGATATGCAAGTCCATTGGCCTGGTACCGATATTACATCCTCCAGGCAGGGCGATTTCGGCTTTTCCGAATCTGGCCAGAAGCGGGCCGAGCAGAAGATTTGAAGCCCGCAGCTTCTTAACTTCTTTATATGGTGTCGTAGTTTTAACCACTTCCGGGGTCAATAACTCAATTTCGTTTTTATTTTTACAGTTGACTTTAACTCCCAAATTCGCGATAATATCCCGCAATACTTTAACGTCTGTGATATTCGGACAGTTCTCCAGATGTACCGGCTCACTGGCCAACAGCGCCGCAGACATAATCGCTAACGCCGCATTTTTCGCACCACTGACCCTAACCGCGCCCTTTAAGGGTCGGCCTCCGGTTATATAAAGTTTTTGTTTTTGCACCATAGAACCTCCTCTGGAATATAAAACAGCTTAGTCTTCTTACTCAGCTGGAGCAAAACGGGGTAAACTTATATTTATTGTATATTCTAGCTGGAATCAATTATTCCTGCACGAAAAGAGAACAGCTGAAATAAGCCCGGAAAACGACAAGCCTTTTTCTAAGGCTTGTCGTTAGAAGAGTTTTGCACTGACCACATTTTAAAGTCCCACTCAAATTGGTCTATGGCAATCCCCAGCGTGCTTCTAAAACTCGCCTTCATCGACCGGCCTTTACTGAGAGAGTCCAGGATTTCACGGAGGCTTTCTTCACCGTAGTTTTCGACCAGGAACTTCACAGCCTGGTACGATTCAAAGTATGCCAGATTTTGATTTTCCAGGGAATCAAACTCCCCATCCATTTTGATTAGGGGATACATCTCGTCCGGGTGCCTGATTTCATCATGTTCCATCCTGTATCCTGTCAGCTTTGCTTCCTCATATTGGGCAATTCCTTCGGTAAACCACCTGGTATAGTTACCACCTGTTGAATAGTCGACGATTAGGTGGGTCAATTCATGAGCCATCGGGCCTTCTGACTCAAATACCCACCGGACATGCGCGGGATTTTCTTCTTCCACCCAGACGTTCGGTGACAATACACGAATGACCCCGGCCCAGTATACACCCATCGCACTTTCATCTGCTGCCCACCCAAAACTTCGGCCTAAAGACTGTTTGGTAGGGTAAATTACAACCAGTATCCTTTCCTGGGACAAATAACCGAAATTTTGGCTTACAGGCTGGTAATCCTTTTCGGCAGAGGCCAGAACCATATCAGCGATATTGTCATCCTGAGGTAGGTACCGGACGATAAAGTGTGTCCCCTCCAATTCATCCCATGTCCGGGTCTGCCACATCATTTGGGCTTTTAAAACATATCTGGTTACCCTGTAAAAGCCGGCTTTTACGGTAATAGGTTTGAAAAGAAAAAAAGCCAAGCATAACAAGGCCAATACAACAGCTATTTTACCCGTTTTTTGCCATAGAAAACCAGAGCCCACGGTATGACTGATAACAGTGCCCATGGCCCATCACTCCTCTTTGCAGCTCTCCTTGACACCATTATACAGTTAACTGTTTAATAAACCTACCGGTAATAACTGGGGCTGGGGGGGGCCCCCAAGAAGGAAGAAACCTCTTCTGCGGCATAGCTTTAAGGCAAACAAAAAGGACAAAGTTTAAGGCTGCCCCAGTTACTTATGGGACAGCCCCTACGACTGGCTTTATTATTTGGGCGGCAGTGGGTTACCCTGTGAAGGTGGTAAAGTGGTGCCTTTTGGCGGTGGCAGAGTATCCTGAGCAGGTAACGTGGATTTCTTGCTAATCCGGTCAATCTGTTGTTGGGCATCATTGTAATACGGGTCATCTTTGGTTATCGTCTTTAACACTTTGATGGCTTCGGCGGAATTATTTTTCCCTTCGGAAAGGTAAATCGCCAAATACAGCTTGGCTATACTGTAGTTAGGGTTAATTTTAAGGGCCTGTTGGGCCAGTTCAATTGCTTTGTCAGGGTTTCCGGTGTAAAAATATGATGTTGCCAAGTCTCCTAATACAGCAATTTTATCCGGGGGATTAGGGTCGTTTTTCAGGATAGTTTCATACCCTTTAATCGCTGAGAGGAACTTATCCATAGCTTCGGCATCCTTCCCCTGTTGGCCCAGGTTCATGGCAGCTTCGAAATCCTGGTTCGCTGTACTCCCCGAAGGAGCAGACGGACTACCGGCCCCGCCGGTCCCCGAATATGAGCCCCCCGTCCAATAAAGGGATACAGATAACAGGAGCCCTACTGAAACAAATGCCACGATAACATACGTGAGTGTCTTATTTCTTTTCTTTGCATTCATAAACGCCATTCTATATCACCCCTTTCGATGTATATCAATTTTGATGACAACAATTTTCTTCAGCAGCCAAATTAGGAAAAATCGAACATTCCAAAATATAATTATAGCACAGCCGTGATACTATTTAAAGAGCTAATCAACGGCAGATTTTCCCGGCCGGCATGTCCAAAATAAGGCCCTATGGAGAACTTTTCCATAGGGCCTTTATATGATCCCTTTATTTTAAATATTTTGTCGGGTTTTGAAAACTTCCACCGCTGATTACTTCAAAGTGCAGATGGGATCCGGTGCTGTGACCTGTTGAGCCAACCAACCCGATAAGATCCCCCCGGTCAACCGACCGGCCTACTGAAACCTCAATTTTGGATAAGTGGGCATATCTTGTTACCAAGCCATTATTGTGCCTGATGACGACCATCTTACCATAGCCGCCTCCCCACCCGGCAGTAATAACCTTGCCCGCCGCAGCAGCGCCGACCGGTTGCCCTTTGTATCCATCAATATCCAGGCCGGTATGTCTGCCACCATGGCGTCTTCCGTACGCAGAGGTAATCCTGCCGACAATAGGCCAGCCAACCTGACCGCCGCCGCTGCGGGAAGCAACAACAAGTTTAGAGCCTCGGACCACAACCTTATCTACAGGTTTTATGAGTATCTTTTCCTGGACTACGTCCTTACTGGCAATAGTACCGTTTTTCATTACAAGCTTATATGTAACTTCCCTTTGCCCGTTTTTACCTTGGACTTTCACACTTTCGCGCCCCCGCCATTGGTTGCGGTCGGTGTTTACAACCACTTTATAAGCGAGGTTTTCCTTAGCAGTGCGCTCACCGGAAATCACAACCGTAACCACCGGTTCGAGAGCCACTAAGTTTATTTCCTGTTTAAGGTCAAGGTGTTCCCCTTTGATCGAAGGGTTCGCCTTGAGCAAATCAACCATGTGCATATCATAAGCGCGGGCGATTGACCAAAGAGAGTCGCCTTCTTTAACCACATGAACAACTTTTTTCTGTTTGCCCTCTTCGAGTAACTGCACGGCTTTGCCTACCGGCAAAACATCTCCGAGAGAAACCGGCACATCTGCCAGTTCTATTTTTTCCTGGAAGGTTACTGAGCTGACCTTTAAATCCTCAGGCTTATAGGCATCCTTAATCTGCTGCAGCACGTTTTCCGCTACCTGGGCATCCTTTACAACAACTGCGATTTTACCGTCTACCTTAATCCCTATTGCAACAGCTTCAAACTTAAGGTTTTTATTTAGGATGCTTTTCATGGCAATCAGGTTTTTAATCTCAAACTTTTTCGCTTTGGCGCTTTTAAACGCAAGTTTTTGAGTTACATCAACTCTCCGGTTCCATATTCTGGCTTTCTCAGCCTTCAAATCCAATAAAAGCTTTTCTGCCTCGGCCTTTTCTTTAATAAATGCAATCTGTTTACCGTCAATTTCAACAGCATAAGCGTCTACTCTCGAATTGGCCTGCATCATAAAACCGCCAATGGAAAGAGCGACTAAAGCAGCAGCAACAGTCTTTATGTTTAAGTGCTTGGGACGATTGCCGGGTACAAAAAGTTGAGAAAGCGAGAATTTGGGAAGTAACCTTTTGGGCAGCAGCTTTACAATCAACCTGCTGCAAGATTGATATGCCGCCGGTAAGCGAAGACGCCGGGGCGTGTTTTTGAGGGATTTTAATAAAGAGGTCAGATTTAGTGAAACCTTTGGAAGTTTTAGTTTTTTAATAGATTGGAGCCACGACTTGGTAAACTCCGGTATATGAAAGTATTGAGAGAGATTTCTATTTTCTTGGGCAGCTGATTTCTTTCCAGTATTATGACGGGGTTTCGTTCGTGATCGTGAATGGGTGTATTTTTCCCTAAGAATTTTTGATTTCCCTTTTGGCTGGTTAAATCGAAAAGCGGAAAGTCTAGGCAGAGGAAGCTTAACTGAGCGGAGCTTGGATAGGGCTAATACTAGTTTTTTCTTAACCCCCTCAAACAGCTCAACATTATTCTCCTTGTTCGACTTCATAAACGCTCCTTTCTGAACAATTCCCATATTATTTGATAGAAAAAGATATTCTTTTGGGGATGTCCTTACAAACTATTTCACTGAGACCAAATCAATCCAAATTTATTATAGCACAGGAAACCTTTTCCGTAAACACTAAATTTTCGACACGTGTCAAAACTGCTCGATTTTAGCCGTTTTTTGAAGAATAGCTGTGATTATTACTCTGGATATCGCTGCACATCGCTCAGGTTCTCTATATCTCGTTGTTACCTGCTCTTAGGACCTGGATATATATCGCACATTCCAGGCGTTTTTTCTCAATTTGACACCCGATGTCATAAGGTTCCATAATGGTTGCATTCGCAGACTCCGCGTTGGCGTGACACCCGCCTCCGCAGTGAAATTTAGCCCAACAACCCGTGCATTTAAGTTTATTGTATATGTGTGCCTGGCGAAAGTTGTTTACGAGTGAAGGATTACTGACGCCCTCCCATACACTGCCAAGTCTAAATTGCTCCCTGCCAACAAACTGGTGGCAGGGGTATAGTTCCCCTTCAGGGGTGACAGCCATATATTCGTGCCCCGCCCCGCAGCCGGAAAGTCTTTTGGGCAGGCAGGGGCCATTGCTTAAATCAAGATTGAAATGAAAAAAATCAAAAGGGCAGCCCTCTTTAGTTCGCCGCATATACTCCCTAATCAACACTCCATACTCCCTGAATATTTCCGGCAGGTCGGCCTCCCTTAGTGACCAATCCGCGGTGGGGGGGCCTACCACAGGCTCCACTGAGATATATCGGTAACCCAGATCCGCGAGATGCATTACATCCTGGGAAAAATCGAGGTTATGTCTGGTATATGTGCCTCTGACAAAGTAGTTTTCGTTATTTCTGCTGGCAATAAAAGAAGAAATTTTATCCCGTATTTCCGTGTAACTGCCCCCGCCGCTGCCCGGCATCAGCCGCATAGCATCATTTACAGCCGGTCTGCCGTCAATACTTAAGACCACACTGATATTTTCCCTGTTCAAAAACTCTGTTGTTTCATCATTCAGCAAAACTGCATTGGTAGTTAAAGTAAACTTGATCTCTTTATTTTTCCGGGCTGCCTCAGAATTCCCATAAGAAACCAAGTTCCGAACGACACCGATATTCATAAGAGGTTCTCCGCCAAAGAAGTCCAACTCACAGTGACGGCGCCCGGCAGAGTTTTTTAGAAGGAAATCGATAGCCCGCTGCCCTGTCTCCAAAGACATCATCGATCTGTTTCCGCCGAAATGACCGCTTCCGGCAAAACAGTACCGGCACCTGAGGTTGCAGTCATGTGAAACGTTTAGACAGATGGACTTAACCACCGGTGGTGTATACTCCCCAGGGTCTTTGATAAAACCATTGTTTTCACAATATCGGTCATTGGAATAAAGCATGCCCTCGGACTGCAGGTTAAAAATTTCGTTTAACACCTCTTCAACCTCAACCACCGGATATTTTATTTTATGTTTAGCCAGGATGTTTTCTCTCGTAGACACCGGTATATCATCAATAATATCCCAGGCCAGGTCGTCCATTACGTGGACAGCTCCGCTGTTTACATCAAGAACAATTTTCGTTCCCGCAATCTCAAACTTGTGAATCAAAGTCAAGTCCCCCATCAAAAAATTAACCCAATCCAAGACGGATTAGGTTTTATGAAAAAAAGCGATTAAGTTATTTCGCACAAACTTGGTTGCCTACCGTACATGAAGTTTTGCATGCCGACTGGCAGGATGCCTGGCATTCGCCGCACCCGCCCTTTTTTACGGTCTCCTG
>Ga0074195_1004162_pt1 | contig 12233 bp, 15 predicted proteins | sample EPASupsiteHSE623_FD_64525 | JGI IMG/M metagenome (GOLD analysis project Ga0074195, IMG submission 64525) | Bioremediated contaminated groundwater from EPA Superfund site, New Mexico - Sample HSE6-23 | ecosystem: Environmental > Aquatic > Deep subsurface > Groundwater > Contaminated ...
CACCCGGATTGAAGAACTAACCCGCTACCGGGACTCCGGCGCGGGCGGTTTGCCGCGCGGTTATGCCATGGAAAATTATCAAATTGCCAAAAACCTGGAAACCGCCTGCCGTTCCGACAACGAGTGCGAAACGCCGATGGATTACCTGGTTTTGAGCAGCTGCCCCTATACCGCGATTTGCCTGGACCGAAAATGCGCGGTAATCTGCCCGGATCGCCCGGAGGCGAAATAGTCCGGCCCGCCGCACAGAGGACGGGGTATTATAAACTAGCCGCAAAACAGAATTAAACAATCGGATAAGGAAAAATGTCGGACTCCTGGGCCGGGGTTGAGGCGGTCATCAGTATGAGCCCGGTGTCCAATAATGATTTGATCGCGTGCGATACTCCGACCGGGAGATAGAACGCGATATTGTCTGCGGCGGTAACAAAGATTTTTTCCTGTTTTTTCGTTTTGATGTCTTCCAGCCTGATTTCAAAATCGCCCGCCAGTGGCAGCATGATCTCCGCCTTGTCGAGATGGTAATGGTTGCCGGCGCAATTCCCCTTCTCTTTGAATCTCACGATATACGAATAGCGGTTTTTAAATCCCTGTTCCAGCGGAAATCTTTCGTCATAATCGACGACAAGCTCCCGCCCCGCCCATTTGTTCCGGGGCTTAATGTGATACATGGCGCATAACTCGCGTTTTTCAATTTTTAACGGATGCGAAAATTCGTCCATTGGGTCAGCCATAGTTTTTTATTATTTTTTTATCATACCATAAACCCGAAATCGCCGCGGACGAAAAATGAATTTGTAAAATAAAAGACTCCGCGAACGTGATTTAAAAATTGATTTCAACACTGCGAAATCATCACGCCTCGGAATCCATGGAATCTCCTTTTAAAGCTATTTGAACAGACCGGTGCGGAAGCATTCAGCCAGCCAATGGCGGATTGGCGTCACGCCAATCGGTTGTCTGGATTTTTCTTGAATGCTCACGATATATCCGGAGGCATCGATCGAGGCCTGCGTTTGAAAAGATCCGCTCTGATCCGGGACCGCGCACAGAACATGGCTGAAATGACCCCGGCAATCAATCGGTCGCGCCTCGTAAATCGTGCAGACACCGGCTTCATCCAGGAATGGACATGGCATTCCCATCCATTTTGCCGCAACGTCGAGCTGGTCTTCTCCTGCGGCCGATGGATGGTCCTGCCATTCCCTGGCCGCGACCTTCAGTCTTTCGATGAGCTTGCTCCGCCGTTCTCGCGGGATCTTTTTAATCTGCACCATAATCTCGGCAATCTCCATGCTTGAGCAAAATATCATCTGATTGCAACAAGCGGAACATCCTTTTTGACAGACGTGGCCATCCTCAACCTCTTCGATTGTTAATTGGTCAAGGACAAGATAAGCTGCCCGAATCAACGGAATCCTTTTTCTGACAGCTATTTTTCTTGTTAATTCTTCAAAACTCGTCATCTTTTCCCTCCTGTTTTTTACTTAGACGCGTTTTATTCTGGCTATATCCTACATACTTTTCTGCATTTGTCAAACAATTGTGGTAAAATAAAAGACTCCGCGAACGTGATTTAAAAATTGATTTCAACACTGCGAAATCATCACGCCTCGGAATCCATGAATACAGGGAAACTCATTTTCCTAAAGTGCTTTAATCGCCCAATAAACAATAGACGCAATGCTTGGTTTTTCGTATTCCACTTCTATGTGGTCCCCGGCTTTCAATACTAAACCGTGAGGAATGGGCGTGTAGCCTTCTATGGATTGCCATTTGACATCGACAGGCCTTGCCCAGACCAGTAAAGGCCTCACTTCTAATATTTCATGCCAAGACCTTGCTGGGAACCTCCTTACCAGTTGGATCGTTTCAACTGAAACGGCCGCAACCCTTATCAACGCGCAAAGAACGATTGTTCCTGCCACCAGCCCTCCAATAAAGGGATTAAGAAAAAGCAGCAAAACCCATGAAACTATAGCCGCCAGAACGAGATACTTCATCCCAATCCTCTTGATTAGTCCTTCCAATACGCACGCCATTAAGAACCTCCTATCAAATTCATTATTGCAACACAATAACACAAAATGCGCCATTGTCAAATTAAAATTGGCTCCTTTCGCGGAGCCCGCCACACGCTTTACGCCGAAAAATAAACCGCAATTTTGGCACTCGCTTTCGTAATTTCCGCAAAATATAAATGCTGTGTGACCTCAGGATTTCATCTCTCGAGCCTTTTTCTTAGTTCATCTATGACGGCTTTCTGCCAGTATTTCATGGAAAACCAGCCGATCAATGGTCGCGCAACCATGCGGAGCCAGCGTTTATGGATGGCAACTTGGTAAGTGTAATCGATCACCGTTCCTTCCGGGCTTTCGGAGAGTAACAATTCTTCGTGGCCGGAAGTCCCAAATTCAGGGCTTTCATTGTCCGAAATGAACCCTCTTCCGGGGAGGATCCGGGTTTTCATTTTTACCGGAAACTTTTTGCCGAACGATTTGACGGTCGCGCCAATTTCCAAATCATTTCCTTCATGCCTTATGACCTGTATTGATTCCGCAACTTTCGGAAAATACTCAGGCCATTTTTCAAAGTCAGTTATTATACTAAACACCTCCGTTAGCGAAGCCCTGATAACCCACGCGGCATGAAGATTAATGTCTTTCATATATAAGAAATAACAATATTGCGAAATTATTCTTTCCAATCTTCGATCATAATGCCTTGGCCGCGTTTTTTGACGATTAGTTTTTGGTTCTCGCGCCAGCCCAATTCGACTACCAAATCGCGGGGAATGGTGATTGAGAGGGATGTTTTGCCCAGGCGCGTCAACTGGCGGATATTTTTCTCAGAAGTTTTCCGGTTCATAGAAATTATATTTAAATATAGTTTAAATATAACATTTTTCGAAAAAGATTACCCAAACGCAAAACACCGCCTTTGGCGGTGTTTTGACTGGATTTCGACTACTGGGCTCGCGTGGCAGGATGCGTTTCGAACTTACGATTGGAAAAAGGCGTTTCCAGTGCCGGATATGGCGATAAGGCAGATGAAGGAGCTATTGGCTTTGATTTAAAATGAAGTGTCTTTCTGGATCACAAGCGGTGCAATAATAACCAAGATCGATATTCTCTTTACTATCCGCATCGAGATATTCGTGGATTAAAAATTCTCCAATAAAGGAATTGCAATTATTACATGTATTTGCAAAATACGTTGATTGAATCGTTTTACTGTATTGTTTTTTGATTATTACGCCTTTTGATTGAGCTGCCTTTATTTGTTGGGGTGTAAATTTTTCGGGTCCAAAATATAACCCTGATAATAAGATTAAAGCCAATTTCATTTGCGCATGGCAATTCCAGCATGGCATATCAGCAATCTGCATTATCATTTTTTCTTCTGACTGACCGCATGTTTTGCACAACTTTAATAGTGTATCGGTTTTCTTAATTTTGGCCATATCAAATCGAATAAATTGTTTATTGGGTAGAATATTTTCCCATTCGTCATTAACATTTTTACGTCGGACCCATTAATACTCGTGCTATTTATAAACACATAAATCCGAAATAATTGGCTTGGTTACTAAATAAATTTCCCATATGAACCAAAAGGTGAAGATAACAAATAAACCAACAACAGTAATCTTTCCTATTAGTGGTTTATCATTTTTTATTTCTTTATAGTTTTTTTGTATCAGTTCCCAAAGAGAAATGGCGAAAAGGCAAATGATATATATTAAACCAAACGATAGTATATTTTTTAATGCACCATCGCTTTCAATAGATCTCTGGCAATCGGGAATGGAACAATATGATTGGGCAAGGAAAATTAGTAACGAAATTTCCGCTGCAACAATGAAAAGTGCTTTTAATGTTGCGAAGCTTGCGGCAACCATTACAAAAAAGAGTATTAAAGTCCATAAAATTATATTTAATACTTCCAATGTTCCAATTAGGTAACGCCCGAAGAAATGATCTACAACAAGTAGCGTTAAGGAGAGAATAGATGCAATTATTCTTATATCGGTGTTTATTCTGTTTTTTAACGATTTAATGAACTTCATATCTTTTCACTATGACAATATATATCTATGTCGTATTTTCTTTTTTTGATTGTTTCTTTTAACCCTTTTGCAGTTGACCATAATTCGCCGCTGACATTTAAGAATGACGACATATGAATTTGGGGTATTTTTGATTGTTTTATCGTTCTAATCCTTTTTAATCTTTCCGGTTGTAGTTCGTGTACCATACCGATAAAACCGGCAAGAAGCTCAGCATAGGCCCACATATGTTTTACTTCTCCAAATGCTATTAACCATTCATTGGCTATCGCATCATCGGTTGAAAAGTAATCTAATTGTACGTCCTTAATAATAACGATGTCGCAACAAATATTAGCTGGATGTTTATTATTGTGCCTGTATGATCTAGTATTCACTCTTAACCCATGCCTTATTTGACACTTTTTTGTATCTTTTTCGCATACTGCATAGCTATAACTGGATGGCTTACCTCTTGTTGAAAATTTTAGCGTAAAGTCTTTTTTGGGTGGATTAATTATTTTTGCCTGCCAACCGTTTTTTTGATACCATCGAATTGTTTCCGCAAATGTATATGCTTCAAATACTTGATTGACGGTTGCTCCAAATGAATATAAGTTAGCTTTCTCTGTTTCGAAGTATTTTTTTAGATTGTATTTTGTTTTCTCTTGATCAAATAAATACTCCTTCTGCTTTTTATCATTTAATTTATCCTCCATATTTTTTGAGCTTTTTCTTTATATGGTTCTAGAATTTCATGAAAATAGGTTGCTTTTTTAATGGTTATCTCTGTTTCTTTATCTATAATAGATAAGATATTTCTAGCTAATACTTCTCCGCGCATAACGTTTTCGTTCCGATCTTCGAAGCGTTGGTTTCCTATTGAGAAACCCATGATGTTTAATTTTCTAAAAGTATCGACCGTATCTTTTGCTTCTTCTGTTCCGCGCATAAAGAATCTATAAATTTCAAAAATAAACAATAATAGCGTTGCTTCATCCATTAAAGACTTTATCTCTGATCGTTTCTCTCTCAAAATCTCCCTTTTAATATGTTTCAGGTCTTTCTTTATTTTTTCGGATGGTTCCAGGGATTGTTTAACGCGAGAACGAATAGCGGAATATTTTTTCCTTAAATATAGTGGTGCTATTTCAATAATTTCATTAGTTCTCATTTTTTTATGAAGTATTTATTAATTTATGCAATAAAAAGACAAAGCTGTAAAGGCTTTGTCTTTTTGCTTTTATAATTTTGATTGATTGTTTTCAAATTGATCAAAATCTTTCTGGGTTATGGGCTTATAGATAGCCTTCATAAGGGTCAATAGCTTTATAGCTGATTCGAGCGCTTTGTCGTCAGATATTTCCTCATTATATTGCTCTTTCCATATTCTCTTATATTCGTCTAATGATTCCTTTGAAATCATGAATTTATATGCTCTTTAAAGCCATTTAAACTGTTTACAGTGCGTTTATTGGGGTAAAGATGGGGAAGAACTCGTTTAAGGTAGATATTTCCTCATTTTACGGGCTATTTTTTCCCAAAAGCTGCGCGGGGCATAATCACGGATTGCTATGAGTTCGGATTTAATCGGTTTTTTATTGCATTGAGGGCACAATCTGTTCTCAATACCTGATTCGTAGCTAATTTTACAATCGTTGCAGGTATTATCGTAAACATGGCTTGATTTTTGAATATTCATGGAGAAATTTGATGTTTTGATGGGGTAAATTATTGGGATCTAATAAATTGGCTATGCTGATTTATTCTATTCTGTGACGCTTTTTTAATGCTTGCCATTCGGGATTAGAATTAAATTCTTTTCTGTAATGCTCGGTTCTTTGATTTACAAGCTTTTGAAACGATGTTAATTTCTTGTCGCTTTCTATCAAATTATTGTTTCTAACGGCTTCTTTCTTCTTAATTTCAAAATAGCTCGCAATAACACCAATTATAGCCGATATTGATCCGACATTAGCAGGATAATCTTTTGTAATAAAATTGATAGCGTATAATGAAGAACCAAATAGTATCAAAGCTACAATGGCCATTAGTAAGGCGATTTGTTTTTTAAATTTGGGAGCGATCAAATATGCCAAATAAACAAAAGTGTAGCCAAATATTATATTGCTAATAACCGCCGAATAAATTTGGCTGATTGTTGAATCGGGATCAATGCCGATATTCGGACACAGGAAAAAATAATTAAATCCGTACCAAATTTCTTTTATTACCGGTGTGATAAAAAAAGAAACCGGCAGTAAAATTATCCATCTTATAGCGCTTTCTATTCTTTTGTTCATTGTGGTTGGTTTTTATCCCGTGAGACGCACAAAGCTCCCCACGAGCCGGTAGTCTTGCGACCACCCACACCCCTTTCGAGATATGACCAACCACGGTAGGCTCAATGGAGAGCTTAATGACGTGGTTGGTATTTTGTGCCATGCCTTATAGGGGAAATCGCCAAAGTTCTATAAAGTTTAGGCAACGATATTTAATTGTCGATTCTCATCTTACTACAAATAACTATAATTTCAATCATTTGTCTCTATTCCTTTCTATGAGTTCATATAAATAATTTCTTATTAATTTTGTCGTTAATTCGCAGTATTGTTTGCTAATTTTAATTTTTTTAGTTTTTTTATGAGTATACTCATAAAATGTGATGGTGGTTGAGGATTTGAAATAGGATAATAACTTCTCATTTTTCCCGGTTATTTCTCCTCCTGAATGTGCAAGACAATTTCTTACTTCATTCAAGATCTTTAATTCTTCATATAGTTTCTGGTCAGGTAAAGAAAATCCGAGAATCTTTTCAAGGAACAATATTGCCCTATTTATACCGCTGCCTCTCATGTCTCTCACATTAATTTTCAGTTTCCTCGAATAGGTATCGCATTTTTCGTTTAATTTATTTTCAAGAAAAGTGAATATCGTGATTATGAAAGATGAATAAAAAATTTCGACATGCCTATCAAGCTCTTCGTTGCGTTCTATGAGATATTCTTCGTGGTCATATGATCGATCTTTTTCTTTTTCTAGCGAGTCCCATTCCTTTTCTAGGTCGATTGTTTTTTTGGACAACTGTTGCTCCATATCGTTAAGATATGTTACAAAGAAATCCATTTCCCTTTCGATTATATAACTTTCGAGATCCTTCCAGCTCATGATTGTTTCTTAAATTCTCGAACATATTTTCCAAAAACTTCTTGAAATAAAACCGTTTTTTCATGAAGCCATAGGAAATAATTGTTCATTTCTTTTTCGTCAAAAATGTTGTTGACTGATTTTTTGATAACAACCCTCGAAGCAACCGGTGCATCTACCCAATTTGCTGTTTCTTTGATCTCGTTTTCTATCTCTGTCTTGTGATCTTGTAGATAATGGAACAAATCTTTATCGTTATCGATCCAAAGTTCGCAACCCATTGTGTTTTCGCGGGTATTAACGGTCAACCCGACATGAGCTCCTGAAAAACCCATACTAATATCGAACCAATGCTGCGGCCGTGGCGAACGAAGTCTCATTTGGCTATCTTTTACCTTTACGTAATTCTTAAATTTAGTCCAAAAATCAAGCTGTTGTAGTTTTGTATCGGTTAATTCACCATCCGCAACAGGGGCGGTTTTAATCGCTTTAGCCCATTCGTTAGGGCTGACCAAAACATCAAATTTGGGAGCCGCATTGGAATTTTCGATTTGCCAAAGCTCCAATTTAATCAAAAAGAAACTAATATTCTCGTCGGTGTGCTCATTTAACCATTCTACTGCTTTTTGATGTTCATCTTTAACGTCCTTAACAATCCAAATGATAATTTCTGCGTCATAACCCGATGCGTATGTGATTATTTTGCCGAGATGATCGTGATTTGTGTCTTCAAGTTGATTTTCAATGATAATTTTCTTTCCCGTTCCTTCTTCTTCGGCCAATATATCGACATTGAAACGTCCCACGCTGGCTTCGGTTTGCACCAATTGAATACCAACGCCAATCTCCTCACTCAATAAATCAAGATTTTCGCTTTGAGATAGCCATCTTGTAAAATCCAAGGCTTCGTGGTTCCAAACTTCACGCAAATCAACTTTCTTTAATTTTGATAAATTGTAAGGCATATTATTGTCTATTTTTAATATTGGTTAGCTTTATCTTTGTGATCTTCAATTCGGTTAATAATTTTTTCAATTATAGTTTGGTTTAATTCTTTGGTTTCATTTGAAATTATATTTATTAACACAATAAATTGGTAATTTCTTGGACGTAAGAATTGCGATCAATGTTGTCGTTAAGCCAATCGGAGTATTTTAACCTATAAAATCTCCATCCGGCAGCTTCCAAAACTCTCTGTCGCTCCTCGTCGTTTCCTATATGAATACCATACGCTTCATCAACTTCATCTTTAAAATGACAAGGACCGTCGCACTCCACGGCCAACCGCTTTCCGGTTTTCAGATTGCTTATTACGAAATCTATTCTAAAACCACAACTTTCGACTTGATTTTGAATTTTATAACCTCGTTTTAAATTTAAGCGAAGAAGATTGTAAAATTCCTCTTCAAAATATGAATCGAATGGCTTGATGTCTGTTGAATAGAAATTAATTTTTCCGTTGTTTTGCACGTATTCAAGATATTTTTTAATCCATATCCTTTCCGGTATCTCTTGTATAGGTAAGCTAATAAAACAATGAACCTGTAATCTAGCTCGCGAAAACGCAACGTTTACTCTTCCTTTGTTGATATCGGCGCGAATATCACCACCTTCTCCGGTAAGGGGTGTATACTTATTCTTTTGGTCTATTGATCTAATTACAAAAGAGTAAATTATAATATCTTTTTCGTCGCCCTGTATACCTTCGATAATACTTACCTTGTAATTATCGTTTTCCTCTTTAAACCCTTCTTTTTCGAATAAATCACGAATATACGTTGCTTGTGCATTAAAAAAAGACAAAATTCCTATTGACTTATCATTGTAACGCTCGTCTGATCTTAATTCCTTGAATAAATCCAATATTGCATTGGCTTCGGCCACATTTATGCTATCTGAAATTTCATTTTCAATTCTTTGATTAACATCATGGATGATCATCACTCTGTTTGTATCCTTATAAGTAAGATAATTACTATTTACCGGAATTAACTCTTTTCCTTTTGGTTTGTAGAAATACTCATTACTAAAACCGATCAATTCTGCTGCTGATCGATAATGGTAGCGTAATGGTCGATCCATAAATCCACGTTTATAGGCTATGTCTAGGACAGATTGAACGGCTGATCCCGTAGCTTTAATTTGTCTTTCTTCCGGTATCTGATAGCGATGCGCCAATTCATCAAAAATACGATTTGATTTAAACATGATGGTGCTATCACGCATTTGTTCGCTGTCACCAACAAATAAAACTTTATTTGTTCGATACATTACCGGCAAAGTGTAAGCTATGTTGCATTGCGACGCTTCATCCAAAATAACATAATCAAACAGTCCGGGTTCTAGCGGAATTATACGACTTGCATCGTCAAGTTCCATAATCCAAACTGGAATTAGGTCCAAAATTGCGTTGAAATTGTTAACGTCTTTACGTAAATTATCAAATGTTTTAAATGCTTTTTTTGATTTACCAAAAGCACTAGCTAACTTTCTTACTATTTGTTTAATGGTTACGCCAGATTTCCATTTTTCGATAATTCCTTTGTTGATAATATTCTGGATATAGAACGCCACTTGTGTGATCCGCGTATGCTCGGATTTGATCAATGCCGAATTAATCTCATTTATATTTTCCGATTTAATAAGTTCCTCAATCTCAAATTTAATCTCTTGGACTCGCAAGATCTTGTTTTTAGTTCTTTCTAGGTCTTCAAAAGACGAATTATCTATTTTTTCGTCTATAATTTCAAATTCTCGATCAGAAACGCCACAATAACTCAATTTTTGTTTTAGTTTATCTTCCGCGGTTTCTAGCCGCTGGATATTATCGTAATAGCAACAATGCTTATAAACTTGATCCATTGCTATGTTTTGCTCATTGCGAGATAAATCGCTTGCCAAAGTATGATCTATATAGTCTATAATCTCGCGAGATAATTTCCCGCGAGCGTTAATTAATCTTAAATTGCGATTTAAGTTATTAATTTGGCGCAACAAATTCGAGTGTCTATCATACCCAGTTTTTGCAACGTCTTTCCTTATTTTTCCAATCGCATCTACATAATCGCTACTACTTTTATTGTTTATTGAAAAGATGTTGTCGAATTTATTTTTTTCGTCATTTGAATTGTATTTTTTAATCCACCTATCTAATGTTTCTATCGCTTTTTTTGCCTCTTTAATTTTTACCCATTCGATAGACGAAAAGCTTTTTGCGAAATTTTCAAAATTTGTAATTTCTATATCGTAATCTTTAATGCTTACAAGTTCTTGTGTGAGTTGGTATATCTTTCTTTGTGTGCTAATAATTTCATTTATTAGGGACTGATTCGTTTTCTTATTTTTTATAATTTGATCGAGAGGCGCTGATATTTCGCATTCTTGGCTATTTTCGATTATCTGCTTTCTCGCACTTAATTTATATCCTAAATTTTCAATATGCGACCCGAGGGCGCTCAATTGTGGGGCAATTCCATCTTCCTCGTCTTCTTCTCCAATTTGTGCCGAATTTGGGTTGGGTATATATCCAAATAAGTATTTTACGTTGAGCTTTTTTAGTTTATCTTTTACTACTTTAAGGGCTTGTGCCTTTTGGCTAACAAAAAGAACTCGTTTGCCATTTGCGGCTAAATGGCAGAGTATATTTGAAATGGTTTCGGATTTTCCTGTTCCAGGAGGGCCTTGAATAATTGCGGCTTTATTCCCAATAATGGAAAGAGTAGATAATTGATATTTATCGTAGGGGAATGGGAAAAATAGATCATTTTCTTTCGGCAGATCGTTCTCAATATTCAATTCCTCGTCCTGTGTCCAGCTGATTAGCGCTGTTTTCTCTAGATCTTCCTCTGTCTGTTGCGAGAGTTTTGTTAAATCCTCTGCAAGGAAATAGTTTGCCTTCGGGCTCAAAGCAATTTTCATTTCTTCAAGCGCAAAAGATCTTTCATCGAAATTGGCTTCTTTGAGCCTTAATTGGGCTTTTATTTTATGCCAAACTTCTGTAAATACTTCCAAATCGGTTAAAGGAAGGGTCAGTCGCCCTTCAATTTCGTATTTGCCTAATTCCTCCAAAAGCTGAAAATAAAGTTCCTCTCCAAGAATTTGTTCCAGCATTCCTATGTTCACTTGAACTTCTGGATCGGAAAAGTATAAAGAATATTCGCCCACACCATTTTTGCTAATTTCTTTTTGGATTGTTACGGGTAAAGCAAATAATGGATAATGATCAATTCTGGTTTTTGTGGCTTTTTCTTTTTCCTCGTTTTCTTGGTCATTTTCTGAAACAATATCCCCATTACATTCAACTGGAATTTCAATTTCAAAATATCCGAAATTGAGAATCACTTGTTTCGTATATTGATCGTTTCTATGCTTGTTATAAATATCCTCTATTTTATTTGCTAATTCCTTTTCTTTTTCGTAATCGTCTACTTCGCTTTCTGGAACATCGTTAGGGTCATATTTATAGAAAGTATTTAGATTGATTAGCTCTCCGACCTTACCATCGGTGTCTCCATTCAATAACCCAAGTAAACCAAAAAAATCTGTGGGTAAATTTACAGAACATTTTTGCTGTGCCAATGTTGTTCTTTCTCTGGTTATTTTTACATAGCCAAGGCAATACTTAATAAAGTTCTGTATATTATCCATAAAAATTGCTTGTTTGAAATAAAATAATTGCGAAACAGGGGGGCTTTCCGCTGTTGATTGTCTCTGAAATTAAAACTACTCTATTTTCGATAAAAATCAAACTAATCCTATTTCCCAAATTTAAGAAAGAAAAACTGGGAAAAACCGAGGTCAACTCTGGTTTTTGTAATAATTATTACGAAATTATTCTTTCCAATCTTCGATTACGATGCCGTTGCCGCGTTTTTTGACGATTAGTTTTTGGTTCTCGCGCCAGCCCAATTCGACGACCAAATCGCGGGGAATGGTGATTGAGAGGGATGTTTTGCCCAAACGCGTCAACTGGCGGATATTTTTCTCCGAAGTTTTCCGGTTCATAAAAATTATATTTAAATATAGTTTAAATATAACA
>Ga0074195_1004163_pt1 | contig 12232 bp, 11 predicted proteins | sample EPASupsiteHSE623_FD_64525 | JGI IMG/M metagenome (GOLD analysis project Ga0074195, IMG submission 64525) | Bioremediated contaminated groundwater from EPA Superfund site, New Mexico - Sample HSE6-23 | ecosystem: Environmental > Aquatic > Deep subsurface > Groundwater > Contaminated ...
CAAATGAAAGAACTGCCAGTGCTAACCGGCTATATCAGAGGCGGTTGTTCACCACTCGCCATGAAAAAGGATTTTCCCGTTTTTATCCACGAAAGTTGCAGAAGTCATCAGCAAATATATATCAGTGCGGGCAAACGCGGACTGCAACTGAAACTTTCACCCGCCGATCTGATCCGTTGTACCCGGGCTACGGTTGCCGATCTGACCGAAATGTCACTTTGAACAGACTTTATCTGTTAATTCCTTTAAACCATCGGCTTAAATCTGTGTTAAGCTAAAATAATATCACTAAAAAATATGAGACATGAGGTTTATTACCGATGCCTTCGATCGCTTTTTTAAACAGGAAAGTTCTTCAAGTGTATTATTATTGGGCGTAACAATTATTACCTTACTGTTCGTTAATCTTGGATTCTACGATATTTATTATGATTTGCTTCATCAAAAACTAACGTTTGGTGTGGCAGATTTCGTCTTATCCAAATCATTCATCCTGTGGATCAATGATGGGTTAATGGCCATTTTCTTTTTTGTAATCGGACTGGAAGTCAAACGGGAGATCCTCATCGGAGAATTGTCAGACCTCCGCAAAGCCAGTCTTCCGGTTATTGCCGCCTGCGGCGGAATGCTTTTCCCGGTACTGATTTACTTTTCCCTGAACAAGCAGCAGGAAGCGCTCCATGGATGGGCAATTCCTATGGCTACCGATATCGCATTTTCACTTGGCATCCTGCAATTGCTCGGCAAACGGGTACCTTACGGATTAAAAATCTTTCTTACAGCCTTTGCCATTGTTGATGATCTGGGTGCTATTTTAGTTATCGCGTTGTTTTACAGTTCATCGATCCAATGGTCACTAATTCTGATCGCCCTTGGAATATTTGTTGTCTTACTTGCCTTGTCGCATTGGAAACTTTATTCGAAGTACCTGTTTTTCCTGGCAGGAATAATCATTTGGATACTTTTTCTAAAATCGGGCATTCATGCCACTCTTGCCGGGGTACTGATCGCTTTTGCTATACCGCTCCGTAAAATGATCAAATTGGATCATTTCCAGGAAAACGTGCAGGAAGCACTGGACACCTTTAAAACAGCGTCCGGAAATAACCGGCCGCGGTTCATCCTGACCAACGAACAAATAGGAGCAGTCAGCACAATAGAGAGCCTGTCAGAGCGGGTACAGTCACCTTTACAGGAGCTCGAAAATAAGCTGCATAGCTGGGTAGCTTTTGTGATCATGCCCATTTTTGCATTTGCCAATGCCGGAGTACTGATCAATGCTGCCAGTTTTTCCAATATCAGCCTGTCACTGATCATTGCAGCCAGCCTTGTTTTCGGGAATACGGCCGGCATTGGTTTATTCTGCTGGCTGGCCATAAAATTCAGGCTATCGAGCCTGCCCGAGAATACGCATTTCAGGCAGCTGGCTGCTGTAGGAATTATCGGCGGAGTCGGATTCACCATGTCACTTTTCGTAACAAACCTTGCTTTTGCTGAGCAGGCTTTAATCGATGCTTCCAAAATTGGCATTCTGCTAGGCTCACTGACTGCGGGGATTATTGGGTATTATATTCTGAAACTGACTTTGAAGCAGGAGATGCAAACACAAGTATCAGATATCGGAAATTAAATACTGATAATTAGTCAATTAGAAACATAATAAGCACCTAAAGGAAAAAGATTACCACACCCAAAACGGTTACTACAGCCCCCAGTATTTCTTTCCAGTTCACCTTTTCCTTAAAAATAAGAATGGCAGGCGGAATGATGAGAACCGGAACGATCGACATCAGTGTGGCGGCAATACCGGCTTTGGTATTCTGAATAGCGATCAGGGAAAAGGAAACTCCGAGGAAAGGGCCAAAAAGCGATCCCAGGCTGATCCGCTTCATTGCTTCCCTGTTTTTCAAAGCATCCCATACCCGCCGATAACGCCTTAAAACCAGCAAAAGAATGGCGAAGCCCACGACCCCTGTCAAAACCCGAATTTGGGAAGCAGCAAACGCATCATAGTCCCCCATCCCCTTTTTACTCAAAACGAGACCGGTGGCTTGACCAAGCGCCCCTCCCAATGCCAGAAAAATTCCTTTAAGGGAATAAGATGCCGTAAGCCGGCGCCGGATCAGGGTGCCGCCGTTTAACGCTTTATTTTCCCTCTTGAGTACTACAATACTGATTCCCAGCAAGGTGACCGTCATCCCCATCCAGTTCACGGGAGAAAGGATCTCTCCTAAAATAAACCAGGAAATAAAGGCGGTAAAAGGTGGTGTCATCGCCATGATCAGCATGGAGATCCGGGCCCCGACAACAACAAAAGCCTGAAAAAGGAAGAGATCGCCAATCACAAAACCAACCAGTCCCGATAAAATCAGCCATAACCAGCGTTCGGTCCCCGCATCGAAAGGAAACCACATTCCTCTTGCAAATTGCGTATAAACTGAAAATATGATAAAAGCGATCACCAGACGGATCAAATTGACTGCGAGAGAACCAACTTTTTTGCCGGCCGATTCAAAAGCCATGCTGGTTACTGTCCAAAAAACAGCAGTTAACAGCGCAGCAATCTCTCCAAAATATGACATGATGATTTTGGCTTCAATGAATTTACCTGCGAAAATACATTGTTTTTTAATGATTTTCTCAAAAACAGACCATCTTTATTTTGCGCCGATTGCATTCTCGTGAACACTCATCACTGCCCTCCCTGATGGATCAGCATTCCTTCGAAATGATTCATCCCACGCCAGAGCTTCAGCCGTACTGCAGGCAATAGAAGGCACTGACGGCACACATGCAGCCGCCTGATCGGAAGGAAAATGCTCGCTGAAAACGGACCGGTACAGATATTCCTCTTTCGACATGGGCGTGTTAATCGGGAACCGGAAATGAGCATTCTTCATCATTTCGTCGGTGACTTTTTCGTTGGCAATCTTTTTAAGCATATCGATCCATCCATACCCTACACCGTCAGAAAACTGTTCTTTCTGCCTCCATGCCACACTTGCAGGCAGGATATCCTCAAAGGCTTTCCGGAGTACCCACTTTTCCATTTTACCGTTTCCTGCCATTTTATCTTTTGGATTCAAACGCATGGCCACATCGAGAAATTCCTTGTCAAGGAAAGGCACCCGTCCTTCAATTCCCCATGCAGCAAGCGATTTATTTGCCCGAAGACAATCGTAAAGGTTCAGTTTATTCAGTTTGCGAAGCGTTTCCTTGTGAAACTCTTCCGAATTTGGCGCTTTATGAAAATAAAGATAACCTCCGAAAACTTCATCAGCGCCTTCGCCCGAAAGTACCATCTTTATTCCCATTGACCTGATCACCCGGGCCATCAGATACATGGGAGTTGACGCTCTTATGGTAGTCACATCGTAAGTTTCAATATGGTATATAACATCCCTGATGGCATCCAGACCTTCCTGGATGGTATAATGGATCTCATGATGGATTGAACCAATATGATCGGCCACCTTTCTTGCTGCAGCCAAATCGGGAGAACCTTCAAGTCCGATGACAAACGAATGTAACTGAGGCCACCATGCTTCCTCTTTATCTTCATCCTCCACCCGTTTTGCGGAGAATTTTTTCGCCAGTGCAGATGTTATAGATGAATCCAGACCACCCGACAAAAGCACACCGTAGGGGACATCCGACATCAACTGACGATGAACGGCTTGTTCCATAGCCACTTTCAAATCTTCAATACTGGTCGTGTTGCTCTTTACATTTTCATAATCCATCCAGTCGCGGGTCCACCAGCGTTTAATCTCCCCATCCTTGCTGTATAAATAACTTGCCGGAGGAAATTCCTGAATTTTTGAACAATATCCCTCCAATGCCTTTAATTCGGAGGCGACATAAAAGTTCCCTCTCTTGTCCCATCCCATATAAAGCGGAATAATTCCAATATGGTCGCGTCCAATCAGGTAGGCGTCGTTCTCTTCATCATACAAAGCAAACGCAAAGATACCATTCAGATCGTCCAGAAAAGCCGGACCTTTTTCTTTATACAAGGCTAAAATAACTTCGCAATCCGATCCGGTCTGGTATTCGTAATTATTTTTTGTTTTCTCCCTGATGGAGCGGTGGTTATAAATTTCACCATTTACCCCAAGGATTAGTTTCTTATCTTTACTATATAATGGCTGTCCCCCCGATGCGGGGTCTACGATCGACAGACGTTCGTGGGCAATAATCGCTTTCTCTCCGCAATAGATGCCCGACCAGTCCGGTCCACGATGCCTGATCAGCTTCGATTGTTCCAAAACCTGTATTCTCAATCCCTGTGCATCCGTCTTTAAATCAAATACTCCAACAATTCCACACATACAGCTTCCTTTTTATCAGTCCAATTATTTTTTGATTCAAAAATAATCATTCTGTTGTGATGTACAAATTTTTATTGACAATATTCTAGTAAAATGAAATAATTAATAACAAATATACTTGCATTTAGTTCTTTTTGTTTCTTTTTGAAAATATAAATAATTCGTGATACCCTCCTATAAAAAGAGCCCTGGCTCTGATTTAAAATACAAAGTTCAAACTGCCCCCCTGAAGGAAAAGGGGTGACTTCATAAAAATAACAGAATTTTGGAGAAGATGGTATAAAAAAGCTGTATTAAAAGGATCTACAACAAATCGCTTTTAATACAGCTTTCAATCAGGATTGATCCTGTTAAACGTTAAAACGGAAATGCATAATATCGCCATCCCTGACGACATAATCTTTTCCTTCGATAGCAATTTTACCGGCTTCCCTGCAAGCCTGTTCCGAACCCAGAGTAATGTAGTCATCATACTTAATTACTTCAGCCCGGATAAAACCTTTTTCAAAATCAGTATGAATAATCCCGGCTGCCTGTGGCGCTTTATATCCGCGTGGATAGGTCCATGCCTTTACCTCTTTCGGTCCTGCAGTAAAATAGGTTTCCAGTTGCAGCAGTTTATATGCCAGCTTGATCAGCTTATTTACACCCGATTCCTTCAATCCAAGATCTTCAAGGAACAGCTGACGTTCTTCGTAGCTTTCCAGTTCAGCAATTTCTGCTTCGGTTGCAGCAGCAATAACAAGCAATTCTGCTTTTTCATTCCGAATAGCATTTTTTACAGCTTCAACAAATGCATTTCCTTCAACAACCGACGTTTCGTCTACGTTACAGACGTACAGGATCGGCTTATTGGTTAACAGTTGAAGGTCTTTTACAAGTTTCTGATCGGTTTCTTCAACCTCAACGGTCCTTGCCGATTTGCCTTGCATCAAAACCTCCCTGTAAACAGAAAGCAACCTGAACATTCTCTTTGCTTCAGGATCATTTCCAGCCTTCGCCTGTTTTTCAACTTTTGCAATACGGTTCTCAATGGTTTCAAGATCTTTCAGTTGCAGCTCAATATCAATCGTCTCCTTATCCCTCACCGGATCGATGCTGAGATCAACATGCGTGATATTGTCATCTTCAAAACAGCGCAGCACATGAATGATGGCATCGGTTTCACGGATGTGTCCCAAAAATTTGTTTCCCAGTCCTTCACCTTTACTGGCCCCCCTAACTAAGCCGGCAATATCAACAATCTCAACGGTCGTCGGAACCACCCGTTCGGGATGGACCAGCGTTGCGAGCTTGTTCAATCGTTCATCAGGCACTGTAATAACTCCCACGTTTGGCTCTATTGTACAAAAGGGGAAATTGGCAGCCTGTGCCCGTGCATTCGATAAACAATTAAATAACGTTGACTTACCCACGTTTGGAAGACCAACAATACCACACTGTAAAGCCATTCTGTTTTCTTTAAAAATTGCGGTGCAAAGTTAATTCTTTTTCCCTATTTTTGATTGATTTCATTAAGTGAGCGCAAAGCCAAACAAAGTTTGAGGTTTGCCAACCCAGCAAAGCGTAACTGGGTATGAAACTGCCGGCGATAGTTAAATTTAATTAACGGATTAAACTTCGCACCAGTTTGTCGGTCTCAAAGAAAACCAGGAAGGGGTACATGATCAACGAAGAACAACTGCTGGCCGGATTGAAGGATGAAAGCACAAAAAAGGATGCTTTCCGCATGCTGGTGACCACTTACAAACAGCGTCTTTACTGGCATATCCGTAAAATCGTACTCAACCACGACGATGCAGATGATATTTTACAAAACTCTTTTGTAAAAGTGTGGCGCAATATCGACTCATTCCGTTCCGAATCGGGACTTTATACCTGGCTTTATCGCATTGCAACCAATGAATCGCTGACTTTTCTCAACCAAAAAAAGAAAAAAATGTTTGGGATGGATGAAGAGATCAATGATTATTTAGTGGAAAATATTCAATCTGATCCCTATTTCAACGGCGATGACATCCAACGCAAATTGCAGGAAGCCATTGCCCGATTGCCGGAAAAACAACGTATTGTATTCAATATGCGCTATTACGATGATATCAAATATCAGGATATGGAAAAAATACTCGACACTTCGGCAGGTGCTCTTAAGGCATCCTTTCACCATGCTGTAAAAAAAATTGAAGATTATTTGAAATCAACAGATTAAAACAATATCTGACATGTATTAAACTTTTATACACTTTAAAAGTCAAATAGTAAAATCGAAAAAATGCCGGAAAGAATGACAGATAATTCAAAATATTCAAGAGAAAATCCTTTCGATGTTCCTGAAGGATATTTTGATATGGTGGAAGACCGCATTGAAGAAAGGATCATGGCCGAAGAAAGTGAAAGCACACGTGGCCAAAAATTGATCCGGATGGTCATGCCAATCCTGGGTTTGGCTGCAAGTTTTGCATTGGCATTCCTGCTGATCTATTATCCTGTTACGAAAATCTTACCCAAATACACGGCCGGGACAACCGGTCAACAAAGCGAAAAAACCAAATTGGACGAAGAACTTCTTACGGATTACGGTTACCTTGATGAAAATACCTTTTTTCTGGCCCTGACCTCCAAAGAAGAGCCTGCTGATTTTGAATCTGATGAAGTTCTTTCTTTTCTTACATCAGAATTGGATGACTATGAAGTTTATGCAGAAATCATAAATTAAAATAACCATGCAAAAGATTATCATTACCATAGGCCTGTTCCTTTTCATTGCCGGCGCTTTCGCACAGCCTGGAAAAGGGAAACATGAAGACTTCGAAAAATATAAAGCCATGAAGGTTTCATTCATGACCGAAAAGCTGGAACTGACCCCGGAGGAAGCCCAGCAGTTTTGGCCAATCTATAATGAATTTGAAAAGAAGCTTTTTGAATTTCATCACGGTCGTCGTGACATGGAGAAGAAAGTAAAAGAAAATTACAATAATTACTCCGAAGCTGAATTTCGTAAGATCAGCTATGATATGGTCGATCTTTTCCGAAAGGAATATGACCTGATGAAAGAATACAATGAAAAATTTTTAAAAGTTTTGCCCGCAAAAAAGGTCGTTATGATAGGCCCGGTTGAAAATGATTTTCGGTTCATGATGATCCGTGATTTCAGGGATAAGGAGAATCTAAAATAATCATAAGTACATTATAACCCCTTGATTATTAATTTAGTATTATTATAAATTACGAATTATCCCTTTTATTGAATTGGTTTTTCTCTATCTTTGCCTCCGTAATCCTTTCATCATTAATAAGGATGAAAAAAAGGCCTGGTTTAAATGACCGGCTATCTTTCCTGTGAGGCGAAAATTTTGTTTTTGTAATTATACTTCAGGACAAGTTGAAAGGATTGCTTAGGTAATTACCGGCAAAGAGTGAAAATGGATGATGGAAAGGTTGTAAATTAGCCTTAACCGTTTGAGTATTGCTTAGCATCATATTGAGAAATCAAAAAAATGCTAATATAAAGCCAGACAGTGTCCTACCACAGTCCGGCCTTAGATTATAAAATTACTTGATTTAAAAATTTACATTACAAAGTTAATGAAAAAGATTCAAAGTTTAAATCCTTACCATCGGAAGGATTATGGAATCGATCTGTATCTGCCTTCCATCCTTGTTATTTCCATTACACGTTTAGCGCAAACCCTGTGCATACGGATCAGTGATCCGATGTCTATTTTATCATTTAAAAACGGAAGAAAACAGGACCGCCTATGCTGGATTTCTTATAAAACACTTATTCATAAATATCAGTGTCCTACCACTGCCGTCAACATTCTTAATTACTTGATTTATTAATTTAATGTTAAAAAAATGAAAAGTTCAAAAAGTCGTAATCCTTTTCTGAGGAAGGGTTCTAAATTTATTTCGTTTCTTTCTATAATGTCCCTCGTAGTTTTATTCAGTTCATGCAGCGAAGAAGAAAGCCTCTTAAACCCAACGCCTGTTGCCGCCATCAATGAATACAATCTGTTGCTCTCGAAAGCAACATCTTCATCTCCTACCGTGATCGTGGATGCCGACAGAACATATAATACATCCGGGAAAAATGATATGGATGTCGTCAAAAAATTTTTCTATTCCGGATCAATTAACAATGACAACCTTTCCTGCAATTCGACCAAACCGCTATTTTCAGCAGAGGTGGCATATGGGCAGGCCATTCAATTGAGGGGCGCTCGCGCAGTCAATGCAGAGAGGGGGTGTTATCTGGATGCCAGCGGGAACGTGGTTGCTTCCATGGCCTTGAAAAGCGCACTTGACAACATTCATAATCATAACTGGCAGCTTCACCTGGTGGTTGGACAGGAAAAACCAAAGCATCTGTCCGGTTATGCATGGCAATGGAGCGCAGCCCAGTGGAACACCTATGAAAACTATGCATACAAAATCCTGCTCCATTCGATGAACAACTACAGAGGTGGTTTTCAGACCGGCATGGTCGAGGTTTCGAATGAAGTGGATATTGCCGGCCCCTTTGGGTACTGGTGTGTGGAAGGAAAATGGTCACATGGAGACTTAAAGGCTTTTTACGGGATTATGAAATGTTATGCCCAGTGGTCTGATGCGGTAAAAAGGTTTAACCGGGACTTCCCGGCTAAAAAAGTGAAACTGATTGGTCCGGCCATGACCGTCTATACGATGTGGTGGTGCCGGGACACCAACAATTGGGCTTTAAAATTTATTGAAGAATGTAAAGCAAAAAATTACCAGATGGATGGTGTATCATTCCACCAGTATGGTGCAGAAATGCTGAACCGTCAGCCGGATTATTCAGGGGGCAGAAACCCCAGCTTTAGATCAACGATCAAAAAAATCCAGGACAAAATGACGAGCCTCGGTTATACAAATAGCGAGATCTGGATCACCGAATGGGGTGTATCCAACTGGATCAACACGGCCCGGGTAAAGAATAACTACCGCAATGTAGGCGGTGCATTTGTTGCAGCGTTCATGGTTGACGCCCTCGACGCCGGTGTGGATGGCATCGTGCCTCTCCGTTTCAGAGATCCCAATGGGTCTAACACCTGGACAGAGATCGGTTCTCTTGCAACCAATAATTATCAAGTTTACCCGAAGCCGACTTACAATGTCTTCCGCATGTTTAACATGCTGCCTGGCGTACGCCGCATACTGGCATGGCAAAATCAGGGAAACCAGCTCGGAGCTATCGCTTCAGCCAGCAGCAGCCAGATTGGGGTCATCGTGTATAACTACGACTGGGATGATATCCATATTATCGACAAAAGCGTACCGCATGATGTGCAGATAAAAATTGCCAAATCGGGAGTTTCAGGCAATTTAACCGTAAAAAGATATCTGGTTGACAAAAGCCACAGCAACCTTGGAAAATACCTGGATGCCGGACAAGCCCCGGTACTGGCAGATGTCGATCTGGAAATGGTGGAACAATTCACGGTTCAGGCTTCCAACGGGTCCATCACCCTGCCCGCACGTAACCTGGGACAATCGGCAACTTCCATGTGGGTGATCGATTTAAATTAACAGATAAAAAGATAGTCCGGGAAATCCCCATGCCGATTTGTGGCATGGGGATTTTATTTTTAAGATCGTTTACCAAAAAATTAATGATTTTAAATACTATTACCTTTATCTTACAAAATTTCATTTTTTTCTATATTTGGTCTCTCATAATCTTTTCATTTTCAAAAATGAATGATTCACTGACGGACCATATACAACTTCTTTGGCAATCCTTTCTCAAAGGTGACGACCGTTCTTTTGCTGCCATTTATCAGCATTTTGCACCCGGTTTGCTCTCATATGGATGTAAGTTTAACATAGAAACAGAGATCGTAAAGGATGCACTTCAGGAAGTATTTACCGATCTTTATCTTAAACGGGACCACGTTCACGTTGATATTGACAACCTGAAAGGGTATCTCTTCACAGCACTGAAAAATAATCTGTTAAAGAAAATCCTGAAAAGGAAAAAAAAGGGAATTGATACAATCCAAGCGACAAAGCCGGAGCTTCGTTTTGAGGTTGAATACAGTTTTCAGGAGCAACTGATCCAATTGGAGATTTCAAAGGAAACAACAAAAAAACTGCATCAGGCCATTGAGGCTCTTTCGTCCAAACAAAAGGAAATCATTTTCCTGAAGTTTGAAGAAGAACTGGATTACCGGGAAATTGCGGGCATTTTAAATATCACCGTTGAATCTGCGCGGAAACAGCTTTACCGGGCATTAAAATCACTAAGGGAACTTATTGATCCTAAGACTCTTCAATTATTCTTACATTTTTTATCAAAAAAATGATTTAAAACTGTCCATGTTTTGAGAAAGAGCGGACCGTATTATTAAAAAGCACATTCATGGATGATTATTCAAGATATATTGAAGATAAGCTTTTTATCAGGTGGGTCTTTCACCCGACACCGGAAAATGACGCATACTGGGAAAAATATCTGCAGGATCATCCATCAGAAAAACACACGGTTAACTCATCGCGAACAATACTCAGCCAACTGAAATCAAAGAAAGACGGAGAGGAAGAACCGGAGCTTTACGAACTCTACGCAAGTATTATTCACCAAATTGACCAACGAAAGCAATCCAAAAAGATTTGGCTTGATGTTGCAAAATATGCTGCAGTTGCACTCGTCTTTCTTTCCGTGGGAATTATCTGGAAGAACATCGGGAACAGATCTGTTCTTCCTGAGTTAACCGAACAATTTGTTCAGCAAACTATCCCGGCAGGGAATGAAACCCATTTAATCCTTCCGGACGGAAAAAATATAGTCATCGCGGAAAAGGAATCAAGTGTCCAGATGCAAAAAGAAGGGGACATCATTATCAATAAAAAAGATACCATCCATCGTCAGGCCGGCCTTGCTGCAAACGGGATCAACCAACTGATCGTCCCTTTCGGAAGAAATTCGTCTGTCCGCTTACCCGATGGGACGATGGCGTGGCTAAATGCCGGATCGCGACTGATTTATCCCGCCCGGTTTGAAGGAAAATTAAGAGAAGTTTCCCTGATTGGGGAAGGTTATTTCGAGGTGGCTCACAATCCGGAAATGCCTTTTATCGTCACAACCACTGACCTTCGGATCAAAGCGCTGGGCACAAGTTTCAATGTTTCAGCTTACCCCGCGGATCAAATCATCGAAGTTGTTCTGGCGGAAGGGAAAGTAGGACTTTCAAAAACCGGCTTCAGCCTGCAAAATAAACAACAAATACTGGTGCCTGATCAGCTTGCTGCCTTTAACCGGGAAACCGGGCATACAGCCGTCAAAAATGTCAATGTGGAAAACTACATTTCCTGGCACAAAGGCTATCTAAGCATAGAAAGCACCGACTTAAACCGGATCGTTGTCAAGTTGGAACGCTACTACAATATTGAAATTGATTTTCAGGATCCGTTAACGGGATCAAAAATAATTTCAGGAAAGATCGTATTAAAAAAAGAAAAGGATAAAGTCCTTACTGTGCTGGCTTCAACGGCCGCGTTGGAATTAATTAAAATAAATGAACAAAAGTATGTTTTAAAATAAATAAAAGCCGGCCGGTATCCTACCACCGCCCAGCTTTCAATTGTAAAATTACTTGATTTAATAATTTAACGTTACAAACTTATGAAAAAAACACGAACGGACGATCCTTTCGTCAGAAAGGATTATGGTCTAATCCTGCAAAAAATGAACGTTTTGATTAAGCGAGCGCAAAGCCAAATTCATTTGAGCTTTGCCGAGCGGGAATGTTCCGGTCGAGTGAGCGCAATGCCAGGCTTGCCTGTATATTGCCGAACGAAAGGAACATCTGTCAACCACAAAAAACGACTATTGAAAATGAACCTGACTTTTCTAATTTCATTTCTGATCTTCTTTTCGA
>Ga0074195_1004164_pt1 | contig 12230 bp, 16 predicted proteins | sample EPASupsiteHSE623_FD_64525 | JGI IMG/M metagenome (GOLD analysis project Ga0074195, IMG submission 64525) | Bioremediated contaminated groundwater from EPA Superfund site, New Mexico - Sample HSE6-23 | ecosystem: Environmental > Aquatic > Deep subsurface > Groundwater > Contaminated ...
GACATGCAGGAATTTGCCAAAACTCTTGTTTATTATTTAAGGCAGTCGTTGCTTTTAAAAATAAATCCAAATTTTTTAACTGCGCAAAACACCGGGCTTTCACAGCAAGAACTTGAAAAAATAAAAGTCCAAACAGCAAGCCTTGCACAAAAAGACATACAAAATATGCTGGAACTTTTTATTGATGCTGAAAACAAAATGAAATATTCGGCCCTAGTTCAGCTTCCCATAGAGCTTGCCATTGTAAACATAACTCACCAAGAAAGTTAACGAGTGGGTGAGTAGCTAGTGGGGGATTTACCCCCCCCTTTTTTTGTTGACAAAATTTGGCAAAGTAGTAGTATTTAGACAGTCCTGTTCTTTCCGGTTCTTTGACAAAAAGGATAAAAAAATGGAAACAATTACAGTTTTTTTAATTTTTGTTGGTTTGTTTATTTTATCTGTTATATTGTGGAACTCGATAGATACTATTACTTACGGCGTTTTTAGATGGTGTGTTATGCATAAATGGGAAAGGCGTGAAGAGATAAGTAGCGAACCTGTTATATGGGGTAATGACGGACAAAACCATGGGCAAAATGTATATTATAGAATGGTATGCCTTAGATGTGGTAAAGAAACAGAGATGGGGTATCACGAAGATTAGTATGTGTTAGCTTTATAGGAGAATAGCGATGAGAAATTTTATCTGTAAATTGTTGTATGTTGTTTGTCTTTTTGGTGTTCCCATAGCTTTGTTTTTTATTGGATATTTTATCGCTTCTATTCTCCCAATGAAAGAATCAGAAATGGTTCTCTATACAGACTCCGCGGGTCGTTATCATTGGTCATCGCCGGCAGAAGATGCAAAAAGCGCTAAAGCCGGAATAGGGCTTACTCTGGCAATAATAGGCTTTCCATTTGGTCTTTATTTTGGCGGGCAGATTAATGAAAAGTACAATTATGGCTACTATTACAAAAAAAGATGTTTAGAGATAAGAAGACAGTTAGAAGAAGAAAAACGGTTAAAATAAGTAGATATATACCCCGAGATAATATCAACGGGTTTTTTGTTGCAAATTTGCCGGGGTTTTTGTTTTTTGGGTAATTTTTTGGTATAATTATAAAAAAGTAAATAATTTTTTAAATATGAATATATTTTTTAAAGCAGTAATTTTATTTTTAGTAATTTTTTTATTGGTTAATCTTTTTTATTTTTTGCTTTTTACTTATCAAAAAATACAAAATGATAGAAATTGCAGATATAGCTTATGTGGAATGATTTATCCTTCGTACACCGAGTTTGCAGATCCATACTTTTTATTAGACGAGTTATTCCTTTCTTTTTGTATTTTCTGTTTAATTAGTATTATTTGGTGGATAAAAATATTATTTGGCAAAAAGTAAATAATTCATACTAAAATAAGTTTTAATAATACCCCGAGCATTCGTTTGCTCGGGGGTTTTTTGTTTGACAAAGAAGTAAGATTGTCAAAAAATCGCCATTCCGGCGATTTTTTGGTATAATAAAAATATGAAAAAAGATTTTAAAAAATGGATGGGGCAGAAAGCGAAAATTCATAACGACAAAATACGTCCATTTTTTCATGAGCGTGAGGTTTGGTTTTCGTCTCTAGGAGAAAATGTCGGATTTGAACAAGATGGTGGTGGAGAAAAGTTTTTGAGGCCGATACTTATTTTAAGAAAGTTTAATAACGAGGTGATATGGGCGTTGCCACTTACGCGAACGGATAAAACAGGCAAGTATTATTTTCGTATTTCGTTAGTTACCGATGAAGACAATGCGGATGATCGTCCAAGCGTCGTTATTCTTTCACAAATTCGGCTGGTTGATGCAAAGCGCCTACAATATAAAGTAGGAACAGTTAAGGAAGACGAGTTCATAAAAATAAAAGAAGCGCTGATAGCGCTCCTAAAATAGTTACTCCCGCTTTCGCGGGAGAGGGCCGAAGCCATTTGTATATTAAGTATAGCAAAATGAATAGACCTTGTCAATAGACAGAAAAAATATTGTCCGGTTGAGTTATTCGGAATTTCCGGATAACTGCCGAATTCGAATAAAAATCCAACTTGTTCCAAAATGGAAACAGTTCAAAAGAGGTGAATAAATAATCACTAATTTGCTTTCGGCATAAGATATATGGATGGGGAAAAACGGGAAAATATAAAAATCGCCATTTTGGCGATTTTTTGGTATAATAAAAAAATAATTAAAAAAATAAATTTATGAATTTTGTAAACATAGAAAAAACTAAGAAAATTTTAATTGGCGCGGCGGTTGTTGTAATGGTTTTTACTGCTTTATATTTTTGGGGGGAAAAGGCAGGCAACTTTTTTTGGACAGAAGAAGATGAGTTTGTAGGAATGCCGGAAGAAGAAGACGAACTTGCAGGAATGCCGTGCTACAAAAGCAATGATATTGCAACAATAGAAATTAGGGGAGAAATAGTTTCTTATTTAGACAGCTCAGATGCTTATGACATAGTATCTTCGGAAGAAGTTATTTCTTGCATAAATAATATACAAAACGATGAAAATATTAAAGGAGTTATTGTGGAAATAAATTCAAGAGGTGGCAGTCCTTTTGCATCAGAGGAAATTATGAAGGCATTAAAACAATTAAACAAGCCAACGGCAGCAGTTGTAAGAGAGAGCGCGCTATCTGGAGGCTATATTATAGCATCGGCGACAAATAAAATATTTGCCAGCGCGTTTTCGGACGTTGGGGGAATTGGGGTGACCATGTCTTATTTGGATTATTCTTTGCAAGATAAAGCAGAAGGAATAACATATCAGCAAATATCTTCAGGCAAATTTAAGGATGCGGGCGACCCCGATAAGCCGTTAACAAAAGAAGAGTGGGAACTATTTATGCGGGATGCCGAAATAATGCATGAAATGTTAGTGGCAAATGTGGCGGTAAACAGAGGTTTAAATATAGAAAAAGTTGCAGAATTGGCCGACGGGTCTTCTATGCTTGGCGAAATGGCAAAAGAAAATGGCCTTATTGATGAAATAGGTGATATAAATAGCGCCGAAAACTGGCTAATAAGCGAAGCCGCCAAATAATTAATTTAAAATTTTATGGATGGGGAGAAACGGGAAAATATAAAAATTGGAATGATTGTGGACATTGTTTTGAAGGCAGACCAGAAAACAGGCAAGCTTACCCGCGGAATAGTGGCTGATATTTTAACCAGCTCGGCTTTGCATCATAGGGGAATTAAAGTTCGGTTAAAAGATGGGCAAGTTGGCCGGGTGCAAAATATTTATCCTTACAAAACAATCAACGGGCAGGAGTACCAGGAAGGCCTTACATAGTATGAAAAAATTTTTTAAATTTTTAAGAAATATTTTTTTGTTGGCTGTTGTTTTATTTTTGGGTATTAATTTTTTTATTTATATTAAATCAAAGCCATATATTTATAACAATGTTTCAGAAGCTCCCAATTCAACGGTCCAAGTTGCAATTATTCCCGGGGCCGCTGTGTTATCAAACAACGATTTGTCTCCCATATTAAAAGACCGAGTGGACATGGCCATTAAATTATATGAATTAAAAAAAGTTTCAAAAATTATTGTTTCCGGAGATAACAGCACAGTGGGGTATAACGAAGTTAATCCGGTTCGTATTTATCTTTTAAATAAGGGCGTGTTAGACCAGGATATTTTTCTTGACCACGCCGGTTTTAATACTTATAGCACAATGTACCGCGCCCGAGACGTTTTTAAAGTGAGTTCTGCTCTTGTTGTAACCCAGTCGTTTCATTTGCCCCGTTCTGTTTTTCTTGCCCGCGAACTTGGAATAGACGCGCATGGAGTTAACGCCGACGCCGGCCATATTCTTTTTAAAAATTATATTAGAGAATCTTTTGCAAACGTAAAAGCGGTATTGGATTTAATGTTAAAAACAAAACCAAAATATTTGGGGGCAGAAATACCCATAACAGGCGACGGCCGATCCAACCCATAAATTATTTGATTTATGCACAGGGTTTTATAAACTTGACATTAAAAAATATGCTATAATAGATAAATAATAATATATTATTTATCTATTTTTTTAACATGGCAGATATAAGAGTTATAGATTACATAAAAAAAGCAAGGTCGGTTGGGCAAAAAGATGAAAATATTAAAACTACTTTGCTTCAAAACGGCTGGTCGGAAGAAGAAGTTAATGAAAATCTTTTGGCAGTTGGAATGGAGGCTAAGTCTTCGGCAGAAGAACGGGCTGCATCGGCTCAGCAAGAAGCTACTGCAAAAGCACAGGCGCAAACGCAGGCAGAACCAACTTATGCTAAACCAGAAGAAAAAGCCAAGCCCACAACTTCTATGTATTCTGACATGGACTCTGGTTTAATTGGCACCAGCCATAGGCCGTGGCTTTTAATTAGCATAGTATCTATTTTAGTAATTATTGTTATTGGCGGAGCCGTGTTTGCCTTTATGAAATATCCAAATTTTTTAAATAATACAGGCCAGGTTTTAACAAACATACAGCCAAACACAAACAATAACCAAGAGCCGGCTTTTCAGGTTCCTGCATTTGCCGAATATAATTTAGAAAGCACAAAATATACTCCAAATTTGCCCGATTACCAAATAGTTGTGTCAGAACTTGCCAATTTGTCTAATTTTGAACAAAGCCAAAAAGTTTCTTTTACAGAAGTCCAAAAAACAGCGCTTTCTTCAAATAATTTTTTTATATCGGCAAATTACGATAAATTTTATTCAGCCGATGCAAATAATGAATATGCCAACAGAAATGACGACTGGACCGGATTATATAAAACTATGGGCGGTTCTTATAATGTGTGGGAAAGACAGCCGGAAAATTCGGTTTTTATATCAACAGATTTTTTAACTCACGTTTATCACAAATTAATTGATGAAGAGTTTACATATATTGAAGAAGTAAATTTTTATCCGGCTCTCAAAGCCTTGAGCCAGTCCATGCTTAAGGCCTCTGCCGACGCATATGCTTTGGCAGAAGATGCAAAGCAAAAAGAAAGTTATGAAAGATTATCTGCTTATTACTTGGTCACTTCGGCAATTTTAGAAAACGCGTCAAAAGATTATGACAATTTTAAAAAGAATAATTTTATAACAGATACCAAAAGCGATACAAAAACAGCGGTTTTAGCGCTAGCCGGAACTTTGGCAAAAAGTAATAATGTTTCAGATGTTGCAAAAAATATTGCCGTGCAGGAAATTGGATTAATTTTTGACGCAAAAGGACTGGTTTCTTCGCCATTAATGGGAAAATTTCAGCCGGGAATGTTTGAAGATTATACACAATTTACGCCAAGAAGCCATTATTCTAAAAACGTAATTTTGCGCAATTATTTTAGAGCAATGATGTTTTACGGCAGAATGAACTTTTTACTAAGCAGTTCCGAATTAACCCGCGACGCCTCAAATATTACCTTGTTGCTTTCTGAAGCAGATTCAAAAAGATGGGAATCAATTTACCAGCCAACTTCATTTTTTGTGGGCCAGTCAGACGATTTAAGTATTTACGAATTTAACCAGGCAATTGAAAAAACCGGTTTTACCAGTTCAGATGAAAGCGATGAAAATATTACAAAATTGCAGGACGAATTAAAAACTTACAAAAATCCACAAATAATGTCGTCTGCCATAATGAGTGTTGATGTTCTTTCAACATCAAAAGAAGAACTGCAAAACTCAACAAAAGGATTTCGCTTTATGGGCCAAAGGTTTACTCCCGACGCCTTTATATTTTCAACTTTAACGCAGGGAGACGAAACGCCAGATCCAAAAACAGGCCAAAAATTGCCAAGCACGCCCACAGCTTTAATGGTTTCTACTTTAATGGGAAGCAAAACTTCGGGTGAATTATTAAATACCTGGATACAAAACAACGCTCCAAATTCAGACAAAGTTATTGCAGACAGAATGGCAACCTTACAAAATTATTTTGACAAAACAACCGAAAAGCAATGGACGCAAAATATATATTGGTCATGGCTTTATACAATAAAATCATTATTTAAAGACACCAATGTAAAGGGCTATCCTGTGTTTATGAAATCTGCAGACTGGAATAAAAAAACCTTGCAATCATATCTTGGCTCATGGACAGAATTAAAGCACGACACTTTGCTTTATGCAAAACAAAGCTATGCCGAAATGGGAGCCGGCGGACCCGAAGAGTCGCCTGCAAAACCGGTTGCAAAAGGATACGTTGAGCCAAATGTTGATTTTTTTGACCGCTTAATAGCTTTGGTAAACTTAACTAACGATGGTCTTAAAAATTTTGATATTTTGCCGGAAAATCTTGAAGCAAGAAATAATACATTTAAAGAAGCTTTGCAGTTTTACAGAACAATGGCGGTGGCTGAACTGGAAAATAAAAAAATTAGCGATGACGATTTTGAAAAGCTAAGATTAAGCGCCGGAAATTTAGACAATATTTTGCAGGCGCCAGATTCTCAACTACAGCTTGAAAGCAATGCCAGGTCAGCATTAATTGCCGATGTGCACACAGATGTAAAACAAGGCCAAATACTTTATGAGGCAGACGGCGTGCCAAATTACATTTTTGTTGCGGTAAAAGACGCCAACGGCACCCGCTTGACAAAAGGACTGGTTTATTCTTATTATGAGTTTACCGACGCGCTAACAAAAAGATTAACCGACCAGGACTGGCAAAAGTTTAATTATTCTGACTCAATTAAAAAGCTAAAAATGCCAGATTGGAACAAATCGCTAATTAAATGATAAAAAAGAATGTTATCATAACCATATTATTTATAGCCGCTGTATCAACAGCGGCTATTGGTTTTTTAGTTTTGCAAAAACCTTTGCAAAACTATTCAAAACAGGCATTTTTAGCAAGTATATATAATAACATAGAAAATTATGAGGATATTTTTTTAAATTTGCCCAAAACCTTAGAAAACCCAAACATTAAGGCAGGAGTGGTTTCACATCATTTTTTGGCAAAAGAATTAATTGCAAATTTTTACAATAAAATAAGCAACAAAAACGTTGATACAATATTTTTAATTTCTCCCGACCACTATAACAATTTTTTTGCTTCAGGAACCATAGCTTACACAAGTAATTTAAATTGGAACACACCGTTTGGGGTTTTAGAATCTAACGAAAAAATTATAAATTTGTTAGCAGGGCAGGGGATTATTGAAAAAAACAATTCTTTAATGGGGTTAGAACACGGCATTTATGTTGAAATTCCTTTTATAAAGAAATTTTTTCCAAATGCAAAAATTGTGCCTTTGGTTTTAAATACATCGGCAAATTTTAATAACTTTTCAGATTTGGGCGTAAAACTTAAAAATTTAGCCGGCGAAAATTCAATTTTAATAGTAAGTAGTGATTTTTCGCACAATATGCCTGCCAAAGAAGCTGATTTAAAAGATAAAGACAGCATAGCTGTATTAAAAAATTTACAGCCCCAAAGCACAAAAAACATTAAAAGCGACTGCACAAGGTGTTTTGCAATATTACTGGAATTTTTGCAAAATGCGCAAAATTGCAGGTTTAATTTAATAGATAATAAAAATTCTTTTTACTATGCCGGAGATTCAGAAAATTCTGTTACAAGTTATGTTTCCGGTTTTTTTGAAGAAAAAAAAGACATTCAAATTTTATTTACAGGCGACTTAATGTTTGACAGGGGAATAAGATATTACGCCAAAAAAAATGGGGGAAACGAATTTATTTTTGAAAAAATATATTCTTTGTTAATAAACAATGATTTAGTTATTTCTAATCTTGAAGGCCCAATTACAGATGAAAAATCAATAAGTTCAGGAACCGTGCCGGGCTCTGCCAATAATTATTATTTTACTTTTGACCCAAGCGTGGCAAAAACTCTTTACAGAGAAAATATAAAACTGGTAAGTTTGGCAAACAACCATATTTTAAACTTTGGCAAACAAGGACTTAACTCCACAAAAAAATATCTGGATGACGCCGGAGTAGAATATTTTGGCGCTCCTAATGGGCAAAGGAGCATCACAAAAGAAATAAATGGAGTAAAAATTGGATTTATAAATTATAACGAATTTTACGGAGATAATGAAAAAGAACAAAAAGCAGTTTTAGAAGAAATTAAAAATATAAAGCAAAAATCTGATTTAGTAATTATTTTTAGCCACTGGGGGCCAGAATACAAATTAACCCCAACTGATGCGATAAAAGATTTAGCCCATAAATTTATTGATGGGGGAGCAGATTTGATTATTGGGTCTCATTCTCATGTAACTGTGCCCATGGAAGAGTATAAAGGCAAAAGAATTTATTATTCTTTGGGAAACTTTGTTTTTGACCAGTATTTTGACGAAAATGTGCGCAATGGAATGGGGGTTGTTGTAAAAGTAAACCCAGAAACAAAACAGCTTAATTTTGAGGAAATTAAGTTTTATTTGCAGTCCGGCGGGCAAACAATAAAAAAATAACCGGTATTTTATGTATTTTAAAACCCCGCGCTATGCGGGGTTTTTGTGTGCATTTATCTTTTGCTTTTATGAGTGCATCTTGCTTTTGCCTTTTTATTAACTTTTCTTAAGCGCCTTTTTCTATTTGCCCATGTCATATTTTTAAGTGTTTAATTTTATTTTCTGACACCTCGACGCTGTGGCGTCTCGGTGCCTTCTTCGTTCATATTTATAGCGAGCCAAAGGCCCTGATGAGCGAAGCGAAGAAGGGCTGCGGGACTAGGATTCGAACCTAGATAAACAGATCCAAAATCTGCTGTCCTACCATTAGACGATCCCGCAATGTTTTTACTTTTTAAATATTAACACATTTTTATGTTTTTTTCAATATGTATTGTTTATGGCAAAAATTTTTGCTATATTAAGAACATGACAACAATTTTAACAGACGAAAATTTTGAAAAAGAAGTTGCAGATTCAGACAAGCTGGTGCTTGTTGATTTTTTTGCAACCTGGTGTGAGCCCTGCACAATACTGGCCCCAATTTTAGAAAAAGTTGCAGAAGATTTTAAAGATAAAATTATTTTATTAAAAGCCAATTTAGACGACATCCCAAACACAGCCGGCAAGTTTGGAGTTGAAAAAATTCCGACGGTTATATTGTTTAAATTAGGAAAGCCAATTTCAGGGTTTGTGGGCTTGGCCTCAGAACAGTCAATTAAAGAATGGCTGGAAAATACATTAAAAGAGCAGGGAATTGTGTCTGAAAAGGATATTTCCTCAACAATAGAAAGATATGACAATTACGCAAAATCAAACGGATTTCGCTTAAACCCGGATGAAAAAACAGTTGAAAGAGTTGTAAAAGGGATTTTTGAAAACCAAAAAAAATACGGAAAAAAGTATTGCCCGTGCAGGCGAGTTTCGGGAGACGAAGCCGAAGACGCTAAAAAAATATGCCCGTGCGCTTTTCACAAAGATGAAATTGAAAAAGACGGCCATTGCTTTTGCAATTTGTTTGTAAAATAAAACCATAATAAAAATCCGCCAACAGGCGGTTTTTTATTATGCGACAAAATGGCAGGCTGTATTGCATTTGTTGCTTATTTATGGTATAAAATATGCAGTAAACCTGTACCTTGAAATGTTTCACAAACAGCTTTTATAAGGAGCAATCACGTGAAACCGACCATTTTTATTTCTATTAAAAGCCGGATGCCTGGGCAAAATCCTGTTAAAGACGGGGTTGCCGAGGTAGTAAAAGCGCTTGGAGCCGAACCGGTTAATCAGTTTAGAAAAATCCAAGAGGGGGAAGCAAATATCGTTATAACAAATTCTGTTGTTACTGCATTTGCTATAGCTTGCCAAACAGGCCATGCTATTATTCTTGTTTATTATGAAGACGAGCAGGAAAAAATTGATGCTTTCGCAGATTATTTGCCGGATTATGTTTTTCCGGTGCCGTTTGTGGGATCTACAGCCAGTGGCGAAAATCAATTTGTTCCGTTTTTGGCAAAACTTATTACCAAAGAAAAAGAGAAACACAGAGTGCATGTGTAAGTCAAAGAGCGTTTCTTTGACAAGTTAAACACAAGGAGAATTGCAATGCGTAATTTGGTAGAGATTCACGGTTTGGAACTGCCCGAGGCTCATCAAGTTAGAAGGCGGATTTTCAAAAAATTCAGAGAGAATCCGTTGGTCAAACATTTAGTGGTGGAGATTTTCACCACCGAAAGTGAAGATCGAGAAAAGCGCGCCAAGCCATATCTCCGGCTGGTGAACATGTGCCAAGATGGCACTCCGCTGATTATTAATCAGCTTCTGGATTTTGGTTTTGACGTTTATCACGTTAAACTTAACGGGTTTTACCTCAAAAAAAAGTAGCACAGCTACAACAACATGGCCCCAGGCATTCGTTTGCCCGGGGCTTTTTTATTGACGAAATTTTGAAAAGTAGTAGTGTAAAGTTATCTGGTTTTGTTTGCACGTTGACACTTAAATAAGGAAAAACAAATGAGTGCATGTCCCATTGAAGTTGTTGCACTGGATATTTACGGAACTGTTTTAGCTTTTGATGACCACGATTATTCTTGCCCGCCACGAAAAGGGCTTGCTGATTTTTTGGATAATTGCGACAGAAGGAGAATAAAAGTTGTCACAAGCTCTGACGGTTTTACTCCAAATGTAAAAAACGATTTGTTAATTGCATTTAAGCTTGTTACTAAAAGAATAATTGACCCGGAAGAACAAGAAAAAATGAGAAAAAGGTTGTGTTTAGAAAGATTTGACGGATTTTTTCAAATGGACCAGGGATCAAAAGATTTTTCTGTAATTATTGGGCACTATGATATTGCCCCGGGGCAACTGCTGGTTATTGGAGATAATTTTTACAAAGATATCTGCGGAGCGGCAAAATTGGGGGCAATGACAATACAATGCCCAATGTACGGCATTGACCAAGGTAGAGAATGGGACTTTGCAATGGTTGATTTAGACAATTAAATCTTATGCAAATATAGCGGGCACCTGCTCGCTTTTTTATTGACAAAAATTGGCCAAGTAGTAGGCTTAAATAAGCGTAAGGGCAAGTATTTTTTAAAAGCTCTTTTACAAAAGAGAAGGAGGCTCAAATGGTTACGTGTAAAAAACATAATTGCGAAAAAGAAGAAAGGGCTCCAAAATTAGAACCGGATTTTCATGGAATTTATGACATTATTTATGTCTGCCCGTTTTGCAGAAGAGAAAGGCAGAGATTTTTAAAAGGTGTAACAAGAAGAATGAGAAGAATAATTGGACAAAACGTAATATTGGAAATTTGCCCGCCGGGCAACCACAAAAATTATCTTTATTCCGGTGTTTTAGAAGGAGTGGGTGATTTGGTTTCGTTTGTTACTGTTTCGGGCAGGCGCATTGTTTCTTTTATAGACCAAGAGGGCTTAAGCCCTCTTAATTTGGAGATGGACAGAGCCTATAGCCCAAATGGACCGGAAATTGTTTCCATAAAGTCCGGCAAAACACACTTTTATGAAAAGGACACAAATCATGACTGAACAACAAGAAACAAAAATAAATCGTTTAACCCTAGACCGTTATCTTTTTGATATGGCCACTTGGCTTAAAGTAGAGCTTGATTGAGTTTAATATAGCCCGGCTTTATTGCGAAGCACGGGCTTTTTTTGTTATAATAAATAAATTATCTAATTATGAATAAAATTATTTCAGGAATTTTAATATTTTTGGCTATGGTCGCCGTTGTAGCCGGCGGAGGATTTTTTGCGTATGATAATCTATCAAAAGTAGAAAAATATATAATCCAGGAAGATATTAAAAATTCTAAGTTTATTGCTTCACAAATGGATATAGAAGGAGGGTGCAAAATGGAAGGAAAATTTTGTTTTGCTTATTATGGCCACTACAAATTTAAAGATGTAAAAAAAGATATTCCCATAGATGTGAGTGTAGAACAGCATTTTAATAAAGTTAGCGAAGAAAATGTTTTTTACACTTTAAGAGATAAATTTTCAATTAGCCAAATGGAAAAAGGGGATTGGGAAAATAATTACCATTATTTAGGGGGCACAGATGAATATGGCAGAATTATTATTGGCTGGAGCAGTGGCACAATGTTAATTACAATTGTAGCTGAAAAAGACTCAGAGGAAGCTGATTATATAGAAGACTTTTTAACTGAATATTTAAAAAAATATCCGTCAAATATTAAATAACAAAACTATGGAAGAAAATTTTAATGCAAAAAATAATGGAGAAACCGGTTTTACGCACGAAGAATTAGTTGAAAAA
>Ga0074195_1004165_pt1 | contig 12228 bp, 6 predicted proteins | sample EPASupsiteHSE623_FD_64525 | JGI IMG/M metagenome (GOLD analysis project Ga0074195, IMG submission 64525) | Bioremediated contaminated groundwater from EPA Superfund site, New Mexico - Sample HSE6-23 | ecosystem: Environmental > Aquatic > Deep subsurface > Groundwater > Contaminated ...
AATTCTGCGCGAATCGGCAGGGATAGACACAGTAAAATCAATCAAAACGGGAGGCATGGCAAAAAATATCCCGACGGAACCACGACGAGAGATTTCAGGCTCATTATTCAATTAGAAAATGCTCTAATCACCGATATCAACTATCATTTCTTCGCGGAACCGTCCCCATCTATCAATATGTCCAGACTGGCCTTTTAGAGAAACTTCAGCACGGTCATTTTGAAAAGAATTGATGAAGTCATATCTGAATGGAATAGTTGTTTTGCCGGTTTTATCAATGACACCCCATTCTCCATTTAATTTTACCGGCACAGTTTGCCCGTCGAAATATCCTACATCATCATATTTAGGCGCAATAACTTCTTTGCCGGTTTTGTCTATGAAACCCCACCTCCCACCACTCAGTATCTTGGCATAGCCATGGTCGAATACATCTACCGCATCATATTTGGGAGGGATGATTTCTCTACCTGTATTATCGATGAAACCTCGCTTACCATTAAGTTCTACTATGGCAAATCCCTCCTTGAAATCCGATGCGTAACCATATTTAAGGGAGACAATTTTCTTACCAGCTTGGTCAATCAGTTCGATTACATCGGCATTGTTTGACACTCTAACTGTATCGTTGACTGCCACAAGTGCAACTCCCCTATAAAAAGAACGCACCCATGCATATCTCAAAGGAACAACTTCCCGTCCAGTTTCATCTATAAAGCCATATTGGCCATTAAGTTCAACTGACGCAAATCCTTCTTGAAACTGTTCCGCCGTATCATATTTTAGTTGGACAATTTCTCTACCAGTTTTATCTATAAAACCATATTTGCCATCAAGCGCCACTTCCGCTAGACCTTCATGAAAATTTCCCGCCCAGGTATATTTAGGCGTCACAATTTCTTTACCTGTTTTGTCTATAAATCCATATTTTCCACCTATAACTTCGGCGCTCCAATCTTCCGAATCGCTCCACTTGCGTCCTAGCTCCACTTTTGCAAATCCTTCGTGGAAATCTGAAATTTCATTGTATTTTGGCGCCATGATAATTTTATTTGTCTTATCTATCAGGCCATATTTTCCACCGCTCATTCTCTCTGGCACTCCCCAATTTCGACCCGACTCAACTACTGCAACACCATTATGAAAATCTCCCGCAAAATCATACTCAAGCGGAATGAGTTCTTTTCCAGTTTTATCAACAAATCCACTTCGAGTGCTTTTCGTTACAGTTGCAAATCCTTCATGAAAATTTCCAACGTTGTCATATTCAATATGAATAGCTTCTTTGCCAGTTTTGTCCACAAATCCCCAATTCCCACCAACTCTTACAGCAGCCAGTCCTTCGCTGAATGATTTTACCTCATCATATTTACCATCGATAGCAGGTGAACCATCGGTGTGGCAAAACCCCATTTTGCCGTCAATAATGCATGGGATAGGAGTATTATCTCCGTTTTTCATCAAAGCAGGACCGGATTCAGCCACGCAAACTACACTGCAAAAAAACAACATGGATACAACTGCAAATGTTTTATGGAGTTTGAGACTATCTTGATGATTTGCATTTGTCATAAGACTCCTTTTGCGAATCCAGAAGTTTTCACATTCATGGTTTTAAGCCTCGCATGTCAATCCTCTGGACCGCCCTCGTCGTACACCTGAGTATTTTTCGCACGAAAAAGTTCGCGTCCCCAATGGTCAACATAACCAGATTTGTCCGCAAGAACTATTGCGGCAAACCCGTCTTTAAAATTATGGGCCTCATCGTATTTAAGAGGGATGAAAAACTTGCCATTCCTATCTATAAAACCCCATTTGCCGCCAATACTAACCGCTGCAAGTCCTTCGCTAAAAGTCGCCGCACTATCATACGCTAAAGCAATAGCTTCATTACCGAATTTGTCTACGAACCCCCATTTCTTATCAAGCATCACTTTAGCTAAGTCGTCAACGAAAGCATCCACTACGTCGTATTTCAGATGGACAATCTCTTTACCGGTTTCGTTTATGAAGCCCCACTTGCCGCCAATCATCACCTTGGCCAATCCATCGGCGAAAGCATCCGCTAAGTCGTATTTCAGCGGAATGACGTTTTTGCCGGTTCTGTCTATGAAACCCCATTTGCCGCCGAGCATCACTTTGGCTAATCCGCTGATGAAGACATCCTCGGCGTCGTATTTCAAGGGGATGGCTTCTTTACCAGTTTCGTCTACAAAACCCCATTTATTGCCGGTCATCACATTGCCAAGTCCGCTTCTAAATGCGCCCGCGTAACCATATTTTAACGCAATGGATAGCTTACCGTTTTTGTCAATAAAACCGTACTTACCATCAATTGCCACAGCCATGAATCCTTCTGAAAAAGGCGCTCTCACATAATCATATGTTGGCGGCACGACATACTTGCCGATTTTATCTATCAGGCCCCATTTGCCATCAGATTTTACAAGCGCAAGACCATAGTCAAACGAATACGCATCTTGATATGTCGGGGGAACTATTTCAGTGCCCGCAGTATTAACGAAGCCGTATTTGCCAGTAATTCGCAGCATGGTTCTTTCTGTTCTCCCATCTTTTTTTGTGTCTATATAGTCATACTTGCCGTCAATTTCTACTCGCGCAAATCCCTCATTAAAAGGCAATACTTCACTGTATTTGGGATGAACAATTTCTTTCCCGGTCTTGTCCACAAAACCATATTTACCTTCATCTACATCCCAAACACCTTCTTTGGAAATAAATTCCTTTGCACCAGCTCGGACAGCCGCGAACCCATTATAAAAATCACCGCCATCATCGTACTTGAGAGGCACAACAATTTCCCCGGTCTTGTCCACGAAACCATATGCTCCATGAATTGACTCGCTTTTATTCACACCCGCAAGACCTTCGTGAAAATCGTGCGCGAATTTATACTCAAGTGGAATAACTGCTTTTCCGGTTTTATCTATATAGCCTTTGTACGCATCATCTTCCACCATCGCCAATCCTCCGGAAAAATTTGCGCACCTGAAATAATACCGGGTTTCCATCTTGACTATTTCCGCACCGGTTTCATCTACATAGCCGCACCTATCAGTAGTTTCCACAATCGCACGTCCTTCATGAAACGGTTTAACCATCGCATATTTCCCTTCACTTGCGGCAGAACCATCGGTGTGGCAAAACCCCATTTTGCCGTCAATAATACATGGGATAGGCATATTATCACTGTTTGTCATTAAAACCGTATCGGTTTCAGCCATGCAGATTGAACTACAAAACAACATGGCTATAACTGTAAATGTTTTACGGAAGTTGCAAAAATACTGACAATTAGTGTTCGCCATAAGACTCCTTTTGCAACCCCCAGAAGTGTTAATGTCCGTGGTTTTATACATATCAATCAAGTCCACTATCATCAGAAAATTTTCCTTCTAGGAGACATTCATGTCCCCAATGGTCAACATAACCGGATTTACCGTCTAGCACAACTTCAGCAAGGCCATTCTCGAACCTACCGGCCTTGTCATACTTCAAGGGGATAGCCATCTCGCCAATACTATTTACATATCCGTTTTTCCCATCCACACTTACTTCGGCAAGTCCTTCGCTATAAATATCCGCGGAATCGTACTTCGGCGGAACGACTTCCCTGCCCGTTTTGTCTATGAATCCCCACTTGCCGCCAATCATCACCTTGGCCAATCCGTCGGTGAAAACTTCTTCGGCGTCGTATTTAAGAGGGATGACCTCTTTACCAGTTTTGTCTATGAATCCCCATTTGCCACCAATCATTGCTTTGGCTAGTCCATCGCTGAAGTCTTCCGCGCTATCGTATTTAAAAGGAATCACCAACTTGCCAACCCCGTCTATGAATCCCCATTTGTCATGGAGAGTTACTGACGCAAGTCCCTCTGAAAAGTTCCTTGCGTAATCATATGTCGGCTCAAGAACATCTTGACCTATTTTTTCTATCAATCCCCATTTGCCATTAAATTGCATGAGTGCATGACCAGATTGAAATGAGTAGGCATTTTGGTATATCAGCGGAATAATTTCCACGCCCGTTTCGTTTATAAAACCACACTTGCCGTCAATTTCCACTTTCGCTAGCCCCTCTTGAAAAGGTAGCACCCGCGTATATTTTGGTGAAGCAATTTCTTTCCCAACTTTATTTACAAAGCCATATTCAGCAGGTGCTTGTTTTCCCCTCCCGACAAGCACTACCGCAAACCCTTCATGAAAGTCATCACCATCGTCATATTTCAAAGGAACAATGACTTTCCCTGTTTTGTCAATGAAGCCATATTCACCACGTAGCGATTCGCTTGCGTTCACACCCGCAAGGCCCTCATGAAAATCATTTGCAAATTTATACTCTAGAGGTATAACTACTTGGCCAACTTTGTTTATATAACCCTTATCGGCATCATCCTGCACCATGGCTAATCCCTCAGAGAAATTACCACACTCAAAATAATATGGTGTACCAGGATGGACTATTTCCTTACCGGTTTTGTCTATATAACCACATCGGCCATCAAGCGTAACTGCCGCAAGCCCTTCATGAAATGGCTTGACCATATCATATTTCCCCTCAATTGCGGTTGAACCGTCGTTATTGCAGTATCCAAATTTACCGTTAATAATACATGGTATGGGCATTTCGTCTGTATCTGTACTCTGTGCAGTATCAGCTTTTGTAACGTTAATCATGCTGCACAGTAGCACGAGAGTAAGTGCAAAAAACGTTTTATGCATTTTGACGCAGAAATGAGGATTAATAATCATCATACGATTCCTTTATATCGATGGTTGGTATTGCCGCGTCAGCGGTAGAAGTTGGTATGACAAATGCTTTTCCCTCTAATACTTCATGAGGGTCCCCAATATATGTACGCATCTTGTACTGCACATTGACACGAATGATTGATTTGGCTGGTACTACTGGCAGGCTCCATCTTATAATCGGCACGACCCCATAGGAGGTCGGAATATCCACCTCCTTGTGTTTTCCCGACGCAGATAGGAAATCGGCATATGGAATGGAAACTGCCACCAAATCCACGTTTTGCGCGGAACCCATCCCATCATTTACGAGTTCAATTTGTTCTGAAATTACTTGCCCTGGGTTTACACTTTTCGACAGATAAACATTCACGTGTAAATGTGCGGCAACCTGTCCAGCATCCACTCGTTCCAGATTCAAACTAATTGTGTTAGGGGAAACGATGTCATTAAGTAAACCAGCCGCCAGACCATAGGTGGGTTTATCGAGGAAACCGTTGAGCAAAACAGGGCTGCCTGCGGGTTTGGTGGCATACGCCCAGCCTTTGCCATCGCCTTGATTGTCTAAATAAGAAAGGCTTACATATCCCTCGCCATTATATGGATTGCCGGGGTTCCCGACGCGCAGATGCGTGAGTATGGCGTTCATCGGGCTTGAGATGTACCCGTTTATATTTCCCGTCAGATTTTCCTGAATAAGCTTTAACGATGTGTTGGGGTAATCCTGCTCGGAGCTTCTGCTTGCGGTGCCGGAAAAGTAGAGCGTTCCGGAAGTCTCCGAAGTTTTGCAATGACCAAATCTTAAGACGCTGTAGAATTGATCATAAACGCCGCTTCCCGGAGCGGTTTCGCCTATGTAGCCATCGAAGGTGCCGGGGATATCGCCGCTGGTGGCTCCTTTAAGATATATTCTGCCGTTTGCGGCTGAATAGAAAGCCATCGCTTTCAGTGTTCCTGAATAATTCACGCCCTCCAAATTTGCGTTCCATGCAGCGCGCGCAAATCCCTTTCCGTAAAAACCGCCGCTATGCACCGTTACCAGAGTGAAACTGCTGTATGCAACTGTGCCGACCAATGTGCCTGTTGAAACTGCGCCGGATATCGCGATGCTTTCTGCACGAAGCGTTTCGGACAAATTGCTTGAAGTCGTCAAAACCGCCGCGCCTTGATACGTGGCCGAATTTGCCGGTCCAGATGCTGATGTAACAACAAACGCATTTGGCATAACAGCGGTTTGCCCGTCAGGATTTGCAACTATCACATTCCATGTTCCGGTGGATACATTTAGAACCGGCAGCGTACAGGTGATTTGCATGGAGCTTAAAACCGCCACATTCACGGCGGAGATATCCGCCTGCCCGGACTTGGTCAGTTTCACCGCAAGACCATTTGTGAACCCGTTTCCTATAACATTAAAGGCGGTTGCGTTGGCGTTGTTAGGCGCAAATTGAGGCGATACGAAAGTAATGGCAGGGGCTGTCGCACCCGCATATTTGTATATTTCAGCCGACGATATACTGCTCCATGAAGCTTTACCGCCGACAGCAACCACTTTGTTATTGGACAATGCTGTTGCGGTATGCAATCCGCGCGGTTGGCTCATGAAGCTGGTATATGACCATGTCCCTGTTGCAACATTGTATACTTCAGCCGAGTTTAGTGCTTCGTGCCAATAGTCATAGAAACCGCCGGACACCAGCACGTTACCGTTAGATAATGGCGTAGCAGTATGAGAAAAGCGCGCATTCAACATTGATCCAGTGGGGGCCCAACTACTCGTCTCCGGATTGTATATTTCCGATGAATCATAGACCGCGCCCCAAGCTTCATAAACGCCACCACCAGTTATCAATACCTTACTATTCGGCAGTAATGTCGCGGTGTGGTAGGAGCGCGCTTGCGACATCGAACCTGCCGTGCTCCAATTGCCAGTGGCAGGGTCATATATTTCAGCGGAAGCAATATTGTTCCCATCAATATTTACCCCACCGGTTACCAATACCTTGCCGTTCGCCAGAAGCGTGGATGTATGACTATACCGCGCTTGAGACATAAAATTGACAAGAGTCCAGCTACCGGTAGCAATATCGTATATTTCGGCGGATGATAGAACGTTTGTACTTCTACCGCCTGATACCAACACTCTGCCATCGGACAATAGTGTCAAGGCATGATAAAACCTGGCGGAAAGCAATGAACCTGTGGCAGTCCAGCTACCAGTAGCCGAGTCATACAATTCCGCTGAAGACAAGATATTGCCTTCGGAATCATACCCTCCTGCCACTAACACACTACCGTTGGGAAGTATCGCGGCAGCATGGAACGACCGCGCCGTCAACATATTGCCTATAGCTTTCCAAGTGTCAGCGTTGGGATTGTATATAAAGGCGGAGTTCAATGTTTCGCCGGTGTTATAGTTATAACCGCCAGCCACTAGGATTGTACCGTTTGGCAAGATAGTAGCGGTATGGGATTCACGTTCTTGTGGCATGGATGCGGCTGCCAACCAAGCACTGCCAAGTATAAATCCATTCGGGAATGTGGCAGACTGACTTTCGGGATTTACAATCACAACATCCCACGTGCCTTCACCCGCTCCAGTAATCGGCAGCGTACAGACAAGCATCTTGTCTGCTAATACCCTCACATTTGAAGCCACGATGTCGGGCTGGCCTGATTTCACCAACTTTACTGTTGCACCTTCTGCAAATCCTGTGCCTTCAAGGCTGATGTCTATATCTGCGCTATTGGATGCCACATTGGGCGTTATCGAACCAATCGTCGGCAAGACAGAAAAAGCATTTGTAAATGCAGCGGACAGCCCCTCAGAGTTTGTTACCACAACATTCCAGAAACCCGAAACGGCCCCTGTTATGTCGAATGCGCAACTAATTTGGGTTGGATTCATGAATGACACATTCGAAGCAACTATATCCGGTTGGCCTAATCTAGTAAGCTTTGCCGTAGTATTACTCAAGCCTAGCCCGGTTAAATTTATAGTTATAGTTCCGCTGCTGGGAGTGGCGGAGTTAGGAGAAATGAGCATTATTGCAAATCCCGTCGTTCCATATCCCTCAAATACTTCAGCAGATGATAACGGATTATTGCTGCTGTCCTGTCCGCCAGCCACCAGAACCTTTCCACTTGGCAAAAGCATTGCAATGTCGTTGTTGTGAGACTGTGACATCGGGACCGTGAGCCGCCAAGTACCCGCACGGGGGTCATATATTTCCGTGTTATTATTTGTATCTTCTCCCCCGGCTACCATCACCTTGCCGCTCGATAGAAGCACAACATTTGCCTTTGTGGCATTTAACATATCGGGACTTCTTGTCCATGTTTGCGTGACAGGATTGTAGATTTCCGCAGTATCGCCTCCACCCGCTATTAAAACTGTGCTGTCAGGTAAAAGTGTGGCAGCGTGATTGGAATGATAACCTTCTGTATTCCCAGCCCAAGTCCATGTCTTGGTGGTTGAGTCGTAAATTTCAGATAACTGTGTTTTTCCGCTATATCCGCTTAAGCCTCCAGCAACCAATATCCGCCCATCGGATAAAGATGTGGCGGTATGCCATCGGCGACCAGTTATTTCACCGGCAGCGGTCCAGTTGTTGGAATCTTGACTATATTCCTCAGGGTAACTTCTAGGGAAATTCATCGTGGAAAAATCGCCGCCGCTTATCAGGACTTTGCCGTTTGGCAATTGCGTGGCGGCATGTCCGAAATGGCCGCGTATCATGGCGATGGTGGCAGACCACAATCCTGTGAACGGGTTGTACACCTCGGCGTCGGGAACATAGCCGTTGTTGTCCGCTCCGCCGGCGGCGAGCACCTTGCCGTCGGGCAACGTGGTCGCTGTATGCCATGTACGCGCGCGGGACATCGGCGTTGTATCATGCCAACTGCCTGTGGCTGGGTCGTATATTTCAGCGGATGCTGAAGTGTTACCGTCGGCATCCATGCCGCCGGTAACAAGAATCTTGCCGTCGTGAAGTTGTGCGGCGGCGTGACCATACCGCGCGCTGGACATTGAACCGGCGGCTGCCCAGTTGTCCCAACTCACATAAAATCCGCCCGGAAGCGTTGCTGATTGTCCGTCGGGGTTTGTTGCAACGACGTCCCATGCGCCTTCGGCGGCGTTGTGAATGTCAAAGGTGCATGTGGCCATGTAATCGTCCAGGATAGTTACGCTCGTTGCGACGATATCCGATTGTCCTGATTTTGACAATTTTACAGTCATTCCGTCGGCAAAATAACTTCCTTCAAGGTCGGTTATGTCAACGGTGGCAGACTTGTATGAAGCTCTGGCTGGGTCTATGGAGTAAATCTCGGGCGGCGGGGTTTGCGCATGCGTTTGTCCGGCGAATAAAATAGCACATATCAGTATAGTCCGTACCGAAATTGCCGCTCTCAATTTCATCATGCGCTCCCTTGAAAACCCTATTCAGTTCATTTTGACGGCATCGCAGCTTTGCACGCGGCGGATAGTTCGGATTTATGGCTTATCAGGCAATCGTTGACCCCGGGGTCCAGTGGATGCTTGAATTGTTTGCAGAATTTGCGTGCGTCGGCCATGCAAAACAGTAAAATTTGACGCTGCTGCGCGGGTGATTTATTGGCGACAACTCTGCATGTATCCGCCATCTCTGTGTGATGGGACTTCACGCAATTGCGCAAATCCTTCCCATGCTTGCCAGAGCAGAACTTTTCCTGTCCCGCGCGGCAGGGAGATAGTTGCACTATTTCAGACTTGCATCCGACAGAAAGTTTGTCTGTATTGTCCTGAAGACATTTCATTATCGCGCCGTTACCGGGCTTTACGCCTTTGCAAAACAGGGCAACATCATCCTGACACGGAGGTTTGGCGGATGAACGCGTCTGCGTCCCGGTTGCTGTGGCATCTTGAGCAACTCCAACAGATAAAGCCCCTACTATAAGGATAAGCGAAGCAATGGTTTTCATGTTACGTTCCTCCTCGAACAGTTCGGTAAATTTAACAAGACACGAAGATATCATTCCGTCGGAACAACGTAAGTTATTCCCGTCACGAAACAATCTCGTGCCCAACATATGTAAATTTGTAAGCGTGTACTTCCCCCGTGGTGTAAACTGATTCTAGAAAAAGCAATGCGACATGTCAACATGCGACCTACACCATATTATTAACAATTCATAATCGTAACATCTTACTACTGGATAGGGCTGAGGCATGCACGGGACCATGACTTTCCAGTCGAACATATGCCGAAAATACATGTTCACTTAAAATGGCGCGCCTATGCGTTATCGGCAATGCCTCCCGTCGAGCAATAATTCCGTTTACTGCAACATACTGTGACGCGTTGTTGCTGCGGCACATGCCGTTTCTTTGCTGAATACACTGACCGGGAACTGGCGGAAGCAATGGCTCAATAATCGTGTCCGGCGATGAATTCCCACCACGGGATAGCTTTTACGTCTTTGCTCAGATTTATTTTATCCTCGCTGAAGCTCAGAACATAGCGTTCCGCCGTCTCAAGTTCTTTTGGTAAGCGGGAAAATACCTGAGCCATGTCTGGTCTGGGGTTTTTTGTCATTTTTATTTCAGCCAGCGCGAAACGTTGTTGTCCCAAGTCCAGAAGCAAATCCACCTCATTCTTGTTGGAATCGCGGTAGAAGTACATCTCATAAAGCCGCCGGTGGTTGAATTTGCGTTTCAGCATTTCTATGACGACCATGTTCTCAAAAAAAGCTCCGGCCATTGGCCCGGTTGCCAATGTTTGGGCATCCTGATACTTCAGGATATGCGCCAGCAGCCCGGTATCGGTAAAATACAGCTTCGGGCTTTTTACTAGCCGTTTCGACATGTTGCGGAAATACGGACGCAGCAGATACACCACTCTGGTGGTCTCAAGCAGGGAAAGCCAATTGCGCGCCGTGGCATGGCTTATGCCGCATTCTTTTGAAATCTCCGCAAGATTGAGCAGATTCCCCGCCCTTGTCGCCAGCATTTGCAAAAAAATATGGAACATGGAGGTATCGTGTACCGACCTTATCTGGCGGATATCGCGTTCAAGATAGGTAGTCAGATATCCCCCGTAATACTCGTTCAACGAGACATTTTCATGGGTGCACAGGTAAGGGTAAAATCCCTGATAAATCTGTTTGAAACATTGCACGACTGAATCTCGCTTTACATGGGCCAGTTCTTCCCATGAAAGCCCTAGCAACTCAAATAACGCGACTCGTCCCGCCAGCGACTCGGAAACACCCGCCATCAACGGGAACATCTGCGAGCCGGTCAATATGAACTGCCCGTTCTTACCGCGGTCGGCGTCCACTGTCATCTTTATATAGGACAACAGGTCGGGCGCATACTGTATTTCGTCAATAATCACCGGCGCGCCGATATTTTCAAGGAACAGGGATGGGTCGCGCCGCGCCTCTGTTCGTTGCGCCAAATTGTCCAGGCTGACATAGTTGTACTTTGGAAATACTTTTTTGAGCAGCGTTGATTTTCCTGTTTGTCTTGGTCCGGTCAGGACAATCACGGGGAATTGCTTGGCAATGGAGAGCAACGGTTTTTCCAGAAGTCGCGGGATATATTTTATGACCATAGGGCAAGACTATAATAATGTTATGAAAAATGCAATTATAAATACCAAAATACATAAACTACCCGCTGTGTAAGGTTCTGTATATCGTCCTACGGGTGGTACCATGTGACATTACTCTTTTGTTTTTCTTATACAATCTTATATAGTCGGGGTATGAGATTGCGGTGGCGGGCTATTGACCGATAATTTGCAAGTAAAATTTATTCAGCACTTCGAATCCCGCGTTCAGGTCATCTTTCAAGCCGCATTCTTGCGCCATTTCAGCAAAGCTTTTCCCCCACTTGCCGGATGCCGGTTCCAAACTGGCGGGAACAGCGTGGGTTTTCCGGCGGGTAAAGACTGCTTTCAATGCAGAGCGTGTCTTGTCCGGCGATAGCTTGCCTGCCTGAATAAGCAGGACCATATCCACTAAATCCCTGACGCGGGAGTTCGGCACAGAGCGTGGCAGAGTGTAGGCGTGCAGTTTTTCGGCGAATTGAATTTCGCTTGGTATCATCGGGAACGTCGACGGCGTTATTGCGGCAAATGCCAGCAAGTCAGGCTCCTGCGCGGTTTCAAACTCCGGGGAAATATAATCGCCCACAGCAGCATCCACATCGAAAGAGACAAACTGGCGGTTGTCCACCAACGCTTCCACTGGATATCGCGCCCCGCCGTAAAGCGGTCCGTCCAGTTCCATTTGGACCTCGCCTATCCTGAATACAAAAAAGTCGCCGAGGTCTTTGCTCGTCGCATCCGATAAACCCGGATTGTGCAATAGATAGCGAGGACAGAGACGGTGGATGGCGAGGACAGTTCGACGTAAAATTTGGAGCGGATAGCTGTAGCTATCCGCGAGAAATTTTACACAGAAATGTCCCGC
>Ga0074195_1004167_pt1 | contig 12226 bp, 13 predicted proteins | sample EPASupsiteHSE623_FD_64525 | JGI IMG/M metagenome (GOLD analysis project Ga0074195, IMG submission 64525) | Bioremediated contaminated groundwater from EPA Superfund site, New Mexico - Sample HSE6-23 | ecosystem: Environmental > Aquatic > Deep subsurface > Groundwater > Contaminated ...
AGCCGGGGTTCCATCTGCCCGTTGAGACGGTGGAAAACTGTAAACGCAAACGAAGATTACGCTTTAGCTGCATAGCTAACGTTCTACCCACGTTCGCCCGTGGCCTGGGATAGGACGTCATTTAGCGGGATACCTGAAGCCCAATTCTCGGAGGGCCGACTGGAAAACTTTATCGAGATAGCGCCAGAGAAGCCTGTCAGGGGGCGTCAACGGGGCGAAATCTAAATCACTGACTGCGCTCGGAGAGACTTATGTAGCAACGCCTTTGGACAGGAGTTCGATTCTCCTCGCCTCCACCATCTGAACCCAAAGGCGAACCCAAACAATCGCCTTGACCGCTGGTGTCAGCGGAATATAACAATGCTAAGTCCGAACTTTCGAGTTCGGACTTTTCGTTTGTCAGGTTGTAGGTAACAATTAGTTTATCATCATACAAATAAACGGAGCTTATAAAACAATCAATAAGGCGAAACGGTTTAATATCGGCTGCTAGGTGACAATGATGATGTAGTTGAACATGGAACTATTTCAAAAACGGTATTTGCTCTATTGGAAAAAGTCAACTTGTTTTACTTAGAAAGTCGAATATGATATAATCATTACAGTGATAGTTTATTCAATTTATGAGGAGGTAGCTTATGCAAACCCTAAAACAAGAAGCAATTGACGCCATTTCTAAGCTGCCTGAAACAGCTAATCTAGAAGAAATCATGTACAGACTATATGTCATTGATAGAGTGAAAAAAGGACTGGATGCAATTAAGCGTGGTGAAAGTATTTCCGTTGCTGATTTAAAGGCAGAGATTGGCTCATGGTGAAATGGTCCGAACCAGCGAAGCGAGATTTAAAGCAGATTCATGATTTTATTGCGAGAGATTCAGAACGCTATGCGAAAAAGGTTGCTATGGATTTTGTAACCCGCTCTGAAGCATTACAGAGTTTTCCTGAAATGGGGCGAATCATTCCTGAACTTGATGACCCTAGCGTTAGGGAGTTGATCATTTACTCTTATCGCCTGATTTACCGCATTGCATTAGGCCAGGTTGAGGTACTGGCAATTGTGCATGTCCGTAGAGAATCGGCATCGGATGTGCTTCCAGAGCCACAAAACTAAGAGATTTTGACTTTTCCCAAAATACGAAACGACTAATTTGTCTATCAGGCAAATTAGTCGTTTTTTGCCATTTGGAATTATTTAGATAAAATTTTTGTTGTAATGGCTTTAACCTTTATCTGAATAAGGAATGAGGCCATTTCATTGTAAGCGTCAAACAAGAAAGTAGGTAGAAAAAAACAAAACCGGCAATCTCATTTACCGGTTTTGCTAGAAGCACACTTTTTCTGAATATCGGGGTACCAGGGAAGATTGCCCCGTCCCCGCTTTGATGGACAGTAGAAACGCGTAGTATACTGTAATCAGAGAGGGGAATGAAAATGACCAAATATCAAAGCCAACCCGCCAGAAGTATCGGGTGGCGAAGCTGTGCAAAGTGCTTGTCGTATCTCGCAGCGGCTACTATGCATGGGAAAATCGCCCGAAAAGCCAAAGAGACTTAGCAAACGAGGTCATTTTGAACAGATTCAGCACATTCATGAAATCAAGCGCCATACTTATGGCTGCCGTAAAATCTATCAAGAGCTGCGTCGTAATGGCCTGAAAGTAAACCATAAGCGGGTAAAATAATTTTTTTTAAAAATATATATGTAATCTAGGGAGTGTTGATTAAGTAAAAATCATGTATATTATTTCAATAAAATACAAATACAGCCAATATGAACAAACGCTAAGAATCGGGTAGCCAATTTTTCATAACGAGTAGCGATTCTTCGAAATTGCTTAAGCTTTTGGAAAAAGCATTCTACAGAATGGCGTTCTTTATATTGCCACCAATCACAATCCCACGGCAACTTTTCATTTGATTTTGGTGGGATGCAATAAGTGCCACCAGCGGTTTCTATGCTTTTTCGAAACGTGTTGGCTCCATATGCCTTGTCGGCCATTACAATACTACCTTCAATATCTATATGGGATAATACCTCTTCAGCTACGCTTACATCATGGATGTTTCCTGCGCTTAACTGCACATAAACGGGATTGCCTAACCCATCTACAATGGCATGGATTTTTGTGTTTTTTCCACCACGACTCATCCCGATGTGCTCGTTTACTCCGGTATTTAGTCCCCTTTTTTGGCCCCGGCACTATGCTGATGTGCCTTGCAGCTTGTACTATCTAAGCTCAAATCTTGCCAATCAGCCTCTTCACCAAGTTCATTGAAAATCGTCTCAAATAAATTTTCTTCCTGCCATTTTGCAAACCGTTTATATACCGTATTCCATTTACCATACCGTTCAGGCATATCTCGCCAAGGCGCACCACTGCGAGCAACCCAAAGAATCCCATTTACTGTTGTACGTATATCTTTATAGGGACGTCCCATTGTTTCTGCTGTTCGTTCTGGAAAATATTTCCTTATTTTATCCCATTCTTCATCGGTAAGCTCATATCTTCTGCGTATTGTTGCCATTTTATCACCCATTAAGATTATACACGATTTTGATATTTTATTACTTATTCAACATGCCCTAATAAAGATGTACATAGAACAACACAATCTATCAATAACCTTTTGAGGCATTTGGTTAATTTGTGAAACAAATATTTGAATCCTTCGGCGAATTTCGTCCACTGAGCGATAAAAAACGTTGTGAACACAAGAATGTTTTAGCCATCCCCAAAATTCTTCAATCAGATTAAGATTGGGACTGTACGGCGGCAAAAAGACAAACTTAATTCTATCCTTGTTGCTCTCTAAAAATGGCTGTAGGAGATTGGCATGATGAATCCTAGCATTATCAAGGATCATTACTAGTTTCTTACCTGGATACTTGGCAAGTACCTGCTGTAAAAAGAACAAAAAGGTTGCTGCATCATACCTGTCACTTTCGATTACAAAAATTTCTCCACTGGCGTAATCAAGCGTACCTAAAAGTTTAACCCCTTGATGCTTACCGTAAGTTGGGATAATGCGTTGTTGACCTTTGGGAAACCAAGTCCGGGCTATGGCCTGGTAATCGCGAATCATAGATTCGTCCTGAAAAAGAATACAATCTATTTTTCCATTCCTAAGGTCGTCCTTTAACTTTTCCCAGTTTTTTTAAACTCTTCTTGTTTAATTGGGTCAGCATTAGCCAGAGTATAGGTTGGACGAGTGCAGGAAAATCCTAGTTCATGCAACAATACATTGGTTCCACTTAACGAATACTTTACGTTAAAAGTACGAATCATCCATTCTCTAAGAATCGGCCCCGTCCAGTTCATTTCTGCCGGAAAGCCAACATCCTCTGGCTTGTTATTGATTAAAACATCAATAACCCGTTGTTTTTCTTCGCGTGTAAGCAAAGAGGGTCTGCCGGAAGAGAAGTTCATTTCAAGGGAATCAAAGCCACCAGTCTTGTAGGCGTTGAGGTAATTATAGACTGTTTTCAAGCAACGACCGGTGATTTTGGAGATTTGGGGAATATCATAACCCTCTAAGTGAAGTTTTATTGTCTGATAACGCTCATACATGCGCCGATTTTTGCAGTTTTTCATTGCATTATTTAGCTCTATTAGTTGAGTGTCTAATGATTTCATAGTACGGCCAATCCTTTAGAAAAATATTAAGTATGTCTTGAGGATACCATATTTAGCCAAAAGAAAATAGACCTTAATGTAAATCTTTTTTAGATACTATATAGATAAGAAAAGAACGGAAACGAAGGTGATAATGTGCAATTGCCGTTGCAGAGAAAGGCCCAGCAGGAGCAACTGGGTCATACACAGCAAAGACAGGGACATAGCCATGGTATTTCAAAACTATGCTTTATATCCTGATAAAAACGTTTATGAAAACATGGCATTTGGGTTAAAGATGAGAAAAATTCTCAAGAAGGAGATTGACGAACGTGTAAAAGAGGCGGCTCGTATTTTGGACTTAGAACATCTTCTTCAGCGCAAGCCTAAAGACTTGTCCGGCGGTCAACGCCAGCGCGTTGCTTTAGGGCGGGCAATTGTCCGGGAGCCTCGCGTCTTTTTGATGGATGAGCCTTTGTCCAATTTGGATGCCAAGCTGCGGGTGAATATGCGGACCGAGATCAGCAAGCTGCAAAAACGCCTGGAAATTACAACTGTGTATGTAACCCATGATCAGACAGAAGCTATGACTATGGGGGATCGCCTGGTTGTTATGAAAGATGGTGTTATTCAGCAAACCGCTACCCCTGCAGAAATCTACAGTTCTCCGCATAACCTGTTTGTTGCTGGCTTTATTGGCTCTCCGGCTATGAATTTTATTAACGGAGTTTTAAAAGAAAAAGAAAGCAACGTATTTTTTGCTGCTTCCTGCTTTGAATGGCAATTGAACGGTGCGTTGGGTGAAAAGGCCTGCGAATTAGGCTATATAGGAAAAGAAGTGGTACTTGGAATACGCCCGGAAGATATTCACACAGGATTGTCTAAACCGCAAAATTCGCCCAATAACTTCCGGGCTTGTATTGAGGTCAAAGAAAACACCGGAGCTGAAGTCTATCTGTATTGCAGTGGGATTTGTGAAAAAATGCTGACCATTCGGGTGAAGGATGCGGCCAATGCTCAACGTGGTGATACGGCCACATTTACTATCGATATGGATAAGGCACACATTTTTGATAAAGCAACAGAGTGCAATATTTTGTTTGCAGAACCTAGCAAAGAAGCTGTCTCGTATGCAGTCTCTTCCTTATAAGCCGCCGGGCATATTATTATACACTTCTTTCAGAGGCAGCTTTTTCGATCTTTTACTTGACTTTAGTTAGCTGGACTCCTGATGTTTCAAGTAGAAGTGGACTCGAAAAGCATTATTATAGAAATTATGATTACAATAGATTCTAAGAAAGCTGCAAAGCCCGTTACGGCAATTTTACAGAAGGGTGAATTTAGCATAATTCCCAATGTCGTTGATACAGTAATTAGGATTGTATATATGAAAACAGCCATGTAAACATCTCCTTATCATTAAGATTACATTATCTTGCCGCTTTATTACAAAGCGGTTATTTTATTTTATCTGGTAATTTAACAGGCAGGTACAACGCACCAATAGGATCGCTATCTCATAGTCTAAAGTATCTACTTTTATTGTTAGCCTAGTGTAAAATTGGGTGATTGTGAATAATCTTAGAAGGTGATGCCGATGAAAGAAAGCGATTTAACCAATTGTTTACCATTACAGCCATTAGCGGATGCTCCGGAAGTAAGGCAAAAGCCAAAAGGGTTTTTAAAATATATTGGCCCGGCTTTTATTGTCAGTGTAGCCTACATGGATCCCGGTAATTTCGGCACGAATATTGCCGGAGGCTCACAGTTCGCTTATAATCTTATGTGGGTTGTTTTATGGAGCAATTTAATGGCCATCTTCATTCAAGTTCTTTCGGCAAAATTGGGAATTGCTACCGGTATTAACTTGCCTGATCATTGCGGAAAGTTTCTTTCAAGGCCCGTTAACTGGATATTGTGGTCAGTGGCTACCGTGGCAGCGATGGCCACAGATCTTGCGGAATTTCTTGGGGGAGTTCTAGGTTTCTACCTGCTTTTTGGCATACCACTGTTTTGGGCGGCATTGCTTACCGGTGTCATTACCTACATAATCTGCTACATGCAAAAATATGGACAACAGATTATTGAGCGTATTATCACAGTTATGGTAGGGGTAATCAGTATCGCTTATGTCTGGGAGTTGTTTATCGCCAAACCGGACTGGAGCCAGGTTGCCTATCATACTGTAGTGCCAATGCTGACAAAAGATAGCGTTTTGGTGGCTGTAGGAATGCTGGGAGCTACGGTAATGCCTCATGTTATTTACCTGCATTCTCACCTGGTGCAGACAAGAAGAACAAAATGCATGGTAGAATGCTCGCACCACTTTAAGATGGCAAAAATTGATATATTTGTTGCAATGAACATAGCGTTTGTTGTCAATGCGGCTATGGTGATTGTATCAGCCGCAGTATTTAACGGCAATGGTTTTAATATTGACAGCATTGAAGCCGCATATATGACGTTGCAGCCTTTGATGGGGAATATGGCTGCAGGTGCCTTTGGGTTAGCTCTTTTAGCCTCTGGTTTGTCATCATCAACTGTTGGTACAATAGCCGGGGAGGTTATTTTGGGTGGCTTTGTAGGATTTGATATTCCGGCAAGTATCCGACGCTTAATCACGATGATCCCTGGTTTAGCAATTTTGATGGCGGGCATAAATCCGATGGAAGCCTTGGTTTATAGCCAGGTATTACTTAGTTTTGCTTTACCTGCTGCAATCATTCCGTTAATGATTGTCACAAATAAAGCAAGTATTATGGGCAAATTCAAAAACAGCTTACTTACCAATTGTGTTGGCTGGCTAATCGTCAGTCTGATAGTAATCCTGAATATTGTTTTGCTATACCTGACAGTTTCAGGGCAAGTGTAAACTTGGATTCCGCAAGGCTTTTAGAAGATGACAGCCTATCTTCTAACTTTGCGGAATTTCTTGGGTGAAAATCAGAAAAGACCTCTATTTCCAGCAACAAGTTGGAAATAAAGGTCTCGCTATAGCAGTAATTTGCCAGTAGAACCGGGCTTTAGCCAGTGTGTCGATTCTACTCACGGATAAGTTATCCGTTAGCTACTCCCCTTTATGAATTAAAAGTTGTTTTGCTGTATTCTATGAAGTAACTTACTCTACTGACACACTTATTGAAAATTAATCGTCTTAGAGCTAGGCCTTACCCCGCTTCAAGGGACATGATAAAGAAATACACCTCTCATGTTGTATCGTTCTCCGATACGATAACATAAGAGGTGTATTTTTCTTTTAGCCCGCTGGAGTGAGGTATAGGAGTTTAGCTCACTCAGGACATTTTTCCTTATCTCCATGTTTACGGTCGAGCCAACGTTTTATCAGATATCCGGTCAGAAGAAACACTAATCCGGCAATAACCAGGTAACCAAGAAATTCTAAAAAATTCTCAGCTTTGCTTCCCATGATGGCAAAAATAAGAAGTGCCGGAATTTGACCACAGATAGTTGCAATTAGAAATCTTTTAAAACTCAAATTACTTGCACCTGCTGCATAAGTAATCGCATCAACGGATAGAACGGGGACAATTCTTGCCAGGAAAATGGCATAGATGCCATACTGGTGAAAAAAATGATCAACCTGCTTTAACTGCTTTTCACCGAGTAATCTTACAACAAAAGGACGTCCAAGTATTCGCGCCAGCCAAAATGTAGCAATGGCGCCTAACTGGCTTCCGATAAGCGCATACAACAGCCCGAACACGGGGCCATACAGCCAGTACGCTACTATTATGATAACGAAAGCGGGAATTGGCGGGATAACTGCTTGCAGGACCAATAACAGCATAATAATTGTAGGGCCCCAGATACCCATGGATAGAACCAGATTTTTTAATGTCTCAACATCGCCGGTCATCAGCATTTTCAAAAAATTAGTTGCTGTTCCTTCAGAAAAATACAGCCAGATGCTTCCTGCCAGCAAGAGCATGATAACGGTCAGTAGCTTTAATGGAATAACAGAAGAAATTTTTTTTAGCACGATTTAATAGTACCTCCTAAGTTATACTCCCTGCATTATATTCCGCTATCTCCGAAAACGCCGAAATAATTGAGGGAGGGCTTTCCCTTATCTGTAAGGTGGGATCTGGTATAAACCAGGTGCCCCATATGGATTGGCAGTTGAATGGAGTATATTGATGATAGCCCGTATGGCTCTATTATATATCATTTATAAAAGACACGCGAAAAATAAAAAAAGTTCATTATCTTTTATTAAAAAACTACGCAGCAAACAGCCTCGCTGTTATCCTACCGTTTTAGACCTGACCAGGTACTAGTAAAAAGAAAGAGGTCAGTGACGTAAAACCCACTAACCTCTTTCTTTGTCGTCTAATCTTACTCAATTTATAAATGTTCCCTTAACCACATCCGTACGCTGGAGCTTACCATTATTATTTGACTAAACTGTCGGAAATTAACTTGACTATGTTTTTGAATAGATTATCCAGAGAACCGTTAAAAATAAAATTGAAGATTTTCGTCAGAACGGCATATATTTCACTTTGATAGTTAAAGACAAATATGACTGCAGCGATCACAAATACCATAAGAATCAAAAAAATAAGGAAGCAGCCTGTCAGTAAAATCTTAAGTCCTTTTTTTCCAAAGCTTTGATTTAAATAGTAGATAATATCCTCAATATGGATTTTAATCACCCAGCCTTCCCAAGTCGTGCTTTTTTGCTTATTCCAACCATGCGCCGTACAAGGGAATAACCACTAGCCCTTGCTGCCGCCTACTTGTCCTTTTGCAAAATTTCTGTATGGATTTCAGCTAAAGAAAACAAGTAATATTTATATGATTATATGTTCATATGTAGATATAATATCAAATGATAACCGGTATTGTCAAGTACTGGTACCGCTCGGTGAAGAGTAAAAAGGATCTTGAAGTAGTTTCTTAAACACATTGAAGGCGCATTCAAGAAATGCGGTTTTCCAACGGCTAACCCTCACAGGGCTATACCGTATTTCAGTGATTTCAATAACGTCGCGTCTCCTCCCGAAAGCTCCATGCTTCCATTATAACTTAATTATTATCATTTCCTGGAGGGCATCCCTTATATACATACAGCCTTTGCACCAAGTAATGATCAGCTCCATGGTTCCCTTTAAGAGCCTTCTCCCCAACGTACTAATCATATGATTTTGGGAGCGTATAGCATCAGTAACAAAGTTGTACACCTGGATAATGGGCACTGTCTGCCGGTCAAATAATTCATAACCAAGCTGTTTTTCTAACTTTTTAACAATCGCACTGAGCGCCGGCTGTGATATATATAGCTCCTGAGCAGCTTTGGAAAAGCAGCAGGCTATCGTTTCTCTTAGAGCAGCAGGCTATTTTCGCTAGTTGGTTTAATGAGCCGGCCGGTTGGATGGCGCAGCGTATTGTCGAGCATCAGCAAATTCGCGATGAGCTGGTTAGTCTGCTGAAGAACTGCGAGGGAATGAAAGTTCGACCTACCGAAGCAGGCAGCTACTTATTTCCGCAGTTACCTCCATTAGATGTGGATATAAAGAATTTTGTAAAAATATTACGCCACCATGCCCAGGTTACAGTGCCCCCCGGCACCGAATTTGGTCCTCACTTCACGAACAGCGTCCGCCTGAATTTTTCGCGGTTTCCTCGCAATGTGAATGTTCATGCTACAGTGGCACTTGCCGGTATTGGGTTTGATCAGACATTTTCCCGCATTATTGCCGATCCCATGGTGACAACCAAATCATGACCTGTAATATATGTTGGGCGGAGATTTTGTTATGCGTCTAGGTATTGCAGTGCAGTATAAAAAATGCTAAGAATAATGAAGGATAAAAAGAACAATAAGTATAATATCAACATTGTTGTAAATAAAGATGGGATGTATTCTGTTACTGATAATAGTACCAAGAGAAAGAAAAAATGGAGTAATCACATGGAGAAAATACGAATGGCTATTGTCGGACCTTCCGATTCGGTAGCCTTAGCCTACGCGGTAGCAATGGAGCGAAGCGATATCCTACTGCCTGAAGGGATTGTCTATCAGGATGCAGCGCAAGTTCCCGAAATTATGCAGACCCGTTGTCCGGAGTTTGATATGTGGTTATTTTCGGGTATTGTACCCTACCATTATGCGCTGTCTGTTGTCACACATAAGCCGCTGTTTTATCTGCCCCATACCGGTTCCAGTTTATACCGGGCCCTGTTTGAAATTACGTATATCAAAAATTTGAAGCTGCGCAGGATTAGCTTTGATACCTTCAGCCAGGTTGAGGTAGAAGAAACTTTTAAGGATATCAATCTACCGCTGCCTACCCTGTACGTTAAAGCGTTTTCCGATGTGGCTTCGTCCAAGGAGTTTGCGAATTATCACTATGAATTATGGCAGGCGGGCAAGACCGATATTGCCGTTACGTGTTTTTTGGAAACTTATGAGAGGCTGAAAGAATTAGGTGTACCGGCTTTCCGGGTTTGGACAACGCGGAGCAATATTCGCACTACGCTGGATGTAGCAATAAATTCCTGCCTGGCACAACACTTTAAAGGCAGCCAGCTGGCAATACAGGAAATTGCGATTGATGAATACGACAATATCGTGCGTGCCAGTTCAAGCTATAATGTAAAGCGCATGGAAATATGTTTATACAAAATTTTAGTCGACTATGCGGAAATGCTGAAAGGGTCTCTGGTAAGCCGGGGGGATGGCCAGTATACTTTGTATTCTACGCGCGGCATATTGGAAGACAGTACCCATGAGCTTACTGTTAATCCTATCCTGGAAAAAATAATCTGCCAGGTAACGGCAGCGGTTAGCGGCGGTATTGGTTTCGGTGTTACGGCCTATGAGGCCGAACAAAATGCCTTTCATGCACTGGGCATTGCCCAACAGAAAGGCAGGGGGTTATGGATGGCGGTAAGCGATGAGCGGGAAGTGATCGGCCCCTTAAGCTCGGCCGTCCATCTTAAGTATTCCGTGCAGGCCGATACTGCGGCCTGCAAGCGGATTGCTGATCAGCTAAACCTCAGCGTCACTACCGTCAACAGGTTGCTGGCAGTGATTGATAAGCTGGATACCGATACTATCGGGGCCGAGGAACTAGCCGTCTATCTGAGCATTACGTCCCGCAGCGCCAGAAGAATACTAACGATTTTAGTGGACAATGGCCTGGCTGAATTTGCCGGAGAAGAGATGATTGCCAAGGGGCGGCCGCGCAAACTGTATAAAATTAATTTATCATTACTGTTAGAGCAGTTTATATCAGCAAGATAAGTTCAGCTTAACATATTGACAAGGATAACAAAGGCGAGTATAGTAAATATTACAAAGCAACGTAGCTCTCGTATTTTGTACGAGGGCTTTTGTTTTACAGTACGAGTCAGGTCTCGTTTTTTATTACCTGTTTAACGGAAATATCCATAAATAGACTGAAAAAAGGAACCGTCGTGCTGCTTACTCTGTTTTCTATTTTAAAAAATACGGAAAGGAGAATGTGCCGCAGAATAAAGTGGGATGAATTTCATTGGAATAAGAGGAAGAGGTGTGTTTAATATGATGCTTGCTATTGGTGTGATTTTGGTCATAATTACGATTTACTTTTTGATCAAACGTTATGATGCGCGTTTAGTGCTGTTAGTATCCGGTATTGTTATGGCTTGTGTAGCCGGTGCTCCTATGGCGGCTTTGAACGCTTTTGCCAAAGACATGACCAATGCCGGTCTGATTCAGGCGGTTTGCTCTGTTATGGGTTTTGCTATGGTTATGCGGTATACCGCATGTGACAAACATTTGATTAATCTCATGGCCAGTGGTTTGGGAAAAGTTCGCCCCCTCTTGATTCCCGGCGTGGTATTTGCTACCTTTGCGGTTAATGTGGCTTTGCCAAGTGCAGCAGGTACAGCAGCGGCGGCAGGTGCAATTTTCGTTCCGTTGATGATGTCTGCCGGGGTGCATCCTGCCATGGCGGCAGCAGCGGTTAAGTGCGGTACTTATGGTAGCATGCTTAATCCGGGGCTGGCACATAATCCGGTTGTAGCAAAAATTGCCGGTGTAGGAGTCATGGAAGTCATTGCTTTTCAATTCAAAGCTAATATTGCGTCTCTGATTATTGCTGCAATTTTAATTACTGCTATTGCCTACTATAAAAAAGAACATAAGGGATACCATGCGGATGGACTGGAAGTGGATAACGGCTTTAAAGTCAATCTACTGTATGCTGCGATGCCAATGTTTCCGATTGTACTGCTCCTTTTAGGGGCTACCTTGATACCTGCTTTAAAAACGGATGTGCCCCAGGCGATGATCATCGGTTGTGCATTGGCGCTTTTAGTTACCAGGAAAAACCCTGTGGGGCTCAGCAATGCCTTTTTTGACGGTATGGGCAAAGCCTACGGTGAAATCATCGGTATTATTGTTGCCGCCGGGGTATTTGTATCCGGCTTGACCTCTATGGGGCTAGTCAAGGCCTTTCTTGATGCTATGCTCAATAATCCGGCCATTGTCAAGCTGTGCGCCGCTGCCGGCCCTTTTCTCCTGGGCTTTGTCACTGGCTCAGGCGACGCAGCTACGATGGCGTTCAATCAGGCAGTTACACCGCATGCAGCCAATTTTGG
>Ga0074195_1004169_pt1 | contig 12216 bp, 11 predicted proteins | sample EPASupsiteHSE623_FD_64525 | JGI IMG/M metagenome (GOLD analysis project Ga0074195, IMG submission 64525) | Bioremediated contaminated groundwater from EPA Superfund site, New Mexico - Sample HSE6-23 | ecosystem: Environmental > Aquatic > Deep subsurface > Groundwater > Contaminated ...
GTTCCAGTTCGCCGAACAGTGCAGGTAACGCCCGATGGTCCGCATCTCCTCCGCCGTAAATCCCTCCGGCTCCGCGCCCCGCCGTACCGCCCGCCCCTGCGCTATTGCTTTATCACACAGGGGAAGCAGTTCTGACGGTAACTCCAGCTCTTTGTTATTACTGAGTATCGGTGCAAACACCACCCCGGCGTCTTGTGCCGCGTCCAGCATCACCCGCAGGCTAACCTTCCCCCAGTCGTTCGGCACCGCCCTGCGCGTCATAAACACCGCCGCGCCCGCTTTCTTCTCAAAAATAAACGCCCGCGCCTTGTCCCGGTTAACCAGCGGCCACGATATCATTTTCGTCTCCACCTTGCCGTGCGGCATCATGTACTTCAGCGCCGGCAACGAATACAACGCCTGGCGCATCTTCTCCGCCTGACGGAACACAGCCGTCTGCGTCTCGTCCGCGTTCTCCGGTATTACCTCAAAGTCCGGCATCGTCAGCAGGGAGATTTCATCCTCTCCCGCGTTGTAGCCCCCGCCGATATCCGAGTGCGCCCCCGGCAGCGCCAGTTCCGGCCACAGCCCCGCGATGCTGTTGAGGCTGAAGTTATACCGGCACTCGTGCATCGCGCTTATCTGAAACACCTTCTGCGCCACGGAGGGACGCAGCTCGAGGTTAACGCCGGGGTTACTGCGTCCGTTAACGCCGTAGAAGTTCAGCAGGCTCCCGATGGCTGCTACCGTGTCAAACAGCCCAAGCAAGCGCACCTCTCCCGCCGGTTTTCCGTGGTGCCCCGCCATATCCAGCCCATTCTCTATCGCTACCGCTATCGCGGCGTCCTGGTTCATCACCCGGTTGGCAAAGTGCCGCGGCTGAACCCGAACACGTCAAACTGCACCTTCGCGATCGCCACTTTTTCACGGTTAAGTTTGATAAAGCGGGTCATCTCTGCGCTGATCTTGTCCAGCACCTCATCAGTCTTCGTCACCACCCCTTCGAACTGCCGGATAAGACTGCTTCCCAGCGCCTTACCCAGCACAGAGTCGCTTTCCCCGTCCGCCGTCCCGATGCCGCTTACGTAGGCTTTCACCTGCGCCTCTGTCTCGCTGTCGCTAAGTTCATCACTCGACTGATAAAGGTCAAACAGCCGCGATATATTAGTGTGACCGCCCTGCCAACTGGCGTTACCCAGCCCGACCCCGGCATACTCTTCATACTTTGCGCACGCTTTTGCCCGAGCCTCGTCAACCAGATTGGCGCAGTGGGTATATGCCAGCCGCAAATCGTCTGAGTTCGCCCGGTTGTTCCCCGTACCGTCGAAGAATAGCCCTACCGTCAGCGTGATCCCCCTGACCGGAACCCGCTGGCACTGAACGATTTTTACGCTGTTGTGAATGCTGGTCTTATGGGTGCTATCTCCGATGACTTCATACCGGTAATAGCCGGTATCTTCCGGTACGCCCTTTTCGTCTGTGTTCATGGGAAATCCTTTTAATACCCATGGTTAATTAATTCCCCATCATACCTTAACCAAAATCGACGCCCTATCTTAAATACATGATTCAGTTGCTATGCTCAATTAGTAAGGCCGGATCGTACTGCATATCGTGGGAAGAGCAGTTATATTCCGTCAGGTTGGGGGGTAATCCGCTGAGCTGTCTGCCTGTACCCTGAAAAAAGTCTGACGTGAGATACTGGTTGTCAACTTCCGCCCTTCGCTCATAAGGGACAACCATACTCAAATCTCCAACATTGCAGGAGATTTGAGTATGAACATGTCACCGTGGAACAAAGACCGTATCATAGGCCAAAAAAGACCACTTCAGATATCTCATATCTGGGGGATCCGAATCCGGCTTGAACTGGAAGGTAAAACGCGTGATTTAGCTCTGTTCAACATGGCCTTAGACAGTAAGCTACGAGGCTGTGATCTGGTCAAACTCAAAGTATCTGATGTTGCATATGGTAGCTCTGTTTCAAGCAGAGCAATGGTGTTGCAACAGAAAACCGGTAGCCCTGTGCAATTTGAGATAACCAAAGGGACAAGAGAAGCTGTTGCTGCATTGATAAAGCTTGGCAATTTGCACAGTAAAGACTTCTTGTTTCGGTCTCGGATCGGAACTAACCGGCACATATCAACCCGGCAATACAGCCGAATTTTTCATGGGTGGGTAGAAAAGCTTGGTCTCGAAGCTTCGCTTTACAGCACACACTCCATGAGAAGAACAAAACCTTACCTGATCTACAAGAAAACCAAGAATCTTCGGGTGATCCAACTTCTGTTGGGCCATAGGAAACTGGAAAGCACAGTCCGTTATCTGGGCATTGAAGTCGATGATGCGTTAGAGATCTCTGAATCGATTGAAGTCTAAGGTTGTCAGGGCTGCAACAGCAGCCCTGTGCCAATGGCAGACTGGCAACGAACGAATCAGAGAGCAGATGCCGTTCTTACTACAAAACAGTGGTCAAATTTCTTGACCAATCCCAGGAAAGAAATCTTCAGCAACTCTATTAAATTGCATTAGTCAATCCTGAAACTGAAAGCCTGCATCGATAATAGATCCATATAGAGTATTTACCAGCCCAAAAGCCCTAACGGCACAATATGGTTGTGGAATACCTCAGTGGGATGAAACAAAGGAAACAAAGCAATTCAATACCCGGCTAACCTCACGATTTTTAAGCCATATCATCATAGTATTGACATTACCAATGTGAGGAGTAATAGAGTGGCACCGTATGGGGAAGCTCGTTTCATACTGTTTGACGACGCTCTCAGGCAATAATGCAATGCCCATTCCGGCACTTACGCAACCAAGTATTGCCTGAAAAGAACCAAACTCCAGCGGGTCGTCATAATCGACATTTTGTAGCCGTAACCATTGCCCAAGCCGGGAACGATAATTACATCCTTTCACAAAGACGAGCGGCCTTGTCACCTCCAGATCGGCTCCCGTCACGACATCACCATGCTCTGCGGCCGTAACCAGAACCAGGGTTTCCTGACACAGCACCTGCGTTTGTAGCCTTGAATTGTCTACATGCAACGCCTTGTGGTCAGCGACGAAGGCAATTTCAAGTTCACTATTCTGGATCTGACGAACTAACACATCTGTCGGTGACGTTTTTAAGTTTAATTCTACGGAGGGCATTTCACGGTGGAAGTTTGCCAGCAAAGCAGGAAGTCGGACGGCGGCAGTGGTTTCCATTGCGCCAATGCGCAGAGGGCCAGCCGCTTTCGTTCCCTGCATAGACAACTCGGCTTCGTCTAAAAGCGCGAGGATTTTGTTAGCGTAACGCAGAAGCAGTTCACCTTCAGGGGTGATGTGAAGACGATTCTTCTCGCGAACAAACAACGAAACATCCAGGCTGGACTCCAGTTGCTTGAGCCGCGTCGTGACGTTTGAAGAAACGCAGTGCAGATTACGGGCTGCTGCGGTGATAGAGCCGGTTTCCGCGACGGTTTTAAACAAATTTAATGAGGTACTGTTCATCGTGTCTGTCACTCAAAGTGAAGGTTTTCGTTATTTTTATTAACTTTTTATTAGCATTTCTTTATGTAACATAACAATCAAATCTGATTGACATATTGAGCCTGAAAAATGGATCTTGATCACAATGTTATTGGCCATCGCCAGTTGAGCACGGCTGTCTTCGGTATGATTGTTTTAACGCTGGGGATGGGAATTGGTCGGTTTTTATATACTCCGATGCTGCCGGTCATGTTGCATGAAGGCATTTTTAATTTTTCGCAATTATCGTTAATCGCAAGCGCGAATTACGCCGGATACCTGGTTGGCAGCCTCCTGTTCTCGTTTGGTATTTTTGGTGGCCTGAAGAATATCAAAACGATGTTAATTTGTGCTGCATTAGTCACCGGCCTGCTTATTTTTGCGATGGCAGTAGTCACGCACCCTGATATAGTAATTGTTATTCGATTTATCGCCGGTGTTGCCAGCGCAGGCATGATGATATTCGGGTCGATGCTTATGCTACAGCATACCCATAATCCGTTTGTCATTGCTTCTTTGTTTGCCGGCGTCGGGGTGGGTATTTTTATAGGCAATGAATATGTTATAGCCGGTATCGCATATGCATTAAATTCAAAGCTACTATGGATCGGCGCGTCAATCATTTCAGCTGTACTCTTCATCGCGCTGATTATCTTGCTGCCTGCAAATAAACACGTTCTACCTCCTCAGAAAAAAGCTTCGTCATCCGAGCCGAACATCCAGTGGTGGAATTTAGCATTGTTATATGGACTGGCAGGCTTCGGTTATATCATTGTAGCTACTTATCTCCCTTTAATGGCCCGGGGAGTGGGTAATGAATTTCTGGCCAACCATATCTGGTCTATTGTTGGCCTTGCCGTTATCCCAGGATGCTATGGTTGGTTATGGGCTGCACGCAAGTGGAGCATATTGTCCTGCCTGAGTGTTAACTTAATTGTGCAGGCGAGCTGCGTTGTGATGGCCTCGTTTATCCATTCCCCGCTTTTATTGACCTTGAGTTGTATTGGCTTTGGTGCAACTTTCATGGGAACCAGTTCTCTCGTTATGCCACTCGCGAAAAAGATTTCTGCACCACAGAAAATTAATCTTCTGGGTCTGGTGACGTTAACATATGGCATTGGGCAAATTGCCGGGCCATTAATCGTGAGTGCGTTTCAGAACAATAAAAACGGGATGACTATTTCAATATTATCTGGCGCTTGTGCGTTATTTATCGCAGCAGGGATTAGCTATGTTCAACACAGCAAAGTTAAATACTCTCAAAGTTGGAGCAAAGAATGAAAAAGACAACCGTTGCTATTATAGGAATGGGGCCTCGGGGGCTTAGTATTCTGGAAAGAATTTGTGCTCAGCATGCACAACGTAAACAGAATGAACATATTAATATTGTTATCGTTGATAAAAATGCGATGGGTGTAGGTGCGCACAGTTTATCGCAGCCCGACCATTTATTGGTTAACACCGTTGCTTGCCAGATAACATTATTTGGTGATGCGACGGTAAAAAATGCCGGATCTTTCCGTTCAGGGCCATGTTTTCATCAGTGGGCTAATGAGCAGGGCTATAAAAATGTTGATGGCCGTTATTTAAAAGACGTGGCTGGCAAACCAATTGACGCCAACGATTATTTACCTCGTCGATTATTAGGTGAATACTTAAATTGGTTTTATCACGAAATTATCAAAAGTTTGCCTGACAATATCTCGGTTACACAGATAAATCAGCAGGCCAACAACATTCTGATTCAGGACGATGCGAAGTCTATTATTGTCTTGGAAGACAGTCAGCGTGTGGTGGCCGATTACGTCTATTTAACCACTGGTCACAGCGACAACGCCAAAACGTTTGACGATCATCTTGTTGAACGATTTATTGCCAATAATTATAAGAAAAATGAACGCCTGGACTACTATTCGACTCCTTATCCAATAAATAATTTGAATAAAATAACAGCGGAATCAAATGTGATTGTTCAGGGTATTGGTCTGACTGCCTATGATGTCATTTCGCAACTCACTATCGGCAGGGGTGGAAAATTTAGCCGGGAAGATGGTGAGCTTCGCTATCATCCTTCCGGAAAAGAACCGGGTATTTTTATCTATTCACGTAAGGCTCTACCTTTTAGCAGTCGCGGCGCGAATCAAAAAGGCGTTTCTGGGCAGTACTCCCCACGCTTCTTAACGGCAATGGCTATCAGAGAATTGCGGTTGAAAAATGTGTTTGAGAAAGGATCTTCAAAAATCGATTTTCTTGAACAAGTTTTCCCCTTACTGCATAAAGAAATGTGTTATGCCTATCGTTCAACCCTAAATGGGCAGTGGTTAGATGCTGGCTCTTATGAACCGAGCGCTGAAGACATCGCGGTAATTGACAGTGTGCTTTATCCACATCAATCGCAGGAACATCTGAGTTTAAAGGATTATACTCAATGGTTTATGTATTTCCTGCGTAAAGATCTCCAGGAGTCTGAGGAGGGCAATGTCCATGGCCCGATCAAAGCGGCGACAGACATTATTCGTGATGTCAGGGATATTTTACGAGAAGCGATTGATAATTCAGGGCTTGAATCGCGGTCACATCAGTATTTCCTTGAGCATTTTAATCCTATTTTTAACCGCATTGCCGTTGGCCCGCCGAAGTTAAGAAATGAACAACTATTAGCATTAATGGAAGCGAATGTGGTGAGTCTGGCCGGTGGTAAAGATTCAAGGTTAGTATTGAACGACTGCGAAGGAAAATTCGAAGTTCACTCACCTTTTAAAGAAGAGAGTACTGAGATTCAGGCTGATGTTTTAATCAAGGCGAAAATTGCCAGTTTTTCGCCACTACATGACGCTTCACCGTTAATCAGAAATATGACAGCCAATGGTATTGTTCGTCCATTTATGAATGAGGGGTATCACCCGGGTGGGCTGGATATCGATCAATGCCAGCATCCTATTAATCGCATGGGGGAAGCGCAGACGGCTTTTTGGGTGCTGGGCAATCCTGCGGAAGGCGCGAATTTTTACACCTACGTCCTGCCACGTCCGCTGGTTAATTCAAGATTCCTGGTTGATGCAGGCCGTTGTGTCGCAGATATGTATCATCAAATGATGGTGCGGCAGGCTCAGCCAGAGGTAGCGATAAATGCAGACTGAGCAAATCCAGGCCCGTGGCAAGGCGTGGCAATCATTGCAACCTGCGTTAGCGATAACATCATTGCTGGTATTTCTGTTCGCTTGTGCGTTGACGGATAAACATGCGGCGATGTCGGCTATTGCGGGAGTTACCGCCGTGCTCTACTTCGCATCGACATTTGCTTTCTGGTCAAAAAAATCATCCGCCAGAAGTGGTGTGATTATTTTTCTCTGCTCGATGATGTTTCTTCTTGCTACAAACAACCTGAAAGGCATTGTGCTCCCTGCAATTTTTTCGCGATATTTTGATGTGATTTTACTGCTTGTTGGTATTGCCTTATTACGACAAGTCATGGCCTCTCTTAATTTTACAGCTGTTCTGGGAGGATATTTTTCGCGTAGAAAAACATCGAACATGACTTTTGGGGTTACGTTATTGACGGCGTTCTTAACATGGCCAATGAGTCTGGGGGCAATATCATTGCTGCTCGATGGCCTCAAGTCAGTTATTGGGCCAAGATTCAACCTGGCAAAGATTATTACGCGCACCGTATGCATTACGATGGTACTGATGCCAACCACCATCGGCGCTGCTGCCGTTTGGGCGGCAATGCCTGACGTACCGCATCTTAAGGCGATGCTGGTGGGTATCCCTCTCTTTTTATTCAGTATCTTGTTCAACCAAAGCGCAAAAGTGACGGTAATCGCTGAAAACGAGACGGTGACACCCAGCCGTGATGGGATGCGGTATATCCTGCTATGTGTAGGTCTGTTCTGGGGAGTATTCATTTTTTCATTAACGGTACTGAATCTTAATTCACTGCAAAGTATTGCCTTTACAGCAGTTGTGCTCTTTGTTGTCGATCATCTGGTTAAAAAGGATAAACCCTGGGCTGAGCAATTAACTGAATCAGCACAGAATATATCCGGTGAGGTATTGTTGCTTTTAAGCTGTAGTGTGTTGACCTCAGTTTGTTGGCTGCTTTTTTCCCATGTACCTGAGGGTATCACTGCTTATGTTGGCGGGCTGACAACGTTGCAGATCTACGCGATTATTTTGTTCATCGTACCGCTTTTTGGTTTATTAGGTATCCATCCACTGATTATCTTTAGTATCGCATGGTCGATATTTTCTGATTATCTTACGGGGGGGATGGTTGATTATCAGATATGGATTTGCTTATTTATTGCAACTCAGCTTATTTCTCCCGTATCGATCAATGCTATTTTCGCCGCAAACAGTCTGAATGTATCACCCAGTAACACCAGTTTTAAAATGCACTACGGTTATGTTCTATCGTTTAATCTCTTTGCACTTGTTTATCTTGGTGCAATGTCAAAAATTATCTAATAAAAGGAGTTCATATGCCCTACGTAAATATTAAAATTACTAATGAAGGTGCTACCGATCAGCAAAAGAAAAAATTAATGGAGGGAGTGACACAACTATTGGTTGATGTCCTGAATAAAAACCCCAGCACAACCATCGTGGTCATTGATGAAGTGGAGACTGATAACTGGGGAATTGGTGGCGTGCCAGTGACGGAGTTACGTAAAAAAAGCAAGTAGAGTGACTTAAAAAGTAAGGAGCCTGCCTCCTTACTTTTGCCCATAGATTATCAGTATAAAAGAGTCTGCAATATTATTTATTGTTGGATATGCATTTCATATCTTATAAGTAGACTGCTCAAACTACCGTATTAAGGACGTTATCTATGCACGCCTATCATCATATTCGACTGGGGAAGACTTCAGCGAAAGTCAAAAATAGTTTTGATGAATTACTACCCGATCCGTGGCTTAAGGCTGAAGATGGTATTTTTCGGTTCAGAAGTTACATGCAGGCCAGGGCCGGACGTGAAAAGTATTTTGATCTGTGCGCAGTGGGTGAGTTTTTTCAAGCGGAAAAACTGAACAATTACGCTGGCGGTATTGCAAGAAAATACCCAGAAATAAAACAAGACGTTGCTGAAGAAGTGATGAATCTGGTGTTTCGTAAGCTTTTGCCATTGCTTCCAGACACGACTTACAATATTGGCATTCATCAAATAAGAATAACGACAGATGACCGAAGGCCTGGATATCCCGCTCCAGAGGGTATTCATAAAGATGGTTTTAAGTACATTGCAATCTATTGCAGCGAAATTGAGAATGTGACTGGTGGAGAAACCACGCTTATTCCTAATCATGATGGGGGCAATGATGCCTCTACGTTCAAACTGCATGCGGGCGATGCAGTAATATTCAATGATGTGAATTATCAGCATTATACCGCGGCAGTGGTTCCTTTGTTGCCAGGAAAAGGTTATCGGGATGTATTTGTCATTACATTTGATATTGAATGAGAAAAACAATGAATATCTTGCTGTGTCCACCAAAAATTATTTTTCAGCACTCACGTGAAGAGTGGCAGTCATTGCAATCAGTGGCCCCGGTTCTGATTGCAACGTGCGCAAGCCAGATCGATAATATTCTTGATCATATGGGGGCAGGTTTTTCTTTCCTTTTTTATGAAAACTTTAATGATAATCCCTTCGTGGAAATGGATATTTACCACTACGCCCAGGACAATAAAGCAACGGGTATCTTTTACCTCGCCGAAATCGATGTTCTGAGGGCCGCGCGAATCAGCGATCGTCTGGGTTTGACACACGACCGCGAAAAAAAGGCCATGTTCTTCCGTGATAAATTTATGATGAAATCGCTTGTTCAGTCTCATCAGTTACCGGTTCCTGCTATGGCACGCGTCGACAGTGCGACTGCGATGGCGCGATTCATTGCCGAACAGGGATATCCCTGCGTCATCAAACCTAATGATGGGCGTGGATCACAGGGCGTGGTGGTTCTTAAAAATGAAGGCCAGCTTTATAAATATCTGGCGCAGGTTAAGCCGCCAGAGTATCACAATCTGCTCATTGAAAAATTTATCGAAGGCGAAGCTTATCAAATTAATGCGTTGTATTTAAAAGGAAAGGCGATATTTGTTTCTGCATCTCGTGCAACCGTCTCCTGCCTGGATTTTCTATCCGGGAAAACATTAGGTCTGGTTATGGAAGATGACACGCCGCTGCATCGTAAACTGATTGCCTACACCAAATATCTTGCTGAAGAGGTTTTTCCAACGGAAGAAAACGCATTGCTTCACCTTGAAGTTTTTGTTGATAAAGATAACAACATTATTTTTGGCGAGCTTGCTTGCCGATTAGGTGGCTGCTTTGTCAATGAAGAATTAGGGGCCGCTTTTGGTCTTGATCCTCGAATGACCTGGCTTAAAGCCAGTTTATGCGAAATCTATCCGCAGGATTTATCGCAAAGACAACCCGTTTTACGGGTTGGCCAATTAAATGTGCCGCCTGCACAGGGCACGCTCCTCTCTATTGCGGAAAAATGTCCATTGCCTTTTGTGGTTAAATATCGGGCAACAGGTGTCGTCGGCCGCCAATATGACGCGATGAAATTAACAAATGGCGAGATCGTGAGTGCTATTGTTCAAGCGGAGTCCAGCCGGGAAATACACGAACGTCTTGATGCATTGACCCAATGGGTTGCTGAAAATACCCTTTGGGTTAACGAAACCGTTCACTGAGTATTTAACACTCCCGGTAGCCAGGAGAAAGGTGTATGAAATTATTGTTAGGTTTTGCTCTTTGTATCCTGGCTGGGTTGGGTTTTACCTATTGCAACGTTCCGTTAGGTATGATGTTTGGCCCCCTTATTACCGTGCTGGTGTTAAAACGTACCGGTCTTTCTGTGCCAGTACTGCCGGGCAGCCTGACGGTGATTCAACTCTCTCTTGGTACGTCAATTGGTCTTTTATTTCGCGATTTTTCTTTTGGGGCGCAAGGAAATATCGCATTTTTACTGGTGTTGTTATTAGTATGCTTATCCCTGCAATTCACCGCATGCTACTTGTGGTGTATTCACCGATTACGCTGGAGTAAGGAAGAGGCGTTATTGGGCGCCGTTCCGGGGGCAATGGCAGCGGTATTAGCGCTAGCGTCCCATGTTAAAACGCCGCCGCAAAAAATTATCATTTCGCACTCGCTACGGCTCATCACATTGACCTTATTTGCCGGATATATTACCGGCGGTGCGCAAACCCATATGGCCATGCCGCCTGTATTGTTTGCAACGACTAATGTGCTCTGGCTATTGGGTATTGTCTTTGCGGGCTATGTGTTGGGCAAATGCCTTGAACGCTTCCACTTTCCTGCGCCCTTTATGATCACGTCGTTGCTTTGTGCAGCACTCCTGCACCCTTTGTCATCTCAGACTGTGTTTTTTCCCGATATTTTCAATCAGTTCAGTATGATCCTGATGGGCATATTACTGGGGCATCATTTTATTGCGTTTACGTTGACTGCATTTTTGCGTCATCTTTGGTCTTCAATACAGCTCATTGCTATTGGACTGGGTGTGACGGTCATGATGGCATTTACAGCGGCGCATCTTCTGGATTATCCATTTTATTTATTGATGCTCTCCTGGGTTCCCGGGAGCGTGGAATCAATGTCCTTTGCGGCACTGGCGCTTAACGCGAATGCGAGTTTTGTGATGGCAAGCCATATTATACGCATGTTGCTCATCCAAACGATCCCTGCAATAGTTATCTACCGCAAAAGAGAGGTTATAGAAGGTAATAGCGCTAAAACCAGTAAGCCGACGAGGCCGCTGTAGGGGGTTATGACCTCCGTTATGAGCATAACGTTCGTTGCGAATTTTATACAGCTCATCATGAACAGCCCGTAGGTGGACAGGGAGATCATTCCGCTGGAGAACGCAAGTGCCATTGCTTTTGGCGAACGCTTTTTTTGGGTGCAGGCAATATTATATTCCCGACGCTGGTCGGCATGCAGGCGGGCGCAAACGCCTTTAATGCAGGCTTTGGCTTTATCATCACAGCGGTTCTGTTCCCGGCACTGGCGATTATTTCCCTTGCCATTAATGGCGGTGATATCGCGGAATTAACGAAACCCTTAGGCAAATGGCCGAGCCTGATTTTTATTGGCATTTGCTTTTTAACACTGGGGGTTTTATTTGGTACGCCACGCACCGCGACGATTAGCTACGAGGTCATCACCGATGGCGCAGCTAGTTCCCTGATGCAGAAGATTATATTTTCCGCCGCGTTCTTTGGCCTTGCTGGCGCGACGCTGGCTAAGCCGGGAAAACTGCTGGAAATCGTCGGTTTCTTCCTTTCGCCAATTAAAATTAGTGCCCTGATTTTTATCGGCATATGTGCCTGGTTACATCCGATTGGTGACCTCACGACCGCCACAACCGCATATCAAACTCGCGCGTTCGATACAGGGTTCGTCAACGGTTATCAGACCCTGGATGTGATCAGTGCGCTGTGCTTTGGCGCCATTATCACCCACACGCTTAAGCAGCGCGGGATCCACCATCCGCGGAGCATCTTCACCCATTCCACCGCCGCAGCCTTTATTGCCGCTGCAGGTCTGGCCGTGATTTATATCTGCTATCTGTCGATGGGGTCCCACAGCCCGGTGCGGGGCGCAACGAACGGTATGCAGGTGATGAGCGCCTATGTCGAGACTGTTTTTGGCGTTTATGGCCGGGTGTTGTTGGCGGCGATCAT
>Ga0074195_1004172_pt1 | contig 12206 bp, 10 predicted proteins | sample EPASupsiteHSE623_FD_64525 | JGI IMG/M metagenome (GOLD analysis project Ga0074195, IMG submission 64525) | Bioremediated contaminated groundwater from EPA Superfund site, New Mexico - Sample HSE6-23 | ecosystem: Environmental > Aquatic > Deep subsurface > Groundwater > Contaminated ...
AAGACCAGCCCAGCCGCAGGGACGCATATTCCCTGAACCCGAAACCGACGGAAAGATCAGCGCCGAGATCCTGGAACGAAGGACTCCACAAATCGAGGGAGAGGTCTAAATTCCAATTGTAGCTTTGGACGAGGTAGCTTCGCATGCCAAGGCCGAGGGTGAATGCCGAAGGATAGGAACTCGCGGATCCACCGAAAATCCCCGTAAGCGGAACCGTCGAATACCCTTTGCCTATATCCAGGATGGAAAGGCCAAATCGCGTATCTTTCAGGAACCCCAAATCCCCGGCAAACCATGTGGCGCCCAGATCGAGGCCTATGCCCCAGCCGAAGCCGCCATTGCCCCCCATCGTTATGTCGAGAGCGCTTCCCACATAGAGGGAATCTAGCAAATCCTTGGCGAAACTCGCGCGCAAGCTTCCAAAAGTGCCAAGCGGCATGCTGGACATCGTGCCGGGCGCCGAAAAGAATCGCGCGGTGCCGCCCCAAACGCCGTAGGGCGTGGGAAGGGACAAGGAAAGCGCCGCCGCCGAACCCCAGCCCTGGGTGCCCAAGCCAAAATCGCTTATGCCGGTGTATGCGCCTTCGACTTGCGTAAGCTGGCTCCCCCCCGTCACCGAAGGATTGAGGATGCTCGCCCACGGCGAAGCTTGTCCCGTCACCGTTGGCGTAGAAGCCAAGGCCCAGGGAGAATAGAGGGAAGGAAGAAAGAAAGCGCCTTTGGGAGGATCATATCCGGAAACTGAAAGAGCGCACGCAAGCACGATGCCGAATAAAGCGATCAGGGTTTTCTTAAAAAAGGACATGGGTCTTCTCCCTTGACGACAATAAGCTATATAGATAGGTATCACGTAACGGCGGAAAAAACAAAGCCGCGAAGTGGCTCCCTTCTATCGATTATCGACAGGAATCGACCTGGTATTTACAAGCCTATTGATAGATTATCAAGCCCGGCCTCGGGTCGAGAGCCATGACTTCCGCCGGGGAAAGGAGGGGGTTGTCCCAGCCAGCCAGGGGAAAATCCGATTTGAAGAACAACTTGAACCCTTTAACTGGCATGTTTTCCGCTTTCGAATTGAGGGAATAGGTGCTTTTTTTAAGGGCGGGGCTGCCAAAACCGTCGGCGGTGTGCACGAGAAGCACGCGATCGAGATCTGCCCGCACCCTATCCCTGTTCGATATCATTTTTTCGTGGAACTGATGGACGACAAGCATCCGGATGCCGGGAATATTATTGGCGATTATGTAATCCTGCATTATCTGCTGCGCCTGGTTCAACTCTTCGGCGGTAATCGAGCCGATCTCTTTCATTGGGGTAAGGGTTCTCCATTCGGGATCGATCGCGAGATGCACGTTTGGATACTTGAGGAAGGGAAGGATCTTTTCCATCGATGCCTTAACCGAGTATTTGCCGATCTGATGGTCCACGAACACGAGCATGCCTTGGGATTGGGCGTAGGCGATGTATTCCTCTAAAACCGAATCCTTGAGATAGCCGATTTCCCCTCCCGGCCAGCAGGTTCCATAGATTATATAGTAGGCGGGAATCGCTCCATCCGGGCCATTGACGTCATCGTAATACCGCGCGTAGGCCTTCACCCTGCTCGCTACCTCTTCCTTTGAGTAAAGACCAAGGATGCCCATTTTTTGCGAAAAAGGATGACCATAAAACGCGACGACCGTATTGTTGGCCAGCAGCGGTATTCGTTCGGCCAGAGTACCCGCGCCGCCGAGCAGGGCAGGTTTCGTGACCGTCTGCGGGAGGGAAAGCTGAAAAGCCTTTTTGTACATCGTGGGGAAAAGCCTATAGGGCGTATTATCAGTGGAAGCGACCTGAGCGATCAGCGCAAAGATGAAGAGACAGTACAGCAGCGATCTCCTGGCGAACATGAGGACTCCATTTCACGAATATTTTCAATCTCCTCTTACTATCGTCATTCAAAGCAGCTTGCTTGAATGCATAAGAGGACAATGCCATGGAAGAAGAATGGAGCAATATCGCTTTAGTTTTCAATGGTGTATGGGCATTTTTTTCTCATAGGGAGAATCTTTTTCCGCAAAGAGGGCGCATCGCTCTCTAGCCACACCGACGCCACGATACGAGCAAAAAGGAATATTGAAGCTATTTCTATTTACCATATATATTAATTATATTTTATTCTTTTTTATTTCATTTGGCACGCCTTATGCTTAATAATAGATGCCCGTGAAAACGGACTCGGCCAATGCCAAAAAGCGCATACCTTACATGGTTCCTTGCGGCAGGTCGGAATCGATTTCCAAAGGAGTTTTACTATGAAAAAAGCGCTTATCGCCATCGCGATCGCCTTTGTCGTTCTCGGAGTTGCTTCGGCTCAGCCTTTCGCCCAGCAGACCTATCCTTGGTCTTCTCAGCCCAGGATGGGACAGATGAATGTTCCCGCCTATGGCCCCGGCTATGGTCGCGGCTACGCCGTGCAGGGATACGCCCCCCTCACCCTCGAGAAAATCACTCTCGAAGGGACCCTCGAGCTCGTAAATTCCCAGGTGGCGATCAAGAAGGACAACAAGACCTATTACGTGATGATCCCCAACCGCCTCTATGGATTCGTTGATGGACTCAAAGAAGGGGCTAGCGTCAAGATCGATGGCTACTCGCATGAAATTCCCGGCGTCAAAGATAGTTTTGCGGTGCGCGTTGACACGCTGACCCTCAATGGCAAGACGATTGATCTGACGACGTCCACTGGGGCTTTCGGACCTATGGGGCGCGGCATGATGGGCGGACGCAGCCTGCAGGGTGGCCACATGGGCGGGTACTGGGGCCGCTAATATCTTTCTTCTGATTTTCTTATGCTAAAGGCGCGGCCGCCCCCAAAGGGCGGCCGCGCCCTTATGTGCCCTTCCGCCTTTTATGGCAGAAGGCGCCTTAAACGAAAAGGCCGTCAGCGAAATTTCGCGGACGGCCTTTTCATTCCGATCATGAAAATTCCATGATCGATAGCTTGTCGATGTTGGACTACTTCATCCAAGAAAAAGGCAATCAGACGTACTTGACGACTTTACCGGCCTTGAGGCATTTAGCGCAGATCTTCACGGTTTTGACCGTTCCATTGACTTTCGTCTTCATCTGGATAAGGTTAGGCAGCCACGTCCTTCTCGTGCGATTCTTCGCGTGGGAAACGTTATTGCCGTACATTGTGCCTTTGCCGCAAACTTCACATACTCTCGACATAGTTGGACTCCAAACGAAATAGTAAGAGCACTTTACCGGAAATGGTAGGGAATGTAAAGCCCTGTACAAAGCCGGCGACGAATTATTCGGATTTTGGCCTTGAATGCCAGCCCTCGTCTCAGGCGCCGGGATTCTGCCCCGCCATGTACTTCGCCATGGCGCCCTTGTTTTTGACCATCTTCTTCATCATCGTGCGCGATTTCTCGAATTTCTTTAAAAGTCGATTGACTTCCGCCACGGAAGTGCCCGATCCCCTCGCGATTCTCGACCGACGAGTTGGCCCGATGATGAGGTAGTTAAGCCTTTCCTTCTTCGTCATGGACCTTAGAATGGCTTCCTCGTATTTCATCGCTTCGAGATCGATTTGATCTTCGTTCACTTGGCCGGCTAGCCCGGGTATCATGTCGAGCATCGATTTGACGGAGCCCATTTTCTTCATCTTTTGGAGTTGGTCGAGATAATCCTCGAGCGTGAAGTTTTCCTGGGCAAGCTTTTTCTCCAGGGCTTCGGCTTCTTTCTGGTCATACACGGTCTGGGCTTTTTCAACCAGGGAGACGATGTCGCCCATGCCGAGAATCCGGCTCGCTATGCGATCGGGGTGGAATGGCTCTAGCCCATCGGGGCGTTCCGAGGTTCCTATAAACTTAATGGCCTTCCCCGTAACGGTCTTGAGGGAAAGCGCCGCGCCGCCGCGAGCGTCGGAATCGAATTTGCTGAGAATCACCCCCGTAATGCCGATTTTCTCATCGAAGGTTTTGGCGATTTCAACGGCAGCTTGTCCCGTCATGGCATCCGCGACGAGGAGGGATTCCAGAGGGTTCACCGCATCGCGAACCCTGGCGAGTTCCGCCATGAGCGCTTCATCGATCTGCAACCGTCCCGCCGTATCGATGATCACCGTGTCGAAGGATTCCCTCTTGGCCCTCGCGAGGGCAGCGGAAGCGACGCGCACGGGATCCTTGGTTTCCTCGGTATGGACCGCCACGCCGATTTGAGCACCGAGCACCGAAAGCTGTTCCACGGCGGCCGGCCTAACGAGGTCGCAGGCCACAAGAAGAACCTTCCTGCCCTTGCCCTTGAGGCGATAGGCCAGCTTGGCCGCCGTTGTCGTCTTGCCCGAGCCTTGCAGACCGAGAAGAAGGATGACTGATTGGGTGTCGGGACCTTTCAGCGCGAGATCCTGATTCTCGTCGCCAAGGAGGGTAACCATCCTATCGTGAACGATCTTCACAAACTGCTGTCCCGGGCTTACCGAGCGCAGAACTTTCTCCCCTTTGGCCTCTTCCAGGGTAGAATTTATGAAACGCCTCACCACGCGGAGATTCACGTCGGCTTCGAGAAGCGCCATCTTTATCTGATCGACCGCGTCCTCGACATTTTTTTCCGATATGGAAGCTTTGCCTCCGATTCCGCGGAAGATATCAACGAATTTTTCCGTAATTTTCTCTAACATCGGGAAACCACCCTATTATGCCGGGATTGTCGCGGAAAATGTATAGTCAAAATGCTGTATGGTCAACCAAGCGACAAGATCGCGCCCTAGAGGTTTCCTTTCAATCCCACCGCTTCCGCCGCTTCCCTCAGGGCAAGGATTGTCTCGGCGATGAGATCCTCAAGCGGGATTCCCATCATGGCCGCGCCCTTCTCTATCACATCTCTCCGCACGCCGGCGGCGAAATTAACGGCGCCCCATTTTTTTTTCACCGAACGCACTTCCATATCCAGAACGCTTCGGGATGGCCGCACATAGGCGCACGCGGCGATGAAACCCGTCAGCTCATCGACAGCGAAAAGCACTTTCTCCATCCTTGCTGTCGGCTCGACTTCGCTGCAAAGCCCCCATCCATGGCTTATGACCGCATGGATAAAATCTTCGCCGTAGCCCGCTTTTTCGAGGATGCTTCGGGAATGAGCGAGATGCTCTTCGGGATAGCGTTGATAATCGACATCGTGAAGCAGACCAACGATTCCCCAGAAATCTTCGTCTTCCCCATAGTTTTGGGCGAAATGCCTCATGGCCGCTTCCACCGAGAGCGCATGCCTGAACAAGGAATCATCGCTATTGTATTCGCGCCAGAGAGAAATCGCTTGAGCCCTATCCATCGTCTTCACCTCACTTCAAGTTGAATGTCATTTTCGAGCCATCTTTTATCGCTGAGCCAGGAGGCGGTTGCTGCGATACCACATACCCGTCGCCATTGATCACCACGCTGAGATCCTTCCTTTCAAGGAGCGGCACGAGGGAACGCTTCGAGAATCCCGTCAAGTCGGGCATCGTCGCGCCCACCGTCGCTTGAGCTTCGACAAGCAACAAGACCGATCCCTCATGGATAACGGTTGGCGACTTGCCTCTTTCGATATCGATGCAGGACAGCACGGCTTCGGCCGCATCCCTGAGCACGGGCGCCGCGATCTGGCCGCCAAGGTAGGAAGCGCCCCGCGGTTTGACTATAGCGATATACAGCGCTATGCGCGGCTTGTCAGCGGGGAAAATGCCGAGGGTGCTCGCGATGTAGTCCTTGTCAGAATACCCTCTCGTCTTCGGGTCTATCATCTGGGCCGTGCCCGTTTTTACCGCCATGCGGATGTCGGATACCTTTGCCCTCCATCCCGTTCCTTCCATGCTGGCGGTCACTTCCATGGCATCGAGGATCGCTCGGGAAGTGCCCTCTGAAACTACGCGGCGCACAACCTGCGGCTCATGCGCATATACCTGGTCGCCGTCGGCGGTTTCTATCCGCAAGACCGTTGTCGGTTTGACGAGGAGCCCCCCATTCGCTATGGACGCGGCCGCGGTGATCATCTGCAGGGGGGTAACCAGGACTTCCTGACCGATGGCTATGGTAGGCTTGGATCGCCCGGACCAGGTTTCGGGCTCTCTCAGGGAACCGGCGCTTTCGCCCGACAACCCTACTCCCGTTTTCATGCCAAAACCGAAGGACTTAAGCCGCTCGTACAAATCGGTCTCGGACACTCTATCCGACGCATAGCCAACGCCCGCGTTGCTGCTGTGCGCGAGAACTCCGGCGAGAGTCTGCTTCCCGTAAACGCCGAGATCCTTTATGACGATCTTTTCTCCGCTTGGAAGGGTGCGGCGATACGCCCCGTCGCAATCGAATACCGTTTTCGTCGTTATGGCTCCCATATCGAGGATGGATGCCATGCTGAAAATTTTGAATACCGAGCCGGGCTCATACGAATAAAGTGAAAGGAGATCTCTTCTTGTCTCGATTCCGTAGGAGGAATATTCATTGAGATTGAAGCCCGGCTCCACGACATACGCCAGTATTTCGCCCGTTGAGACATCCATGGCAACGGCGAAGGCTGTTTCGGCGCCATTTGTCTTGACGGCCCCTCGCATGATCTCTTCGATCATATATTGGAGGTTCGCATCGATGCTGAGCGTGATCGTATCGCCTCGTGGGATCTTGCGCGCCGAATCCAGGATATGGCCAGTACCCTCGGCGGCTTTCCTGGGCTTTGGCTCCAGCTCGCTTTCATATTTCACTTCGATGCCGTCCAAGCCGGCATTGCCCTCGCCGGTAAACCCAATCAAATGGGAAGCGAGTTCGCCTTCCGGATAAAGCCGCCCGGATACTTCATCAACCTGAACGCCCTTGAACTTGCCGGCTTTTTTCGCCTCCATAATTGGGCGGGCTTCATCGGCTGAGATTCTTTTAGCGATATAGAAGTAGTTTTGGCTCCCATCGCTATACCTCGACGCTATGCCCTCAGGCGGAATCTTCAGAAAGGCCGCCAATTCAGGGAGCTCCTTTTTGAAAGTATCCGCGTTCGTGGAAGGGCGCCATATCGAGATGTCGTATTTGGGGATATCCATAGCCAGGATGAGGCCATTTCGATCGACAATGGCGCCGCGTTCGCCCGCGTTGGCGAGATCCGCGGCTCCGCCTTTTTCAGCGGTGAGCGCTAGTTGGGCATATCGGGCAATCACCAGCGCCGCGAATATCCCAAGAAATGCCAGGGCGGCCGCCAGGCGGAATTTCGTCGTTTTCATGCTTCATCCATATCGTGTCAATAAGCTAAAAGCGGGGAAGCAGAAGAACTCTCCCCAGTATATTATCCATCGGCACCGGCCCGAATTCCCTTGAGTCTATGGATTCGTATTTATTGTCACCGAGGAGGAGATACGAATCTTCCTCATTTTCCCCCTCGATCCATACTCGTTTGATCACCGCTTTCGTGGTGCCGGGTCGGATCGCCGCGACGATATCGCGATTCTTCGGTTTTGCCCAGAGCAAAAAATAGCCGCCCAGCGGGTTCCGAAGCCCATATGCCCCTTTAAAAATGAAGACGATATCCCCCGAACCGAGGCTTGGAAGCATGGATCGTCCCTGAACGACAGCAAAATCAGCGACAAAAGCCCGAAGCGCGACAAGCGTCGCGATGACGAGGACAAGAATCAGTCCCACTCGCGTTGGGCGCGATCGCTTTTCCTTGCTTTGACTGCCCGAGCCAAACACTCCAATTCCCGGGGATTCCCCCGTCGCGCTCTTCATACCTATCCTTTCGAGAAATATTCCTTCTTCGATAATATATCGGTCGAAATCATCCGATACTCGAAAAACCTATGGACATCGAAACGAATCGGAAAGATCGTCAGAGGGAGAGCGATCCCTCGCCGCAATTCCGTCCAAAACCTTTCCTCACCATACTCGATGGAACAACAAGCGCAAAAAGCAGAAAGCATAAGGCGCCACATCACGCAGCGCCGCGCGAACCGAGTCTTTCCCGCGAGCGAATCGCCTCCCGGCCCGCGCGCGCGCCCTTAAGCTTCAATCCAGTCTCGCTCATGAAAAAAAGCAGCACTAAAATGCAATCTTACGCCGATGAAGGCGTTCATGCCATCGCGGTCGGATTCAAAGGCGGATTCATGTCCGCCGCCAAGCGACTTTCAGGTATCCCCAAGGCCATTTCCAAAGGCGCTCGATTGGCATTTACCGCGCAAGCAAAGGCGAAGGCTCGCCGAATCAACGAAGAAGCGCCGATCGAGCCAGTGGCGCTCGACCCTGGACTTGCCGAAAGCGAAGTGATCTCCGCTTCAGGCCCGGCCTCCCGCCTCGGAGGCAGGACGAGATTCTTGGCCTCGCTCGCGAGGCTCCAGCCCGCGGTGATCCGCGCTCCGCGAATCGCAATTTTCGCGATAATCGCCGTCGCCGCGGTTTCGGCGGGAGCCGCCGCCATCATTGGGGCGACAAGTTTTCCCGTTGCGCCCGGCAGCTTGCTTCTGCCTGACGAAGATTCGGTTCAAGCGGCGTTGATAGCCTACCTTGAACCCGACAGCGCCGCCAAGGAAGACCTGCCATCAGGCACCCTCCCTCCAATACCGGTTTCGGTTTCGATACGCTCTTATACCGTTAAAGGCGGCGACACCCTCGAAAAGATCGCCAAGCGTTTTGGCCTCCGTCAAGATACCCTGATCTCCTCCAATAACTTGAAAAGCGCGAGCTCGATCCATTCAGGCGTACAGCTGAGAATACCGAACATGGACGGGGTGAGCCACACGGTCCGCAGCGGGGAAAGCCTTTCCTCGCTGGCCAAGACCTATGCGATCGATGTCACGCGCATCGTAGACGCGAATGATCTTGCCAGTGGCATGATCAGCAAAGGACAGAGTCTCTTCATACCGAATGCCCGGCTTTCCTCGGCAAGTTTGCGCGACTTCTATGGTGAACGTTTTCTCTGGCCAGCCAGGGGCCGCATTTCCTCACCCTTCGGCTATCGCGCAAATCCCTTCACCGGATTGAGGACCTATCATTCAGCTATCGATATTGTCGTTTCGCTGGGCACTAAAGTCAAAGCGACGAGCGAGGGCCGCGTTGCCGATACTGGCTACAATTCCGTCTTCGGGAATTACATCATCCTGAAGCATGCGAGCGGGTATCAGTCCCTTTATGCTCATCTCTCCAGCATCTTGGTCAAAGAGGGCGCCTCGGTCGCGCAAGGCGCGGTGATAGGCCTCTCTGGAAATACGGGACAGAGCACGGGACCTCACCTGCATTTTAGCATTTTCAAGAATGGCCAAGCCCTCGATCCCACAAAATACGTAAAATGAGGCTGAATCGATTCATAGGATAAAGGCAAGCCAGCTGTCATAAAAAGGATACAGAGCGACCGATCAGCCTGTATCCTTTTTTATAACTTTTGCGCGAATGGCGAAGATTCAGGCTCAAAACCTGCGCTAACAGCGAAATTATCCATTGCGCCAACAATAAATACATATTTTTTTTCTCTCAATCATTTATGGCATGGCGTTTGCTATCATCTTCTGCAGGAGGGAACGCCATGCAAAACCTTGCAGCAAACGATGAATGCCTCTCGAGCTATTTCCGATCCATTAAGGGCATACGATTGCTCACGAGAGAGGAAGAGGAAATATTGTCGCGCAAAATCGCGCATGGTGACCAAGCCGCCCGCAAACGACTTATCGAAGCCAATCTCAGGCTCGTCGTGCGCATTGCGCGTTCGATGTGGAATCCGTCTCTATCCCTCATCGATCTCATCCAAGAAGGCAATATCGGCCTCATGAAAGCCGCGGAAAAATTCGACGGTGGCAGGAAGGTCAAATTCTCGACCTACGCCGCATGGTGGATTCGCCAGTCGATCGGACGCTCGCTCGTGAATACGGGAAGGGCGATTCGTCTGCCTCACCGGAAGGAAGAACTCATACGAAAAGTCCAGGCGGAAAAAAGCATAATGAGCCAAACCCTCAAGCGGCAACCGAGTTCTAAGGAGATTTCGGCTAAATTAGGCATCCCCGAAAAAAAGCTAAATGATGTTCTCATCTTCTCGGAAAGAGTGGCGGGCTTCGAATCCCAAGCTGACCAGGATACCGTCAATGTCCTCGACCTCTATGAGGACTATACCTATTCGCCCGAGAAGATTTTTGGCGAGCATATCGTGCGTGAACAGACGCGGCAACTCCTCTCGATCCTCCCGGCAAGGGAGAAGGACGTAATTCGCCAGCGCTTCGAGATAGAAGGTCATGAGCGCCGATCGCTCAAGCAGATGGGCTGCGAAATGGGGCTGTCGCCCGAGACGGTTCGGCATATCGAGAAGCGGGCGCTCAAGCGGCTGCAGGAAGAGGCTACGAAAGGGTATCTCTGCCTTACCGCATAAAGCGCTCCAGGAAATGGGCATTTCACGCGAACGTGGGCGGGGCCGCCGGAAGGCGGCCCCGCCCACGCCTTGTCCAAGGACCCCCATCAGATTAGTATGGCAGCGTGGCTTTGAAAAAACGCGGTGGACGCGGACAAGGAAATTCGAAGGGCGGGAGAAGCGCCGCCTTATTCATAATCGCGGCCGCGGCTCTGCTGGCGCTTGCTGGTTCCCTTGCCTACATTTTTGGCCCGAACCGCCATCCCGACTTGCCATCGACATCGACGACCGTATCGCCGACAACCGTTTGGCCTTATGGCCAGCCTGAATATTCCATCGAAGTACCCGAAGGCTATGAGGATCTCCTCCCTGGCATGAGCCCAGAGGCGGATACAACGCAAAAGCCTAAGAATATCGAAACGCCGCCAAGCCAGCGAAAGGTTCAGCCAGCCAAGAAACCGGAAGAAAAGGCAGAAACCTATATCCTGACCGTCCGAAAAGCTTCGCAAGAAAAAGGCATCAAGCCAACGCTCATCATCGTCATCGACGACGTCGGCTATAATCTGGAGCAACTCAAGCCCTTCCTCCAGCTGCCCTTCCCTCTTTCTATCGCCGTGCTGCCCCAGGTGGAACATAGCGCCGAGGCCGCGAAGCAAGCCGTCGAAGCCGGCAAGGAAGTTATGCTCCACCAGCCAATGCAGGCGCTCGGAGGCAACAACCCCGGCCCGGGAGCGATCCTTCTCACGATGAATCCTTCGGACGCGGAAGCCCTCATGGGAAAAAACCTGGATAGCCTGCCGGAGGCGATTGGGGTGAATAACCACATGGGATCGGCGGTCACGCGCGATGAGGCGCTTATGGGCGGAGTGCTCGACCTTGTCAAAAAGCGCGGCATCTATTATCTTGATTCTCTCACGGCACCGGGCACCGCCACCGCTGTTCTCTGCCGAAAATTATCCATACCATACTGGGAGCGCGATGTGTTTCTTGACAATACGGGCGATAAACAATCCATTCTACGCGCTCTCGAAGAGGGCAAAAAAGTCGCTTCGACGCGAGGCGCCTCGGTGTTGATCGGCCATGTCTGGTCAGCGGAACTCGCCCAGACTCTCATGGAGATTTATCCCCAGCTCATCGAAGAAGGGTACTCACTTTCCACGATATCCAAATACATGATCCAGAGCGCGGTTGGAGACAACGATGCTCGTTCTGGGAATTGAGTCGTCGTGCGATGAATGTTCAGCGGCCATCGTTGAGGATGGAAAGCGAATCCACTCGAACATAATCGCGACCCAGATCCCTCTCCATACGCCCTACCAAGGCGTCGTTCCTGAGGTGGCGAGCAGGACCCACACTCAGTGGATCGAAGGCATTGTCAGGCGGTCCCTGGCCGAAGCAGGCATAGCGCCCTCGCAACTGGGGGGAATCGCCGCCACCTTTCAGCCGGGACTTATCGGTTCGCTCGCCGTCGGCCTCTCCTTCGCGAAAGCCATGGCTTTCGCCCTCGGAAAGCCATTCAAGGGCATCAATCATATGCTTGCCCATCTTTATGCCCCCCATCTCGTCGAGGATATCGAATACCCCTTCATCGGGCTTCTCGTTTCGGGCGGGCACTCCATCATCTGCCTTGCCGAGGATTTTGACAGGATCAATGTCCTAGGAACGACGATCGATGACGCGGTGGGCGAAGCCTTCGACAAAGTGGCCAAATACTATGGTTTTGGCTATCCGGGCGGGCAGGTGATTGACGAGCTCGCCGAAAAGGGGGATCCGGGAGCTTTCCGCTTTCCCTTGCCTTCCTTGCTCAAGGGCGAGCATCGCTACGACCTTTCCTATTCGGGGCTGAAAACCGCCGTCATCCACCATCTCGGCGACTA
>Ga0074195_1004173_pt1 | contig 12205 bp, 13 predicted proteins | sample EPASupsiteHSE623_FD_64525 | JGI IMG/M metagenome (GOLD analysis project Ga0074195, IMG submission 64525) | Bioremediated contaminated groundwater from EPA Superfund site, New Mexico - Sample HSE6-23 | ecosystem: Environmental > Aquatic > Deep subsurface > Groundwater > Contaminated ...
GAAGAGGGAGGGGGTGTTGTGGTTGGGGTGGTGGTGGAAGAAGCTGTGATAATGCCGAAGGAAATTGACATCACGGGAATAGATGACTCCAAAAAACTGTCTCCTGCCAAACGCGAAAAACTATCCCGGGAAATAAAAGAAAAGGCCCTCTGCTGGTCTGTCGGCATCTCAAGCGTGCAGGAAATAGACAGCTTAAATATACTGCGGGCGAGTCTATTAGCAATGCAGCGGGCTGTAACGACCCTTAGAATAGTTCCTGATTATATTTTGGTTGACGCCGTTACCATCCCCGGTCTAGGAACACTACAGCTGCCTATCATTAAAGGAGACGGAAAGAGCGTATCCATTGCCGCTGCTTCTATTATCGCCAAGGTGACCAGAGATAAAATGATGGAAACCATTGACCGGAAATTTCCCAATTATGGTTTTGCCCGGCATAAAGGGTACGGTACGGCTGACCACCTGGACGCCCTTAAAAAACACGGATTATGTCCTCTGCACAGGAAAACGTTTACTAAAAGTCTTAAAGTAGTAGAATAAAGTGGAAGATAATGGCAATAAAAGCACAAAAGATGTTGAATTTTTGGCAATTTTCTTTTGATAAGAAGGGATTTTTGCCCTCAATATAGAATATACATTAGTCAGGCCCACTGACCGAAAAAGAATTTGAAGAAATCAAACGGCACACAATTTTGGGATACGAGATGTTAAACAACCATTCGGAGATAACACCCAATGCTGCCAAGATATCTTTACAGCACCATGAGCGCTATAACGGCACAGGCTACCCTAACGGGGTAAAAGACAGTGATATTCACGAATATTCCAGGATAGTTGCCCTTGCCGATGTTTATGATGCCTTAACGGCGGACAGGGTATATAAAAATGCGATTCTGCCGTATGAGGCGATGGAGATTATCATCGCTTCCAGCGGTTACCAGTTTAACCCTGAGATAGTAAGGATTTTTGTAGAAAACAGCGAAATATATCCTGTTGGAAGCACTGTTGAGTTAAATACCGGTGAATTGGGAGTAGTGGTTAATGTAAACCGGACTCTGCCAACCAGGCCCACAGTTCAATTAGTCACTGATTTTGAAGGAAATACAATTAACAATGGGGCGGAAATTAATCTGATGACCAGTCCTACTGTTTTTGTTAATAGAATTTTAACCCATAGAAAAAGGTTGAGTCGGTAACCATTAGAGCAGCCCATACTAAAGGCTTTTAATTTTGTGAATCTTCAGAGAGTTACAAAATTGCCGTAGAATGGGTGCTTTTATGGATATAGATAGAGGAAGTAGTTGTTTAATAAAATAGCAATGAAAGGAGGGAAACAATGTTAATTAAATACGCAGGGGTAGTAATTATCATGATTTGGGGAATAGTTTTTCCCGCTATTTTACTTGGCCTTTCTAAATTATTTCACCCTAATAATCCTACACCGACCAAGCTGTCAACATATGAGTGCGGCTTGGAGACTCAGGGCGAGACCTGGGTGCAGTTCAAAATCAGTTATTTTATGTACGCGCTTATTTTCGTAGCCTTTGATGTTGAAACAATTTTCCTCTATCCCTGGGCTGTAAGATTTCAGAGTCTAGGTTTGTTTGGAATCGTAGAAATGTTCATCTTTATAGCAATTCTAATAGTCGGGTTCTGGTACGCCTGGAAGGAAGGAGCGTTAGAATGGATGTAATTAAACCAAACCAAGTTGAAGAGTCGATTCGCAACAATGTCGTCTTAAGCACCGTCGAGGCGGCATTCAACTGGTGCCGGTCCAGGTCTCTCTGGCCGTTAACATTCGGTCTGGCCTGCTGTGCTATCGAAATGATGGCCGCAGGTGATGCGAGGTATGACATTGCCCGTTTCGGATCCGAAGTCTACAAACCGTCTCCGCGGCAGTGCGACCTTATGATTGTGGCCGGAACCATCACCAAAAAGATGCAGCCTCTCGTTGCCCGTCTTTACGAACAAATGGCTGAACCGAAATATGTTTTGGCCATGGGAAGCTGCGCCATAAGCGGTGGACCATTTACTGACTCGTACAATGTTGTACTGGGAGCAGATACCTTTTTGCCGGTAGATGTTTACGTTCCTGGATGCCCACCCAGGCCGGAAGCTTTATTTTATGGATTCCTGCAACTAAGACAAAAAATTGCTAATCCCAAAAAAATTGAGAGGTTGAAAATGCATGGATAAGATTGTAGACCGTGAAGCTCTGGTGGGCGAGCTGAATCAGAAGCTTGGCAATTGCGCTGAGATTTTTGAGGACAATACTAACCAGTCGATAAAGGTTAAGCCTGAAAAAATAGTAGAGGTTATGAAAGAACTTAGAGATAACCCTAAGTACGATTTTAAGGCTTTAATGAATTTGAGTTCAGTAGATTACCCCGAAAATTTCACAGTTGTATATCATCTTAACTCAATTTCGTACTATCACAAGTTAACTGTTAAGGTTGAATTAGATAAGGCAAAACCTGAAGTTCAATCTATAACCTCAGTATGGACGGCCGCAAATGTTCAGGAAAGAGAAGCATATGACCTAATGGGGATTATTTTTACCGGACACCCCAACCTTAAGAGGATTTTATTAGCTGATGATTGGGTCGGTCATCCATTACGCAAAGATTTCAAACTACAAGCATAAAAATAGTAGTTGTCGGCTTTAATTTTGGGATTGTAGAGGTGTAGAAATAATGTTAAAAACACAAGAACTAACCCTCAACATGGGACCTCAACACCCCAGTACCCACGGCGTTTTCCGTTGTGTGTTGAACCTTGATGGAGAATATATTACCAAGGTTGTCAACCATACGGGTTATCTGCACCGCGGATTGGAAAAACTTGCGGAAGCCCGTACTTATACTCAGTTCATTCCTTATAACGGCAGGCTGGATTACTGTTCGGGAATGATGAATGAACTGGCCTATGTAATGACCGTGGAGAAGTTGATGGGTATAACTGAAGAGATCCCTGAAAGGGCCCAGTATCTTAGAGTTATCATGTCTGAGTTGCAGCGTATTGCTAGTCATACCATTTATGTTGCCTCATTTTCATTAGACATCGCTGGATTTACTGGCTTTATGTATGCATTCCGTGACAGGGATCGGGCACTTGACCTTATCGAAGCGGCTTCGGGCCAGAGAATGATGCCTAACTACATGAGAATTGGCGGTGTAGCTGCAGATGTGGACGAAAATTGGTTCAGTCAACTTCAGAAACTGTTGGATGACATGCCTGCAAGTCTCGATGAGTATGACGGACTGATTACTGGGAACGAGATATTTCAGGCCAGAGTCAAGAATGTTGGCATCGTCACTAGGGAAATGGCTCTGGATATTGGCTTCAGTGGACCAAACTTAAGGGCATCAGGAGTTGACCACGACCTGCGAAGAGATGAACCTTATGGGATTTATGACCGGTTTAAGTTTGATGTACCGCTAGGGGAACAGGGCGATACCTTTGACAGATTTGTTGTCAGGATTAAGGAAATGAGACAGAGTGTCAATATTATTAAGCAAGCCATCAAGGATATTCCAGAAGGTCCTATTATGGCTAAGGTTCCCAAGGTAATTAAGCCGCCGGTTGGTGAAGCCTTCCATTGCATTGAAAACTCCAAGGGACACCTTGGATTTCATATCGTCAGTGACGGTTCAACAAAACCTTACCGTACCAGAATTTACTCACCCTGTTTTGTTAGTTTGGGATTCTTCCCGATAGTCGCTAAGGGGCAGCACCTTATGGATGCAGTTGTAACTCTGGCGTCTATTGATATCGTGCTGGGCGAGGTTGACCGTTAGTGTATGGTAAGACAAAAAAATGGGTTTATAGGGGAGAAGAAGCATGGATATTTTTATTAAAATAGCTGGCGCTTTACAAGATTGGCTGATGAACGGTATGGGATTGTCTGTCACAGCTTCTGAGCTAATAGCGACTGCTGTTTGGGCATTAGTTGCAATTCTTTTCATACTGGTTAACTTGATAATTCTAGTATGGATGGAACGTAAACTTGGCGCCTTTTTCCAAATGCGTAGGGGCCCAAACCGTCTCGGTCCGGCTGGTTTCTTACAATTCCCAGTTGATATTGTAAAAGTGTTGGGTAAGGAAGATATTATTCCTGCTGCGGCAGACAAACCGATTTACAAAATTGCAAGTATTTGTGCCTTTGTTACAACAATTTGTGCTTTTGCCGTTATTCCATTTGCTAAAGGAATGGTTCTTGAAGACCTCAATATTGGTATATTTTACTTCATAGCCATTGGTTCCACAGCCACCTTATCATTATTGATGGCCGGTATATCCTCTAATAACAAGTATTCATTTATCGGTGGAATGCGGACAGTAGCCCAGATGATCAGTTATGAAATACCTATGGCGTTCTCACTACTGGGTGTAGTTATGATGGCAGGATCCTTAAGGTTGACTGATATTGTTGAAGCCCAGCAGAATATGTGGTTTGTAATCCCTCAAGCGATTGCGTTCATTATTTATTTTGTAGCCACCATTGCTGAAACTAACAGGGGACCCTTCGATTTAGCCGAAGGTGAGCAAGAACTGGTTGCCGGTTACTTTACAGAGTACTCCGGGATTCGCTGGGCGGTATTTTTTATTGCCGAGTATGGTAATTTAGTGGCTGTTGCTTCTATAGCTACCATCATGTTCTTAGGTGGTTGGAATGCACCCTTTGGCTTAACCTTTTTACCACCGTTCCTTTGGTTTATGATTAAGGTTTACTGTATGATTTTCATGTTTATGTGGGTACGTTGGACTTTCCCCAGAATTCGGATTGACCACTTAATGCATTTCGGTTGGAAGTTCCTGATCCCTGTTTCTATCGCTAACATAATGGTTACAGGGATTGGAATTTACGTATACCGCATGATAACGAATTAGGGTGGTGATAAAGTGTTTGGACAAGGACTAATAAAAGGACTCGGTATTACTTTTGGACACCTTTTTGAGAAAAAGATAACTCAACAGTACCCCGAAGAACGTCCGGTATTACCTGAGCGGTTTAAAGGCTCCTTTTCATTAAGGGTGCCAAAGTGCATTGCTTGCGGGCTGTGCTCCAATGCGTGTCCCAACAATGTAATCAAAATCGAATCAGAAAAGGACGAGAACAACAAGAAAAAGTTAACCGGTTATAAAATGATGGCTGAAAGATGCCTTTACTGCGGCTTTTGTGTAGAAGCCTGTCCTACCAAAGCCCTTCTTTGGAACCACAATTTCGAAAGGGCAAAGTTTTTCCGGGAAGATGTGAATCTTGACTTATTCAACAGTTATGTACCTTCTCCGGAAGATGAAAAACCGGCTAAGCCCGAAAAAGAAGAAGAAACGGCTAAACCCGAAAAAGAAGAAGAAACGGCGCAGGCTAGTTAAGGGGTGAAATAGGTAAATGAATTTTATGTTCTGGATTTTAGCCATATTCACATTAGGGTCAGCGTTATTAATGGTCATGAACAAGAATATATTTCACAGTGCCCTTTTTATGGTATTGACATTCATCGGGGTAGCGGCAATGTATGTTATGCTGCAGGCTGACTTCATGGCAGCGGTACAGATTCTGGTTTATGCCGGCGCCATCGCTATCTTCCTTGTTTTCGGTATCATGCTGACTCAGAGGGGAAACATGAAACAGACCAACCTATTTGCCAAACATACGGCTGTGGCAGGTCTGGTTTCCCTGGCGCTCGTTGTCATTAATGCCTTTATGGTTTGGAATACTAATTGGCTTAAGAGTACAGCCGAGCCGCCCCAAGATACTGTTGGTCAAATCGCGGACTTGATGTTAGGGAAGTTTATGGTTCCCTTTGAAGTGGCAGCGATTCTATTGCTTGTTGCCCTGCTAGGGGCAGTAATCATTGCGAAAGGGGTGAAGAAGACCTCATGATGGGAAACATCGGTTTAGAACACTTCTTGATTTTCAGCGGTACTCTTTTCTGTATAGGTCTTTTTGGAGCCCTGGCCAAAAGAAACGTTATTGCAATCTTAATGGGCCTTGAGATTATGTTAAACTCCGTCAATATCAACCTTGTCGCATTCTCAAGATATGCCACCACGGGCGACCTGACCGGCCAGGTATTTGCAATCTTTGTTGTGGCTGTTGCTGCTGCTGAGGTGGCAGTCGGTCTGGCTCTGATTGTCGCGATTTACCGTGACCGCATGTCGGTCAATGTTGAAGATTTTGATTGGTTAAAATGGTAGTTTCTACTAACGAAGGTAGGTGCGAAGAACAAGATGGTTAATTTTGCTCTTGAAAACGCTTGGTTGATACCCTTCCTACCGTTTATGGCATTTGTGCTCATAGCCTTAGTATTCAAGCCACTGCCAAAGGTCAGTGCATTTGTGGCGATTACGTGTATGTTAACTTCATTTGTACTGGCTATTCAAATCGGTATAGGGGTATTCTTAGACGCCGAGAGGTTTATTGAAGAACCGCTGAAGCATACGTTTACCTGGTTTAGCATGAGCGGATTAACGATAGAAATGGGAACCCAAATCGATCCTACTTCAGCCATGATGTTATTTGTTGTAACACTCGTGGCATCACTTGTACAGATTTATTCTTTAGGTTATATGCACGGTGATGTAGGATTCTCCCGTTTCTTCGCTTATCTGTCCCTGTTTGCCATGTCTATGCTCGGACTGGTTATTGCTCCCAACCTGCTGCAGATGTTCGTGTTCTGGGAGCTTGTAGGTTTATGTTCTTATCTGTTGATAGGGTTCTGGTTCTTTAAATACTCTGCCCGTGAAGCGGCCAAGAAGGCTTTTATCACCACCCGGACCGGTGATTTCGGCCTCCTGCTGGGCCTCCTCCTCCTGCAGATTAATTTTGGGACCCTCGATTTGGTGAAACTGGGTGAAATGATACCCAACTTTACTCAGTATGGCTTGACTGCCAGCGGTTTGACGGTCATAGCAATAATCCTGTTCTTAGGTCCGATTGGTAAGTCAGGCCAGTTCCCGCTTCATGTCTGGCTGCCTGATGCCATGGAAGGTCCTACCCCGGTCAGTGCGCTGATCCATGCGGCTACGATGGTTGTCGCCGGCGTATACCTGGTAGGACGGTCTTTGATTCTCTTTCAGACAGTACCTGCGGCGATGACTTTTGTAGCCTGTATCGGCGCCTTTACGGCCCTGTTTGCGGCCACAATTGCCGTCACCCAGGTGGAAATGAAAAAGATTCTGGCTTATTCCACAGTCAGCCAGCTCGGTTACATGATGCTGGCCTTAGGCTGTGGAAGTCTGACAGCCAGTATGTTCCACCTGATGACCCACGCCTTCTTTAAAGCCCTCATGTTCCTTGGCGCTGGCTGTGTCCTGCACGGCATGCATAATGAGCTGAATATCTGGAAATACGGCGGACTGAAGAAATACATGCCGGTAACTTACTGGACATTCCTCATCGGCTGCCTGGCCATCGCCGGTATCCCGCCGTTTGCCGGGTTCTGGAGCAAGGACGAAATCCTGCTGGTAACATATAATATGTTTGCCCACGGCCATCAGCCTATATACCTTGTATTGTTTATCATGGCTGTAATCACCGCCGGGCTAACCGCCTTCTATATGTTCAGGATGTTCTTTATCTGCTTCCACGGGGAACTGCGTGACGAACATGCCCACCCGCATGAAGCCCCACCTTCGATGCTGATAGCCCTGATCGTTTTAGGCGCTCTATCGATTGTCGGTGGTCTCGTCGGGATGCCGTGGCTTGAGCACCCATTCGGATACTATGTCCGGTTGGGAGAGTTTGAACACGAAGCCCCTAACTATTTTATTATGGTTGGGTCGGTTGTTGTAGCATGTATCGGTATATTTACGGCAATCACAATCTACTTGAAGAAATCTGTCTCCCACGAGAAACTCGCTGAGCAGTACAAAGGTATTTATACCGTGCTCTACAACAAATATTATATTGATGAAATCTACTTATGGCTGATCCACAATGTCCTTGACGGACTCGGCAGGTTCCTGTGGTGGGTTGACATCACGATTGTGGACGGGATTGTCGATGGAGTAGGGAAGAGTACCCAAGGTTTGGGTAGTATCCTTAGACGGGCTCAGACCGGTAAGCTCCAGCATTATGCACTCGTTCTGTTCGCCGGTGTTGTCATCCTCGTGGTTATCATGGCGATGACCGGGACCAGTTCAGCCAGTTCGATGTTAGGAGGTGTAAGGTAATGGATTTTCCAATATTGAGTGTTATTCTTTTATCACCAATCCTCGGCGCGCTGATTAGTGTCTTTATTCCTAAAGAGGAATCAAAAATTGTTAAGTCAGTGGCCGGAATCACTACCTTCATCTCTTTGGCCCTCACAGTTATTGTCTATTACCTCTATTACACCCAGCACCTGGCCACCGGCGGGATGCAGTTCACCGAATTCATCCCCTGGGTGTCAGACCTTAATGTAAACTACTCTCTGGGAGTTGACGGGTTCAGCCTGCCGATGCTGCTGTTAACCAACATCATCGGGTTCAATGCGGTATTTTCCCGCTCCTGGAGTGTAGAGAAGCGCGGCAAAGAATACTATATTCTTCTCCTCATCCTGATCACCGGGGTTATGGGGACATTTGTCGCGCGCGACCTGTTTATCTTCTTCCTGTTCTACGAAGTAGTGGTAATCCCCATCTATATCATGGTTATTATCTGGGGCAGCGGCAGCAAGACAAAGGCTGTAACCAAAGAGTATGCCGGGATGAAGCTGACCATTTTCCTCTTAATCGGAAGCGCGTTCCTGCTGGCTGCAATGATTTGGATGTATATGGAGGCCAAGGGTCTGCGCGGCGGCGCGGCGACCTTCGATATCGCCGAACTGGCCATGGTCAAATTCTCCGAAAGATTCCAGATTATCGCCTTCGGAATGATGGCCTTCGGGTTTACAACCCTGCTGTCTATGTTCCCGTTCCACTCCTGGTCGCCAGACGGATACGCCGGAGCGCCTACTTCAGTATCAATGATTCACGCCGGCGTGTTGAAAAAGATTGGTGGCTATGGTTTGATTAGAGTTGGCCTGTTCGTCCTTCCCATGGGAGCAATAGCCTGGGCGCCGGTAATAGCTATTTTGGCTGTGGCCAACGTGGTTTATGCCGCCCTGATCTGTTTGGCTCAGAAGGATATGAAGTATGTTGTCGGTTACTCCAGTGTCAGCCACATGGGATTTGTGCTGATTGGGGTGGCCACCTTAAACCTGATCGGGTTAAACGGCGCTGTAGCCAACATGTTTGCCCATGGTGTTATGTCAGCCTTATTCTTCTCCATGGTAGGTTACATTTACGCCGCAACCAAATCCAGGTATATTCCTGACTTGGGTGGTTTAGCCCATCAGATGCCGGTAGCCGCAACAGGATTTGTTATTGCCGCCCTGGCTTCGGCCGGCCTTCCCGGTCTGGTAAGTTTTGTTCCTGAATTTACTACCTTCATTGGAGCCTTTAAAACCAGTTCGCAGTTAATCCACGTACTGGCGATTATCGCTCTGACCGGTGTGGTCCTGGGCGCGGTCTATGTTCTCAGGATGGTTGCCAATGTTCTCTTCGGACCACGTAAGGAAGAGTGGGACCACGTTAAAGATATCCATGGTTCATATTGGATTCCTGTTGTCTCACTTATCTTTATCATTGTGCTCTTTGGAGTATTCCCCTCCCTGCTCATGGATATGGTCAATTCCGGGATTGAGCCGATCGCCGCTAAGTTTATACAGGCCGCTACCCAGATTGGAGGGAACATCTAATGGATGCAAACTACTCTTTAATGGCAATTGAAATTGCTACTGCCCTTCTGGCCATCGGTGTATTAATCATCGGTCTGCTTGTTCCGAAGGAACAAAGGTACGGTTTAGGTTACCTGGTGACAATAGGCCTGACCGGCATCTTTTTCCTGACCTTCGCTTTTTACGGTACTAACACCAAACTGTTTGGCGGAATGTATATAGTTGATGACTTCTCAATCTTTTTCAAGCAGATATTCCTGGCGGCCGGAATCTTGGTTACCTTGGCTGCGACCCTGTATGTGAAGAAGATAGGGGCCAACTACGGTGAATTTTTTGTGATGATGGTTTTTGCTACCCTAGGCATGATGGTTCTGTCCTCGGCAGGGGATTTCATCACACTTTACCTTGGTCTGGAAACGATGACGATCACCTTTTATATCCTGGCCGGATTCAAGAAAGGGGACAGCAAGTCAGCTGAAGCAGGTGTTAAATACCTGATTCTGGGCGCGATGTCCTCCGCAGTTCTGCTTTACGGTTTAAGTCTCATCTATGGGATGACCGGGACTGTTATTGTCCAGGATGTAGCCGCTTTGATTACCGCCGGTGGTGGGATGCAGCCTGCTCTAATAGTCGGGCTTGTATTCCTGGTAGCGGGTTTTGGATTCAAGATTTCGGCAGTGCCTTTCCAAATGTGGTCCCCTGATGTTTATGAAGGGGCGCCCACACCTGTAACCGCATTTCTGGCTGTTGGTTCTAAAGCAGCTGCCTTTGCTGCCTTAATCAGGTTCTTCCTGATAGCATTCCCTGATTATCAAGCTGAGTGGAAAGTGCTGTTTGCCGCCTTGGCTGCCCTCACCATTATTGTCGGTAACCTCGTAGCTATCCCGCAGACTAATATTAAGAGGATGCTTGCTTATTCAAGTATTGCCCAAGCCGGTTATATTATGACCGGGGTTGTGGCAGCAGATGCAGCAGGCATCAAGGGTGTGGCGTTCTATCTGATGCTGTATGTATTTGCAACTGTCGGCGCTTTTACAGTCGTCATGAATTTCTCATCAAATACAGGCAGTGACGAGATTAAGGACTACGCCGGACTGGCCCAGCGTTCACCGCTGATGGCCGCCGTGCTGTTGGTCTGCCTCCTGTCGATGGCCGGTATTCCGCCTCTGGCAGGATTCGCCGGGAAGATTTTCCTGTTCTCGTCAATCGTCAGTCAAGGATACCTCTGGTTAGTAATTGTTGGTCTGGTTATGAGTATGGCGTCAGTTTACTACTATCTTTCGGTTGCCAAAGTCATGTATATGGCTGACCCGACTGATAATACCCCGATAGTAGTACCAGTGGGAGCAAAAGCAACCCTGCTGCTGACAATGGGCATCACCGTATTCCTCGGTGTCTATCCGGAACCGCTGTCAGTGCTGGCGACAATTGCTTCCAAGGCGTTGTTTATGATCAATTAAATGAGTTGAGTTTAAGCAAAAGGAACCCGAGAAATCGGGTTCCTTTTTTGTGTACGGAGTTGGGAGTCCGGAGTACGGAGAGGGGAGGGGGGAGTCCGGAGTCCGGAGTCCGGAGATAGGTGTTAGGTGACAGGTGTTAGTGGATAAAAAGAAGACACAGAGGGCCTAGCGCAGCAAAGTTGCAATCAAAAAAATGGGCCTAGACTCTTTTTTTTAACACAAAGGCTAACGAGCATTTCTATGTGGTCTAAGGATAAAAAGAAAGGCCACAAAGAGTATGGAATTAAGCCAACATCAACATTCTACCCAAGAATTTCTTTATACTTTATTAAAATATATAACTATCTGTAAAATAGAAATATCAAAACTGCGCTAGGAAACCTTTAGTTTGCAGTACCTCTGACTCTTTGTGATCTTAAGACCCCCAATTTATCTAAATGCCTCTTAGACCATTGAGCAGTGCCTGTTAGACTTTGTGGTAAAAATTGTTTTTGATGTATGAATCTAGCGCAAGGAATCATATTTATAAAATAAAAAACTTTAATTTCTCCTCCGCGTGCTCCGTTATCTCCGCGAACTCCGCGGTTTTAAAGAGCCGCGAAGTAACTTGGACTCCAAAGATTAATTACCAGAGGTTACATCTATGTAGGTGATAAAACCGGAGTAAGAATATCAGAGTAGTAAATATGTTTTTATATTTAATAATTTCTCGATGAATTTCTCTTAAACTATCATTAATTACCAATTTCATCTATAATATTATTGGGTGAAATATCTCAGCTACAAGCGTGCAGGATGACCAGACTTTAAAAATAGAAATGGAGGTTAACATGCCTTACACAGAAGCTTTGTTCTACTTTATGAGTGGGACCGGAAATTCATATAGAGTTGCATGTTGGCTGGATGAGGCTGCTAAATTATTTGCTTCGCTTGGCGAATTCCGAAAACTAATAGGACCCATGCAATTGTTGTATCAACGCGAGCGGGAACGAAAGCGGGGCCGGTATTTTTTCCTGGTATGAGCAGCCGCAATTGTTTCAA
>Ga0074195_1004174_pt1 | contig 12203 bp, 13 predicted proteins | sample EPASupsiteHSE623_FD_64525 | JGI IMG/M metagenome (GOLD analysis project Ga0074195, IMG submission 64525) | Bioremediated contaminated groundwater from EPA Superfund site, New Mexico - Sample HSE6-23 | ecosystem: Environmental > Aquatic > Deep subsurface > Groundwater > Contaminated ...
TGCGCACCGCCGTACTCATCTTCCCGGGTATCGGACTGCTGCGTTGCACCGATGTACGTGTCAACGGCCGCAAGTCCGCCATATGCTTCCACATTGTTCAGCCAGATCCGTTCCATACGGATCGGGGGTTCCGCATGGCCGAAATTAAAAAACGCACCGGATGAGCACATGGCACCGAACGTACCGGTTGTGACCACATCCACTTCCTTTAGCGCTCCCAGCTCACCGAGCTCGGCAACGATCGCGGGCATCTCTTCTGCGGTAACCACCCGCGCACTGCCGTCACGGATCCGCTCATTGATCTGGCTGATCGACTTGTGCATATCCAGAAATATGTTTTAATGCATATTTAATATAATCGTTATTACTACAAGTAATAAATAATTTTTAACTCCCTACGCCCAATCACCTGTATGCACCTGCGTGCCTTCATTGAGGAGATGGAACGGCTCGCCCCACCCGATCTTGCCGAGGAGTTCGACTGCGGGAGGATTGGCCTGGTTGTCGAAGGCCGGCCGGAGATTGGTATGGTCTGTTGTGCGTTAGACGCGACCGCTACAGTAGTCAGGAAGGCTGTTGAAGCGGGGGTGGATATGCTTGTTGTCCACCACACGCCGTTATGGACCCCGGTTACTGCGCTCACCGGGCCAACCGCATTGCTGATGCGCCAGCTGCTTGCCGCAAATATGAACCTCTATGTCATGCATACCAACTTCGATCGCGCACCCGAAGGAGTGAACGATGCCCTTGCAGAACTCCTCTCCTTAAATGATGTCATCCCGCTCTCGCTGGGCCTCATTGGTACCTGCCCCATCGCCATCGATGAGTTGTCCCGGCGCCTTGGAGGAAATATCCGTGTATGGGGAGACCTCACTACCCTGTCGCGTCTTGCGATTATAGCTGGCAGCGGTTTTGATCCTGCATTCCTTGCTGAAGCAAAGGAATCCGGGGCCAATGCCTTCCTCTCAGCTGAACTCAAACATTCGGTTGCCCGTTCAGCTCCCCTGCCCTGCATTGAAGCAACCCATTACGCGCTGGAAGCTCCGGCCATGCGCCGCCTTGCAACCCGCAAAGGCTGGCAATATCTCGATGATCCCCCCCGGGTCCGTTCCATCCCATGAGCGATCTCTGGCAACGGATCCGGGAAAAGCACGCACTGGACACAGCCCTGCGCGAAGAGATCGAAACTGAATTCGGAGCCAAGGGAAAGAAAGCCCTTGCAGCGATCGATGCCGGGAAGGTCAAACAGTACCAGGATTTTTTTGTTGTTGAGGGCAGGACCGCTGAGTATGTGGTGGATGAAGATTTCTGTACCTGCCGGGATTTCCTGTACCGGGGCCGGACCTGCTGGCACCTGCTCGCGGTACGAATCGCATTCATGACCGGTCTGTTCATACCGGTCGATTCCTGGTACGTTGATCAGCTCAAATGATGGGAGAGAAAAAAATCGTAATTATTATTCATCGACCCGGGGAATTATCCCGATCCTTCAGCGTCATTTCCCGGTCCTTTTTTGCATTAGAAAATGTGGGATTGATCTGTAGTGCTTTGTCAAAAGAAGCAACCGCATCGGTATATCGTGCGAGTTTACGCAATGTCATGCCCCGGTTATACCATGCTACGTCGTAATCCGGCCGTATAGCAAGAGCCTTGTCATAAGAAGCGAGAGCTTCCGGGTAACGGCCGAGTTCGTTCAGCAGGGATCCCCGGAGGACCCATACCATGTCGTTTTCGGGTTCGAGAACAAGCGCCTTGTCAAACAAGGCAATCGCTTTTTCGAGATCCCCGAGTTTGGCAAAATCTGCTGCTTTATCAAAATGTTTCTCAGTTTGAGCCTCCATACACAAGACTCTGCGGAGTAGTACATTAGTTTTGCGGTTCTCTCGGAACAAATTTTCATGCACCGGGTTTTAGCGATAACGAAAAAAGATCTTCAGAAATCCATTATTATTAACGGTACAGAACGCGAGGCGCCGGCTTTGCCGAACCGGTTGATGAATGGTACCAGGAAGGGGGGAAAATACCCGGTAGGAAACCCGGCCCGGGCACGATATGAGACAATACACTAATTAGCGTTCATAATCAACTGTACTGACGATTAGTGGTGGTTCATGCTCGAAGAGGAATACCAGCTGGATTATTTTAAGGAACAGGGAATGGTCCGCAAGATCTGCAAGAGTTGCGGTTCAGCCTTCTGGACACGTGACAGTGCACGCGAGATCTGTGGCGATGCGCCTTGCGAACCGTACAATTTTATCGGAGAGCCGGTCTTTAAGACGCACAACCTTGATACCATGCGCGAGGCGTACCTCTCCTTTTTTGAAAAACAGGGGCACACCCGGATCGAACGCTACCCGGTTGCCGCGAGATGGAGAGACGATATTTACTTGACCATCGCATCGATTGCGGATTTCCAGCCGTTCGTGACCAGCGGTATCGTCCCCCCGCCGGCCAATCCGCTCACGATCTCCCAGCCCTGTATCCGGCTCAATGACCTTGACTCGGTCGGCAGATCCGGGCGGCACCTCACCACCTTCGAGATGATGGCGCACCACGCTTTCAACACGCCCAACGAGGAGATCTACTGGAAGGACCGGACGGTTGAGCTCTGCGACCAGTTCATTTCCTCCATTGGCGGGGATCTCAACAAGGTTACCTTCAAGGAAAGCCCGTGGATAGGCGGCGGGAATGCCGGTCCCAGTGTCGAAGTACTGATCGGCGGTCTTGAGATCGCCACGCTTGTCTTCATGAGCCTCGGACGCCAGAAGACCGATCAACCGGGGTACGATCTCAAGGGAGAGATGTACTACCCGATGAAGCTCCGCATTGTCGATACCGGTTACGGGCTGGAACGCCTGGTCTGGGCTTCGAAAGGCTCGCCCACTATCTACGATGCCGTCTTCCCGGAGATGGTGAGCCACGTGATGGGGGCAGCCGGCCTCTCCCACATGCTTGACAACAAGGAGTATACCAAGCTCCTCTCGCTCAATGCAAAATTTGCCGGTCTCATGGATATATCCGGCACCAATCTTTTCCAGCTGAGAAAGAAAGTCGCAGCAGCCATCGATATCTCGCCGGAAAAACTCGACCGGATGATCACGCCCATAGAGAAGGTGTACGCAACGGTCGATCACACCCGGTGCCTTGCCTACATGCTCGGCGACTGCATCGTTCCCTCCAATGTTCGGGAAGGTTACCTTGCCCGGCTTGTCATTCGCCGGACATTACGGATGATGACCGATCTTAAGATCGAAGAGCCGCTCGGGGACCTGATCGAACAGCAGACCCGGATCATCGGCATGAACAAGTTCGAGCAGGATATCGGCGTTGTCCGTGAGATCGTTGAACGCGAGACCGAGAAATATGCGTCAACGCTCGAACGCGGGACCCGGACGGTCCAGAAGATCGCAAAGACGTACAAGGCCAAGAGCCAGCGGGTGCCCCTCAGCGAGATCATCACCCTGTACGACTCGCATGGGATCCAGCCCGAGATGATCAAGGACATTGCCGCAAAAGAAGGCGCTGTCGTTGACCTGCCCGACAATTTCTACTCGATGGTTGCCGATATGCATTCCGAATCGAAGGCCGAGGCAGTAGTGGATGCAAAGGCAAAGTACGACGAGCGTGTACAGGGACTGCCGCCCACCAAGAAACTCTACTACGAGCAGTCATCCGATATCGAGTTCGAAGCCGTTGTGCTGGACTTCTTTGACGGGTACGCGGTCATCGACCAGACGCTCTTCTATCCCGAAGGCGGTGGTCAGCCCGCAGATACCGGGACAATGGTCAGCTCCGACACCATGGTCCGGGTTGACGACGTGATCAAGGTCGGCGAAGTGATCCTCCACCATATCAGCGGGGGAGTTCTCCAGCGCGGCGACCGGGTCAAGGGAATGATCGATGAGGAGCGGCGCTGGTCCCTGATGCGTCACCACACGGCCACCCACATCATTCTCCATGCCGCAAAAGAGGTGCTCGGTGCACACATTCACCAGGCGGGGGCCCAGAAAGGCAGCGAGAGTTCCCGCATGGATCTCCGGCATTTCAAACACATCACGCCCGATGAGCTCCGCAGGATAGAGACTTCGGCAAACCGCATGATCATGGCAAGTCAGCCGGTCGACATCTCTACCATGGACCGGACCAAGGCCGAACAGAAGTACGGCTTCTCGCTTTACCAGGGGGGAGTCCCTCCCGGCAGGGATATCCGGATAGTCAAAGTGGCCGGTGATATCGAGGCCTGTGCCGGTACCCACTGCCGGAGCACCGGGGAAGTCGGGGTCATCAAGATCATCCGGGTCGAGCATATCCAGGACGGTATCGAGCGAATCGAATTTACCGCCGGCGTTGCTGCGGTCTATTACATGCAGCATCTCGAACAGCTCGTCACTTCTTCTGCAGAAGTGCTGTCTGTCCAGCCGGACAACCTGCCGGCAACCGTGACCCGGTTCTTTTCGGAATGGAAAGACCAGAGAAAAGAGATCGAGCGCATGAGCGCAAAAGTAGTCGAGCTGGAGATGCAGTCCCTTGTTGCTGAATCGATGGGCGGCATCCCGGTCGTCATCAAGCGCATCGATCTCCCCCAGAAAGAGCTAGCCCAGCTGGCAACCTCCGTGTCAGAAAAGGGGGGTGTCGCTCTCCTTGCGGGTGTCGGGGAGACCGTAAGAGTGGTACTTGCATCCGGCGAACCCCGGGTCAATGCCGGTGATATTATCGGGCAGGTATGCAGCCTGCTGGGCGGAAAAGGCGGCGGTAAACCCGCGATGGCACAGGGTGGCGGCCCGGATGCAAACCAGGTGGACCTTGCCTTAAAAGTCGGGCGCGAGCGGATTATTGCGGCCCTGCAAGGCTGAAGTGGGAAAGATCGATATGGCTGAGGATGTTGTTTTTTTAGAACCGGGCGATGATCGGGCACAGAAGATAGCCAAGGCCATGGGCAGCCAGACGGCAAGCGATATCCTCCAGTTCCTCTCGGATGGCCAGAAAAGCCTGACCGATATCACCGAACGCCTCGCCATTCCCATGACCACGGCAAAATACCACGTGGAGAACCTGCTCGACGCCGGTTTAATCTCGGTTTCCGAGACAAAATACAGTGTCAAGGGACGCGAGGTAAAACTTTATTCGCTTACCAACCAGCTCCTCATTGTCGCACCCCGGCAGTCCAATGTGCGTTCACTGCTCCTGAAATATGCCTCATTATTCGGGATCGTTGCATTCGGTTCTGTTATTATCGGCATTATGTCCCCGCTCTTTGGTTCCGAAAGCGTGATGCGCAGCAGCATGAATACCATTCCCCGGATGTCCGTGCAGGAGTCGGGAGGCTCCTATGCCAAAACAATGGGCGATGTGTATGCAGCCAATGCCACGACTGCTCATGACACCCTGACAGCCGGTGCAAAAGGAATTTCCGAAGCAGCCGCTGCAAATTTCACCCCCACCTCGGTTCCGGTACCAGAGGTCATCAATTACCTTAACCAGATCCCTCCTGAAACTGCATCCTCCGTGTTCACGCTCAATACGGATATGGCCCTGGCATTCTTCTTTGGCGGAATTATGGTGATTTTTGTCCTGCTCTGTTACGAGGCATATCTCTGGAAACGCCGGTAAAGACAAAATGCAGATTATTTTGAATCAAACGGGTTCATATCAGTAACCCTGAAAATCTAAAAAAAAATTTATCTTTTACTTGCGTTTCATGACGAAAACTACAGCAAGTCCGGCACCGACAATTCCGACGAACGCTGTTATTGGTGACAATGGCGATTGAGTGGCAGTTGGCCAGGGTGTTGGTACCGTGGTTAGGGCTTTTGTGGTTTTAACCACTGAAGCGGTTGTCGGAATCGTAGTGATAACCGGGGTTACCGGAGCCACGACATTGAATGTCACCGTCCCGATATACCCTTTCGCATCGGTGAACGCAACTTCGTACTCCCCGGGTCCTGTGACTGCTACCTGCTTGGTAAAAGTGCCGGCACCGGACTGTACAAGCGCTTTTGAACCAATCCAGTTGTTGAACAATACGCCATCAGGTCCTCTTACCTCAATTTTAACTCCTTCATTCCCGAGTTTGGCAATGGATCCTTCGATACGAAGAGCTGCATCGGGATCCTGGGTGAGTGGTGACGTGATGGTGAGCTCATTGGAACGATCAATAAGTTTGACGAGTTGCATAGTCCTTGAATCTGATCGAAGGCTGGCCTCACCTTTACTGGTGTACTGAACTTCTATCTTATAATTCCCTCCCGGGAGGCCTTTGGTATCCAGCAGTTTGTACTGGGTGATCTTGTCATCCTGGATGGTTAACGCTTGGCGGCTGACTTCAGTTGCAGTAGTAAGTGACTGGTAGAACACGATATCGAATGTTGTACCCGGGGGAAAATCGCTGTCAAAGGAACATTTCAGCGGGAGACCCACCTGGACGCTTTCGTCGCAGTCCATGTAAAGCCCATAGGCAGATGCCGTCCCCGTAATACATACCAGGCACAAAGCAATGAATAAGATCCGTTTCATGATTACAGCTTCGAATGGCAGAAAATAAAATGGTATCTTTTGATCCAGTACCAGCCGGGAAAAAATCAGAATTAGCACATGCCGATAAAATTGCTCAGCAGGCGAAGTCCTGTTGCCCCGCTCTTTTCCGGGTGGAACTGGACACCGAATATCGTGCCCCTGCCAACCGATGATGCGAAGGGGCAGATGTAGTTGGTTGACGTAAGGGTGTTATCGGGTGTGGTATCGGCATAGTATGAGTGAACGAAGTACACGTACTCCTCCCCGCTGAATCCGGCAAACAGCGGGTGATCGATGTTGTTTATCGTTAACGAATTCCATCCCATATGGGGCACTTTTAAACCAGGAACCCGGGGGAACCTGCGCACGCTTCCCGGTATAAGGCCCAGTCCTTTGTGAACCCCGTGCTCTTCGCTCGTCTCCATGAGCATCTGCATGCCGAGGCAGATCCCCAGCAGGGGGACCTCGCGGGTTGAATCCATCACGGTCTCTTTCAGGTTCCCCAGCTGGTCCATACCTTCATGGAATGCTCCCACTCCCGGCAGCACCAGCCCATCGGCAGAAGCGATCTCATCGGCATCGCAGGTAATTACCGCTTGCGCCCCGGCTTTTTCCAGCCCGCGGATTACACTGCGCAGGTTTCCCAGTCCGTAATCAATAATGGCTATCTTCGTCATCTGCGCATCCCTCAACCAGTCTCCATTTTCCTTCGGTAATCCATTCTGTGGGCAACCCATGAGTATCCCGGTACTGTTCGAGCCTTGCAAGCCAGTTTTTCCAGAGTTCGGGATACCCATCCTCGATCATGTGGATCAATGCCATATCGCTCGAAGGACACATGAAACATCCGATCCGGTCCAGCCGCTGTTCATAAAGGATATTGTGCGGTGCCTTTTCCTGCATCAGGTACAACCAGACATGGAGCGCGGTCCAGTTGTGGATAGGAGCAGCCGAGAGCTGTTCCCGCACATTCTTGTTTCGCCAGACCCGTTCGCTCTGCGCCCGGGCCGCCGACTCGTACCTGCGCTGGCCGATAAATGAGAGGCACTGCCCCCAGTTTTCCCGGATCAGCTTGCCAACCGGGGTCAGTTTGCAGACCTTGCAGCACCACCGGGCATTGACTGCGGGTGGGCCCTGCCGATCGAAGGTCTCCCAAAAGGTCGGATTGCCATCGGAGCGGATCACTTCAAGCCCGTACTGCCGGGCCGCATCATCGATGTTGGCGTAGGTTTCCGGAAACTCAAGGCCAGTGTCGGCAAAGAGCATCGGCACTTTCCCTATCGCTTTGGTTACGACCAGCAGCGTGGCGAGGCTGTCTTTTCCCCCGGAGTACGAGACATTTGCGACCAGATCCCGGTTGCGCCCGGCAACTTCCTGGACAAACAGGATGGAGGATGCTTCAGTCTTTTTCAGGGCTTCGGCATTTGCCTTTACCGCATCGCCCCAACTCGCAGAGCCCGGTACAATGGTGGATGCAACATTCCTCCGGGTCCGGACAATCTGGCCTTTTTCCATTCCTTCTGCAACAGCAGCATCCACTTTGGCCCGCCCGACCGCGATACAGGAGCCATCCTTTGTAAGGATGAACACCTCATCCCCGACACGGACATCCTCGTGGATAGATACCAGCCCGGGGGCAAGAACACTCATGCCCTGGTCGCGGATAAACGGGACTGCCCCCTCATCGACTACGATGAAACGCTTCTTTGGGGCGAAGAGAAGGCAGGCTTCCGGGCGGGGAACCGGTTCCCAGCGCCGCTGCTCGGGAAAATACCGGATAATGCCGGCAATACCGCCCCCCACGATGATCTCTTCCATACGGTCCCGGTCCGGCACTTTGTTGAGAAGCGCGAGATGGCCTTCCGGTATGAGCGGGGCACCGAAATGATTGGTATAGATTTGGTTGATGAGCGCGATGTCGGCAGGAAATGCCGGGCGTGCATCTCCCGGCGGAGTCAGCGGAACACTCCGGGTATCTGCCCCACAGGCACACTTTTCAGCAAGAACCGGTGCATGACAGTGATCGCACCAGCGTAAAAGTATCTTTCCTAGATATGACGGGGGCATCTGACAATACATTCGTTCTCCGGAAATAAAAATGGAAGGGGGATGACAGCATTGATAAATACCCCGCTTTCCCACAGTACATGAAGAAATGATAGACACCTGGCTTTTTGCAGCAATATGTTTTGGTTTTCTTGCGCTCTGTGCTCTCCTGAGGGTGATTCCCGGGCCCGGGCGGAATGACCGGCTGGTCTCTTTTACTGCGGCCATCACGTTTGCCGCCGCAGCAGCACTTGTTTTTAGCATCGCATCCGGCAACCTCTTTATCCTCGACGCTGCGATCATCATCTCCGTGATCCTGTTTGCAGGTACCCTGGCATATGCGAAATCCGGCGGGAGTGGGGAATGAGTTCGCTGGTAATCGATCTAGTCATCTGGGCACTGCTTTTTGCTGGTGTCGGTTTTGGCCTGATTGGGTTGATCGGACTCCTGCTCTTTCCCGATACCCGGAGCCGGATGTATACTGCGGTGAGGGCATGCCTGATCAGTTTCGGTGCGACCGGACTTGCCGTGATTGTCTATGGACTGAATGCACTGCAAACTTCTGGGGGGAACCAGTACGTAACACTCGTTTTGCATACGCTCGTGCTGGTGCTTGTCGTTGCAGCGGGAAACTATCTGGTATCCCGTTCAATTCTGGGAAAGATCCGGCTGTATCCGGAAAGCCCGGCAGTAAAAGCAGATGCCGGCAAAGATGGCGATCAACAATAATATTCCCTGTTTTTTAATTTTCTTTCAATGATGTTTTTTTAATCGTCATTTTGAATCGTGATGTTTTCAGACAATGGATCTCTCTGTTAGTCTGATAAAAAAAGAAAGTATTCCTGTTTTTATTCCCGGGCATTATCGCCATCGAAATCTTCAGAGAACTCTTCGACCGGCTCCCTGAAGCAGAGCACGGCTGCAATTGCCATCACCAGGATCGCAGGCGCGTACAGGAAGAGGAGATTTAAGGTACCGGCTACGGGAACAGAAAGGGTGATCCAGGCCGCAGAAGAGAGCAGCATCCAGCCGGCAAACCGCGGTTCCCGTATTGAGATAGCAGCACCTCCCATTCCCAGGCTTGAAAACAGTGCGGCCTGTATCCCGGAAAGCAAAACGTCGCTGGATGTTGCAGTGAGAATCACCCAGAAGGCTGTTACCAGCCCGAATATTGCTCCTGCAAGTCCTATTACGAACGGCCTTTTCATACTCTTACCTGTATGTTATCGGCGATAAATGTTGTCGTTAAACAAAAATTCTGCGAAAAATGGGGAAAAATCCGGTAGCGCATATTATTTTACCGTGAATAATACGACGGAAACGCATTTCCTCAAATCGCCCGAATATGGCGATTCAGGGAAATCCAACGGTTATTTGCAGGATTGCGCATTTTGCTCGTAATCACACGTATAACTCGTTTCTGGTGCGATCGTGCCATAATTTGTGAATCAAAGTGAATATTTAGCCCGATTCTACGCTCAAAAATGGGGTTGTGACCAAAATATTTATTAATTCGAAAATTAACAGAAAATATAACCCTTTCCGGTAGGAGGTGGAAATCACATGGCAGCAGCAACAAAAGCAGCGGCAAAAAAGCCGGAAGTTAAGAAGGCAGCTCCTAAGAAGGTAGCAGTCAAGGCAGCGCCCAAGAAGGTAGTTGCGAAGAAAGCAGCTCCTAAGAAGGTAGCAGTCAAGGCAGCGCCCAAGAAGGTAGTTGCGAAGAAAGCAGCTCCTAAGAAGGTAGCAGCAAAGGCAGCGCCCAAGAAGGTAGTTGCAAAGAAAGCAGCTCCTAAAAAGGCAGCAGTCAAGGCAGCACCCAAGAAGGTAGTTGCAACGAAAGCAGCACCCAAAAAGGCAGCAGCTAAGAAGGCAGCACCCAAGAAGAAGTGATGCCAGAATTGTAAACCTATTTTTGAGCGAGTTTTAGAGAAATTTTGTTTAGAATATTTTCCAGGAATTTTATTTTCTGATCAGGTTTATTTCGCTGTTGTGTTCTTAGTGTTCTGCTTCAGCGAAAGCCCGGCTCTGTTTCTCTTGGAAACTGTGAAACTATTTTTGTGATGATGGGGGCTGATGCCCCCATACCCCCAAGGTATTGGGAAATTTTTCGGGGTCTTCGGGCTAGTCTGGGGTTTTCTCATGGGATTCTTTATCGCTGCCGGAGTCAGCAGTAGGAACCTGGGATGGGGGCCCCTGCCCTCGGGTTTGCAGGAGGCCTTGTCGTACTGGGTCTCATGACTATCACGGGAGGAGTTTTCGGGTTCATTGGTGGCGCAATTGTTGCTTTTGTCTAGAATATTGTGCTCGGGGCGACTGGCGGCGTGGAGATGGCTTGGAAGTGATGGAGTAGGGATTTTTCTTTTTCAGAATTTTTATCAATACTAGGACTTACGCACTTAGTTTCGACCGAAAGAGCTAAGAGCTAGTAAATCCAATCCAAGGGTTAGACAAACCCGGAATGGAGATCGAACGAGCGTGAATCCCCCGAAATGCACGGGCAGTAATTTTGTAAACTTTCTCATATCGACGTATCAGACATGCTCATGCACGGAAGCATCCCGATGTTTGGCCGATGAACAAGTGTCAATAGCCCATGATTCCGTCAAGCGGTTGCTCAAGAGACAGCCTCACCACACGGAGGCGTTGTATGGCGAAGCAAAACGGTTGATCCGGGCTGACGAAGGTGTACTCGTAATTGATGATAGTACTCTCGACAAGCCGTACTCACATCAGATCGACCTGGTCACCCGACACTGGAGCGGGAAGCATCACCGGGTAGTTCAGGGGATCAACCTGATCTCAACCATCTGGGCTGACGATTCTGCGATAGTTCCGGTAGATTTCCGGATCTATTGTCCAGACAAAGACGGAAAAAACAAAAATGACCATTTCCGGGATATGCTTCGAGCCGCGAATGAACGTGCGTTTCATCCGGAGTGTGTCATCTTCGATTCATGGTATTCGAGTATCGACAATCTGAAATTGATCCGCTCACTGAAGTGGCATTGGTGTACTCGACTCAAATCCAACAGGCTGGTTGATCCGGATCATTCCCACAACCGCTCGGTTTCTGATATTGAGATCCCTCCCGAAGGGAGAGTTGTGCACCTGAGGCAGTACGGTTTTATCAAGGTGTTCAGAATTGTTCACTCCGACAAGGAACCAGAACACTGGGCTACTGATATTCTGGATGCGTCGGAATCTGACAGAAAATCGTTCAAGGATCTTGGATGGAATATCGAAGAGTACCACCGTGGCATTAAGCAGTGCTGTAGCATTGAGAGATGCCAGGCCATTAAGAGGTTGTACAACGAGGCCATATTCTGCTCTCTCTGCTGGCATCTCTTCGCCTCGAATCACGTCGATTGAATACAGGTTCCAGCGGGTATGAATCCAAACGTTCGATTCATCGATCCGCTTCTTCTTTCTTTATTGCTTCACCGGCATTCTAATCTGATTTGTTTGTTTGAGTGATGACGGATTTTTCTTCAGACAATTTCAAAAGCGTAAGTCCTAATAGTGATAAATTTTCAGCATCTGTACGTGAACGGGATGAGTTCATGCTCATCTTTAAATTTTAAATTCGGCATCATTTCTTAACGACAAATATTTGCAACAATAGTTTATCCGGAAAAAAGAAGTGA
>Ga0074195_1004175_pt1 | contig 12200 bp, 11 predicted proteins | sample EPASupsiteHSE623_FD_64525 | JGI IMG/M metagenome (GOLD analysis project Ga0074195, IMG submission 64525) | Bioremediated contaminated groundwater from EPA Superfund site, New Mexico - Sample HSE6-23 | ecosystem: Environmental > Aquatic > Deep subsurface > Groundwater > Contaminated ...
GCAGAAGTGAAAATGGTGCTGAAATAACTGGTAAGTTATTATCTGTTTTGCAGACAGCAAAACTTCAAAGTCCAGATTATATTGGTTTTATGAGCAATCTACTTCAGACGACTAAGTAGATACCTGAAATCACAATATTTAATAATAGAAATTGCTTGTTTCTTATATGAATAGAAAAGAGGAGAGAATCTCTATTGAAGAGGATATTGATTTTATAAAACAATTAATTGAAGACTTAGAAGAAGCAGAAGAGAAACTTGAAAGAGCTTATTCTAGAAAAGAGAATAAAGAACTTCAGAGTTCAAAGGATTTTATGCTTAGTATATCTAATCAAATAGAGGAGGTTCTTGAATGAGTGAGTTTACAGATATAAAAGATAGAATAGAAAGAGAAAAAAGAATCATAAGAGAGATGATTCCTTTATTTAGAGATTTAAAAACAAGCAAAGATAATGAAGAAAAAAGATTAATTAGTATTCAGATAAAATCTCTTAAAGAACTCTTAAATAAAACTAATACTCTTCTTTCTGAAGATATCAAGAATGTGAGCTTGATTAAACAATTAGAAAAAAGAGAGGTGATAATTCCTGAGATTAAACACATTGTCAAAAAAAATCCAGAAACAGAAGAAATTTCTTTTAAAGGAAGGAAAAGTCCTTATAGATTTGAACTTTCTGATTTAGAAAAATTAACATTAAAAAGGTTGAAAAAAAGAAAAAAAGAAAAAGCAGAAGAAAAAGAAATAACTCCAAGTAAATATGTTGAAATATCAAATAAGTTTTTTTCAGAAATGTCTACAAAATTAAGCAAAGAAGCTTTTTTTAGAAGCATGAAAAGAGATTTAATTAAAGCAAATATGGATATTCTTCCAAGCAGTTATGTTTCAGTGATGTTAATGACTACTTTGATTTCTCTAGCAATTTCAATAGGTTTAATTTTGTTTTTTTTAGTTTTTAATTTTGGAGTTGACTTTCCATTTGTAACTCTTTCAAAAGAAGCATTTGGAATTAGATTTCTAAAAACATTTTGGATGATACTGGTTCTTCCTTTATCTACTTTTTTTGTGTTGTATGTTTATCCTGGAGTAGAAAAGAAATCATCAAGTTCTGCTATTAATCAAGAGCTTCCTTTTGCAACAATACACATGTCTGCTATATCTGGTTCAATGATAGACCCAACTAGAATATTTAGCATTTTAATTATGACAAAAGATTATCCTCATATAGCAAAGCAATTTACAAAACTAATTAATTTAATTCATTTGCAAGGATTTAGTTTAGTAAATGCATTAAGGGCTGTTGCTTTTAATTGCCCTAGTGAAAAACTTGCAGAAGTATTAAATGGATTAGCAACAACAATAACTTCTGGAGGAGATTTACCTAATTTCTTTGAAAAAAGAGCAGAGACTCTTTTATTAGATTATAGATTAGAAAAAGAAAAATATGCTAAAACAGCAGAGACATTTATGGATATTTATATTAGTGTTGTGATTGCTGCTCCTATGATTTTAATGCTTTTGCTAATAATGATGAAGATTAGTGGTTTGGGGATTGGATTTAGCACAGGAATGATTGGACTTATTATGGCACTTGGAGTTTCAATGATTAATGTTGTATTTTTAGTATTCTTAAATGTAAGGGGGTCAACAGTAGAATAATGGAAATAAAAAAAATACACTGGATTGGAATTGGTGCTGCAGCTTTAATAATTTCTCTTTCATTAGTTTTAACAGGAAATGTAAGAGTGTTTATTATGGGTATTGGAGTATTTGTAGGAATAGCTCCTTTTGCATTCTCATTTATTCATGAAGCAAATGTAACTTCAGAAAAAGAGGAGATGTTTTTGGAGTTCTCTAGAAATTTAGTAGAGAGTGTTAAAACAGGAACTCCAGTAAGCAAAAGTATTGTTAATTTAAAAAATAAGCAATATGGAGTTTTAACTCCTCATGTAAATAAATTAGCAAATCAAATTTCTTTAGGAATTCCTTTATCTATGGCACTTAAAATATTTGGAAGAGATGTTCAAAATAAAACAATATCAAGAGCACTTACTTTAATTGGACAGGCTGAAAAAGCAGGAGGAGATATTGGAGAGATATTAGAAGCTGTTGCTGATTCTGTTAGCATGACAGATAAATTAAAAAAAGAAAGAAAAGCTTCTGTTTCAACATTAGTTGTTCAGGGATACATTATTTTCATTGTGTTTATTATAATTATCTTAGTTATGCAGTTCAAAATTATTCCTATGGTTTCTGGGTTAGGAGGTAATTTAAATGAAGTTGGATTATTGGGCGGTGGAGGAGGAGAAACTATTGATTCTAAAGAAATTGCAAATTCTTTTTTATATTTAGTTCTTATTCAGGGATTTTTCAGTGGATTAACAATAGGAAAATTAGCAGAAGGAAATATTAAAAACGGAATTAAACACTCTCTTGCATTAATGCTGATATCTTTTTTAATCTCAGCAAGTGCAAATCTACTTTTAGGATGAAAAACAAAAACGGTTCTCATGTTGGATTAGTTCTTTCTTTTGTAATCTTTGTTACATTTTTATTTTTTATTTTTACAGTATTAAATCCTGCTGTAAAACAAGAAAAAAGCAAGCAATTAATTCTTGATATATTCAAGGAAAATTTAATGTCTGAAATTAATTCTAAGTTAAGTGTTACCTCATTAAAAGTAAAGAGTGATGTTACTTTTGTAAAAAATTGTTTTGATATAAATAATTTAGAGGGCATGATATTAGAAAATGTAAAAGTTTTTGATGAAACTGGAAGTTTAGTTGGATTTAGCAATACAGAAAATGAAAAAATTAGAATTAATTCTGTTAATAAATTTTTTAAAATATATTACTCAAATGAATTTATTAAAAAAAGTGATTTAGAACCATGTGATCAGTTAGATATTGGTGAGTACACAATTGGAGCTACAAGAACAACAGAGTATGTTTTTAAAGGAAAACTTGATGAAATTTTAAGTAAATATGATAGTGATTATGAAGGATTAAAACAAGATTTAGGAATCTCTTTAGAATATGATTTTGGAATTGGATTTGTAGATAGTGAAGGAAATGTAAATGAGAAAGGATTTGCTCCTGTCTCTGGAAATGTTTATGTAGAAGATATTCCTGTTCAGTATTATACTATCGAAGGAAATATAAAGTCTGGAATAATTAAAATAAGAGCTTATTAAAAGAGGAAATGAAAAACAAATTAAGTTTACAAGATATTGGATTTTGGATAGTTACAATTATATTTGTATTAATAATTGGATATTTATTTATTACAGGAGAAGCATTTAAATGAAAATTAAAGAGGTGATATTTTGGATAGTATTGACTTTAGCAGTAGGATTATTAATTTGGAATATATTTGGTAATAGTCCAACAGAGCTAATCACATTAATAACACTGATATTTGCTGTATTACTAAAAGTATGGGCTATAAGTGATAATCAAATAAAAATGGAGATGGGGTTTAACTCTTTAGCTAGAGATTTTAGAGAGCATTTAGAAAAATGATGAAAAATAAAAAGGGTTGGATTAGAATAGTAGAAGCGTTTATCGCAATACTTTTGATAACTGGAGCAATATTAATTGTTTTAAATAAAGGTTATCTTAAAAAAACAGATGTAAGTTCGCAGATGTATGATATTGAAGTTGCTATTTTAAGAGAGATTGAGTTAGATGATGGTTTAAGAGAAATTGTTCTTAAACTTACAACATTACCTGTAAAATGGGATAATCCTAATTTTCCTGGAGAAATAAAAACTAAAATTATGACAAGAGCACCTGAATATCTAAATTGTGTTGCAAATATATGTGAGTTAAATGATGTTTGTGCTATGGATAATTATGTTGATGGTGATGTTTATGCTCAGGCAGTTGCAATTGTAGCAAATCTTCAGATTTATAATCCAAGACAAGTTAAATTATTTTGTTGGGAGAAATAAGAATATTTATAATGGAGAAATAACTAAGAATAAAATGAAAAGGAGAAGAATTTTATTACTATTTTTGGGTTTATTATTTATCATAATAAGTAGTTCTAGTGTTTTTGCTTTAGAAGCTTGTCAGTGTAAAGCAGAATTTTGTCGTAGTACGAGTGCAATTTTAAATTATGGGATTTTTGAGTTATACGATAGTTTTATGGGAACTACTACGATAGATGCAAATTGGTATCCTCCCGGTGCAAGTCTTTGGGGACAACAAGGAAATATTTATCATCATATTTGTTCTGATATCTGCTCTTTTCCCACATTTGTAGATAAAAATGGATATAGATATACTAAGGGTGCTAGAAAAGATAATCTTTGCAGTAGTATTGATATATGGGATTATAATGAACTTTGCAGAGAGGCAATTCATGGAGATGGAATTGTTATAACTGATGCTGAATGTTTGGTAAATAATGAACAATGTGATGATGGAAATATTATTTCTGGAGATGGTTGCAGTGTAACAGGACAAATAGAATCAGGATATTCTTGTACTGGAACACCTAGTGTATGTACTCGTATAGCTACTTGTCCAGATGGAACTTGCTCTGCAGGAGAAAAAATATCTAGTCCATATTGTCCAGGAGATTGTGATATTAGTGAAACTTGTGGAGATGGTGTTTGTAATTCAGCATATGGTGAAACTAGTTTAACTTGTTTTTCTGATTGTCCAAAAACTTGTTCTCTTGGTAGTAATGATATAATTATGAAATTATCTTCTCCTAGCAATGCTCATGGAGCTCTGTACACAGATACAAATTATAAATATGATATTTGTTATTCTGAAATATTTGGAATATATTCTGGAGGAAATCCCCATATTTCCAGAAATAATAATAAAATATTAAATTTGTCAAGCACAACAGATGCTCACGCTGAAATTTTAGTTCCAGGAAGTTATACAAATAATGTAAATTATGGTAATTTAACTTGTTCTGCTAAGGCAACTTGTGATGAAGCAAATGGAGAAAAATGTGTTGTAACAATATCAGGAAATACAAATGCACATTTAGCTGCTTGTGGTTCTGCAAATCCTTTTGCTACAAAAATATGTTGTAAACCTTATGTTTGTGTTCCAAAGATTAATTGTAGTCTTACTGAAGAAGGAGGTAAACAATGTGGAACATTTACAGATAGTTGTGGAACTGAAAGAAATTGCGATTTAGAATTAGGTGGATGCCAAGGAAGTTATTCTTGCGTTGAGAACATTTGCACAAATAGAGTTGCAACTTTGTGGAGCGATATTGCAGGAATTAGTTATAGTTCAGAAAAAGTAAATGTAGTTACAGGACAAACTACTGTTCTTATGAACCTATTTAATGCAAATCTTATTCCCGGTGCAAAAGCAGTGTTTAAAGTTTATAATGGAACTATTGAAGAGGCAAATTTAGTTATGACTAATGATACTGTGACTATAACTGAAGCAAATAAAAATAAAATTAATGCATCTTGGACAATTTTACCAGAAAATCTTGTAAATAAAGATTTAACTAAAGCATTTTTATTTACAGTTAATGGAGTTCAAATAAGTGAAAACCCAATTTATTTAAATTTAATTGTAGAATGTACTGGTTTAATATCGTGTTCTGGTTATGAAGATTCTGCAAAATGTGAAAGAGATTTATGTAATGTTGGAAATAAAAGTGTTGAAGAAACTTTAGATATAGTTTGTGGGATGGATTATGGAGGATATAAATATGGTTGTAGATGTGCATGGAATTCAAGTTCAAATAAATGTGGACCAAATTATAACAGAATAGAATTATCTAGTCCTAGTGCTGCATTTAGCAGTGATTGGCCAGGAAGTTGCTTTTTTGATGAGAATATAGAAACAAGTTGCACAAGTGATGAGTTTATGAGTTATTCTTGGAGTGGTGAATGGAAATGGGGAAAAGCATTATCCGCTGAAGAATCAATTGGATTGGAAACAACTACAAGAGATAGTAAAATATATTATGATCCTTTAAATGAAAACGATGTTAAAGAATCAGAAGCTTGTACAAATTCAGTTGGACAAAAAACAGTTCCTTGTCCTTCTCAATTAAAACTTCCTTTTTTTAATTTATTGAATATGATTATAAGTTTAATATTAGTTGCTGGAGTTTATTCTTGGATGAGTGTAAGGAAGAAGTAAACTATCTTGTTTTAACATAAAGTAATATTTATAAATTGGTTTTATGTTAATAGAATATGAAAAGAGGAAGATTAATGGTTGGTGTTTTTTTATTATTAAGTATAGGATTGGTTTCTTCTGTTCCTTATAGTTTTGGTGGGATAATCAAAGATTCTTCTAATACTGTTTTTGATGCTGGAAGTTGTCCTTCTGGTTATACAAAATATCTTGTTAATACTGCAGATAATAGATATTGTGATTTTGCTCCAATTTATATGTGTTATCAGGATATTCCAACTAACACAGGATTATATGATTTTGGAGGAATATATGATGCTCCTTTTGGGCAAGTTAATCCTGCAACTAATGCTCTTTCATGCCCACCTAATTTTTTGTCTCAGTTAGTAAGAGGAGGTTATGCATGTATGACTGGAAGCTATGGAAGTGTTTGCACCTCTCTTGAAAAATGGAATAATTTTAGTTATTGTACTGCATCAAATACAGATACTAGTTATGGAACCTGGTTATTTGGAGGAATGTATGGCTCTGGACATGATAGAGATGGTTGGTTAGCACCTAGAATGAGAACTGCAGGATATAGTGTTAGAAGTGATGGAAGCACGATGTATTTTGATAATCCTGCAACAGGAGGACAATCCTGTCCAACAGGTTATACTTCTTATTCAATTTTATGGGATGGATATTGCACTGTAGACCAAGCTTTGCATTATTGTATGAAAGAAATTGTTCCTTATTGTGGGGATGGAACTTGTAATGGAGCTGAAAATTGTAATAGTTGTCCTAGTGATTGTGGAGTATGTTGTGGTAATGGAGTTTGTAATCCATCTTATGGAGAGAGTTATTTAAATTGTTATAAAGATTGTCCAAAAAATTGTTCTTCTCCAAAAGATACAATTTTAAAATTATTTTATTCTAATAATTCGCATGGAGCTTTGTATACAGATACAAATTATAAATATGAAATTTGCTACAAAGATGCGTTTGGAGTAGAATACTCTGGTGGAGATCCTCATATTTCAAGAGCAGATAATAAAATATTAAGTTTATCAGCAGTAACAAATGCTCATGCTGAAGTTTTAATTCCAGGAAGTTATACAAATAAGGTAAATTATGGAAATTTAACTTGTTCTGCAAAAGCAACTTGTGACGAAGTTAATGGAGAAAAATGTGTTGTAACAATATCAGGAGATACAAATGCGCACCTAGCTGCTTGTAATGCTGCAAATCCTTTTGCTACAAAAATATGTTGTAAAGAATGCACTCCTACAAATGAATGTGGAGATGCAACTCATCAGTGTGGAAGTTTTACAGATAGTTGTGGTATTGTAAGAGATTGTAGTTTGTATAGTGTAACTTGTTCTGGAAGTGAGGTGTGTGAAGTGAGTTCAGATAAGAATCTATGTATCAATAGAGTTGCAACTTTGTGGAGTGATATTGCAGGAATTAGTTTTAGTTCAGAACAAAAAGTAGATGTTCAAGTAGGAGAAACAATTATTTTAATGAATTTATTTAATGCGAATGTTCCTGCTGGCAATATAGAGTTTAAAGTTTATGGGACTAGTAGCAAATATGGTAATACAACTTTAATAACCACTTTAACTACAACAGTAACAGCTGAAAATAAAGATAAATTAACTACGCCTTGGAAAATTTCACCAGATAATTTAATTGATGTAGATTTAACTAAAGTGTTTAAATTTACTGTTAATGGAAAAGAAAGTGAGAATAATATTTATTTAAATTTATTAGTAGAGTGTACTGGTTTAATCTCGTGTTCTGGTTATAAAGATTCTGCAAAATGTGAAAGAGATTTATGTAATGTTGGAAATAAAAGTGTTGAAGAGATATTTAACTTAACTTGTGGAGTAGATTATAGTGGGCATAAATATGGTTGCAGATGTGCATGGAATTCAAGTTCAAGTAAATGTGGACCAGATTATAGTAGAACAGAACCAGATAATGATGGTAATCCTGGAACTCCTTTTAGTAGTGATTGGCAAGGAAATTGCTTTTTTAATGAAGATATTGCAACAAGTTGTGTAAATGATGAGTTTATGAGTTATTCTTGGAATGGTGAATGGAATTGGGGTAAAGCATTATCCGTTGAAGATGCTGCAAGTTTAGCATTAAGTACAACACCAAGAAATGGAGATTTTTACAAATTAAATGATAAATGGTATTATAACCCTGCAACTAATCCAACAGCAATAGAGAGTGAAAAAATTTATGAGTCTCAAGCTTGTACAAATTCAGTTGGACAAAAAACAGTTCCTTGTCCTTCTCAATTAAAACTTCCTTTTTTTAGTTTCTGGAATATGATTGTAAGTTTGATTTTAGTTGCTGGAGTTTATGCTTGGATGAATGTAAGGAAGAAGTGAGAGAGGTTTTAGAATCGCATTCTGCTTCGCTTGAATGCTTTAAGAAAGATACTGATAATAGGTAATAATTTTCAAGTTATACTAATGATTATTGTAGGCGAGATAAACTTCATCAGAATTCTTTATCAATTAACAATCTTTTCCTGAATTAATCTAGTAACATCTAAAAACTCCGTTATGTTAATGTGAGTTGCATATGCTAGATAAGATAAACCTAGCATGAGTTCTCTACACATTACTGATTGATTATCCTTACTAACAACATTTATAATTAGTTTTAACTTAATTATGTCATGAAAGATATAACTTTCCTCTACTCGGAACCCGAACTTTTCAGTAAAGGTGTAAAATGGTAAAAACAGAAAGTAATGGAAAAAGCTTAAAGTTCAAATTCCTCGAACATACTGCAGATGTAAAGTTCCAGGCATCTGGAAAAACATTAGAAGAAGCATTTTCAAATTGTGTTCTAGCTTTAAAAGAAACAATTGCAGAAAAAGTAAAAGTTAAAGACATGACAGAAAGAAAAATTCAAGTTTCAGGAAATGATTTAGAAAGTTTATTGCAAAGATTCTTAGAGGAGTTTTTATATTTGTTAGATGCAAAAGACTTTTTAGTTTCTAAAATTAAAGAAATTAAAATAAAAGATAATAAATTGACAGCAATTGTCGTCGGTGATGAAGCTAAACATTATAAGTTTTCAAATTCTGTTAAAGCAATAACATATAATGAAATGTTTGTAAAACAAATTGATAATAATTGGGTTTGTCAAGTTGTTTTGGATGTTTAATTCTCCTCTTTAAAGTAATGTTTATAAATTAGTTTTATGTTTGTTATATATGAGAAAGCAGGTGATTAGGATAGTATTAATTTTTGTATTAGTTGGAATAATTACTAGTGTTGTTGATGCAAGTTTTAGTGCAGGTAATTTATCTCATACAATAGATACTTCTTATGGGCCTGGAGAGTATGTTACTGGTTGGATAAATATTAGTTTTACAAATGAGTTAGGAGATAAATTATTCAAAGATTCTAAAAATACTACAATTAGATTAATTGATTTATTAAAAAACCAGACAGAGTATGATTATACTTGCTCTCCTTCAAGTTGTAAAAGTGCTTATGCTGAGTCTAATTCAAACAGTATAAAGAGTTTTAGCTTAAGTTCTGGACAAGATAAATTATTAGGAATAAAATTAACCGGAAAAATACAAGGAGTAACAAATATTAGTTTTAAAATAGAGAGTAATGCTGAAGCAAGTTGTTATAATCAAATAAAAATAGATTTTCTAAATGACGGAGTATATGAAAAAGGAAATTCTAAATCTGAGTCTAGTGGAAATTGTGAATTTTTAAAAAGATATGGTTGTTTTAATTCTTCTAAAACTACAGAACCAAAGTATATTGGACAAACACCTTATTGTCAGAGAATAGAACTTACAGAATCTCCTGGATTCAATTTAGGAGCATGGGTAAAAAAATCAGGAGCAAATGCAAGTATTTTTATGGTTTTAAAAAATCTTTATGGAGACGAAGTTGCTGGAACAAATTGTAAACTTCCTGCAGCATCTGAAACTGGAAGTGAGATCTCATGTTCAATAAACTTTTCTAGTATTAAACCAGAAGAGTATTATGCTTGTATTTATTCGGATAGAGAAAGTGACTATAATACTTTAGGGTATGATGATTCTAATGGATGTGGATTTTATGGGGAGAATGTACAAGATGAAGTCGCGTCTTATAAAATTTTTGTAGAAGGTAAAAGGTTTAATGGAGTTGGAAATTTAACAGTAGATGATGCTCTTTTAAATGATAATACTATTTCTGCAGAAATTGAAGATTATATTTCTTCAACTTATGGAAATTCAGATTGTTCTAAGGGATGTATTATTCCAATAAAAATAAAATCAAATGTAAATCAGAATATAAAATTAAGTGATTTAAATTTAAAATATTCAACCTTAACAGGAAGTTCTACTGCAGATGTTTTTTATGATTTAACTGAAACAGCTCCATTTATTAATTCTAAATTTGGAAAATTATCTTTAGACAATGCTAAATTTATTATTCCTAATGTTTATGGAAATTATACTTTTGAATTAAAGTTAGATAATACAAAAATATTTTCTCAAAAAATATACATTGAAAATGTCCCTCAAATATTAAGCATTAAACCAGGAATAACTGTTTCTGGATTGCCTACAGAGTTTTCAATTAAATCAAATTCTTCTTCATCTATAACTCAATACTACTGGAAATTTGGAGATGGACAAGATGAAATTACTTCTACAAATAAAATAACTCACACTTATAACTCAACTGGAAAATATAATTTAGAAGTAGAATTAACTGATTCTAATGAAAGAAGTTCAAAGAGAATTTTTGTTATAATTGTTGGAAATCCAAAAGAGACAATTAAAGAGATGTTAGACTCAAAGAAAAAAGATTTAGAGAGTGTTAAGGCAGACATATTAAAATTTGATGAATTTTCACAAAAACAATTAAATATTTTACTAAACACCGACGAGATTAATACTGAATTAAAAAATATACAAAAAAAATACGAATCAACATATACTGAAACAGGTTATACTTCTTTAGTAAGAGAGATATTTGATTTAAAAGTTCCTTCAGATATTCAGGTTTCAAGAAAAGGAGATAATCTTATATTTTTCCCAAATACAGAGTCTATTGATTTAGAGGTATTAACAAAAATAAGAGAGGGAAATTATGATGCAAGTAAAGAAAATTTATTTAAACAGGCGATTTTAGATTGGAATGCAGAAAATCTGGAGACTAAAATCTCTTTTCAAGAAATATCTGGAACATATGAATCAGAGATAGAACCCATAGGAACTTTTTATACAATTAAGATAAATAAATTAACTTCTTCAGATAATCCTTATTTTATTATAAAAAATTTAAAGGGTTTAACTTTTGCAGAAAATTATCTTGAGAATTCAGAGTCAGGATATACTTCTATTGAATTAAAGCAAGATAGTCAGACAATTGGATTTTTAACTGAAGAGTCAATAGATTTTTCAGAACTTCCTTTATTTATTTCTCCTGAAATAAATAGACTTTCTTTATTAGATATTAAAGAAGCAGAGAAAAAACCATTAATGATTGGGTGGTTGTCTTTTAGTTTATTTTTAATATTATTAATTGGAGCAGTAATTTATATTATATTACAAGAGTGGTATAAAAGAAAATATGAAAATTATTTATTTAGAAATAGAACAAATCTTTATAATTTAATTAATTATATAGATAATGCAAAGAGAAATGATATTAGTGAGTGGAATATCTCTGGAAAATTAAACAAAGTTGGATGGAGCTCAGAGCAAACAACTTATGCTTTAAGAAAATATTCTGGAAAAAGAACAGGAATGGTAGAATTATTCCCTATAGACAGATTATTCAGCATATTTAGTAAAAAACCTGCTATTTTAGAACCTCCAAGATCAGTACAGCCAAATACTCTTCCTCCAAGAATACCTTTTGGAATGCAAAAAAGAATTATTCCTCAAAATAATAGGCAAATGTTCTTTAAGAAATAAGTGATAAAACATACGACTTTGCGTCTAAATTAACTCTTTAACCTTGAATAATAATTCTGTTTCCTCAGATTGTGAATTATTATTCTAGCAGTAAGTTGAATAAGCTTAGATAAAGGATTAATTTTCATTAAAATTTT
>Ga0074195_1004176_pt1 | contig 12197 bp, 9 predicted proteins | sample EPASupsiteHSE623_FD_64525 | JGI IMG/M metagenome (GOLD analysis project Ga0074195, IMG submission 64525) | Bioremediated contaminated groundwater from EPA Superfund site, New Mexico - Sample HSE6-23 | ecosystem: Environmental > Aquatic > Deep subsurface > Groundwater > Contaminated ...
CTTCGACTAAGGAACCCGCGCTTCCTCCCCGGCGGTCCTTTATCATTTCCGCGGCGATGCACACCGCAATCTCAGCGGGTGTCTGCGCGCCGATATACAGACCTATGGGCATGCGCACCTTTTCAATCTTTTCCATATCGATACCGTCATCGAGCAGCTGCTGCCTGATCATTTTAATCTTACGCCTGCTGCCGATCATGCCCAGGTAAGCGACGGGATACTTAATCACCTTGCGCAAACAGTCCAGGTCGTGCATATGCCCCCTGGTAACAATCACAACACTGCTTGCCGGCCCCAGGGTCAGGATATTTTCTATGTCATCAAAACTGCAGCAGATACTTTTGTACGCCCCTGCAAAGCGTTCAGGTGAGACAAAATCAGGCCTATCATCAACTACCGTAACCTGGTAGCCCAGCAGATATCCGATGTTTGCCAGCGGCAGGGCGATATGCCCCCCGCCCAGAATGATAAGTTCAGGCGGCGCCAAATACGGGTCAATCATTACAGTCGCGCTTTGCTCCGGCCCAACCGGGTTGACCAGGTTGGCGACCTTAAACATCCCGTCAGACTGGTTTGCCCGGACTAACTCGGCTGCTTGCTCTTCCAGCCAGGTCAGCTGCAGGCTTCCCTTTTTCTCTGTGCCCCCGGTTGTGAGCACTATTTTCGAACCAAGCAGGCTTTCGCCCAGGTTTTCCTGTCCTATGACGGTGACGATAGTTTTTCCTTGCCGCAGGTTAATTTCCATATTTAATGCCCCTCCCGGAGACCGTCATATTTTATCTTCATCATAAAGATAAATACAACTACTGACAACTAATTCGTGCCTTTGCCGAAGGTACCGCAAGATTTTATTTGGTCTTTCATTCCTGCCTTATCGCAATATGATAACCGAGATTTACACGGATGAGTTAAAACACGCGTCTAAATGGAACTATTTATTTGCATTGAATTGCAGATGAATCCTTTTTATTCATTAACCAGCAAATCCCAGAATACTGCGGCAATCATTTTCGCAAGCAGATCTGAAAAATAGGTCTTTGGTACTATTTAATTATGGGACTGTTAATAGTAAAATAAGATAAAAGAAAAAGGCAAACCCATGCGAAAGATGGGGACGCAAAGCCACGGGTCTAAAGCTATAGCCATGACAGCCGGGTTGCCGTGATTATTTTTTAATTTTAACTACTCTTCACGGCAGGAGTAGTTTTTGATTTTCAATCCTATATTAACAACTAAGGAGGCTTTTTAGTTGAGAATTGTAAGACTGTCAGAGATAAATCATGAAATGAAACTGGCCAACCCGGTTTACAACAATGATGGTAAAATTCTTCTTAACAGCGGGGTTTTACTCACAAATTCCTACAAGAACAGCCTCTACAAAAACGGGATAATAGACATATACGTGCATGATGAATTTTCCGAGGATATCGAAATCAAGACTATCATTGATGAAAAAATAAAAGTGGAAGGTAAATATTTATTAAAACATATTTTTAATGACCTTGAAAATGATAAAGAAATTTCTTTGGACCGGATTGGCTCCATAATAGATGACCTGGTCGACGCGGTACTCGGTTACCGGGATAACTATTTCAATTTTACCGATTTGACGATGAACTATGATCATATATTTGCCCACTCTCTGAATGTCGCGCTGATATCCCTGTTTATTGGCAAGCTAAGCGGCTATAATGATTTGGAATTATATAAGCTAGGTATGGGAGCGATTTTGCATGATATTGGCAAAGCTTTTATCTCTGAAGATCTAATCACCAAAAATCCTCTGACTGAAAGAGATGAACAGTTTTGCTCCCATCCTTTAGCGGGTTATAACATTATTAAAGAGCTAGACGAAATTAGCTCTTTATCCAAATATGTTATTTATGCGCATCATGAGAGAGTCGATGGAAAAGGTTACCCAAATAGTATTAAGGGTGACAAAATCCATAATTTTGCTCTGATAGCGGCGGTTGCCAACTATTTTGACCTTCTAATTAATTCAAAAAAGCTATCTGTTTGTGATACTGCGAGGTATCTTGTAAAGGAAAGAAATAAATCACTGGATGAAGAAATAGTTAATTCTTTTATTAAACATATTGCCTATTACCCCAATGGTACATTTATTAAGCTAAATAGCGGTGAAATTGGCATAGTTAAAGAGCAAAATACAGCGTCTAAAGCGCGGCCTATAATTAAAGTTCTATACAATAAGGATGGTTCCAGGTATAAAGAAACCAAGATCCTGGACTTAACCAAAAACACTTCTCTGAACATACTTTAGATTTGCTTCATGCACCTGCCTGGACCCGCTTCCGTTCCAAGGCTGTAAGGATTTTTTGTTAGCTTTAAAAAATACGGGATGCGGACTTTGCCAGACTGGTGTGCCCTGCGCAGAACGCATCCATGCTAAAAACACAAAAATAAAACCATATGCCACGGATAAAAAATGAGCAGGGTTTTTCTTCCATGCTCAGCTTTTTTACTGCCTTATACTATTCTAATAACCTCATGAAGCCTTCAATCTCCTGCTTGATTTTTGATTTAACATCCGGCGGCATCTGTCCACTGCCGGACAGGCACTTGTTTTCGGTGGATCTGCGTAATTCCCTGATTTCATCAAGCAGATCATCAAATTGATTTTCCTCTTGTTCAGTATCTGTTTTGATCATCTGTAAAATAGCTTCCCTGAGAGCGTTTACAGACATCCTGTCCGCAACAGCTTTAACCGCCAACTCCTCTTGTTGGACAGGATCTTTCAACTGCAGCAGCACTTTTCCATGACCCTGTTTCAGATCACCGCTGATCAACATCTTTTGGATGCCAACAGGCAGTTTCAGCAACCTCATCGTATTTGCAATACTTGACTGGGGTTTGCCCAGTTTTGCCGCCAGGTCATCCTGGGTTATACCTTCCTCTTCCAGCACCTTCTTATACGCCAGTGCCTCCTCTATGGGATTCAGATTCTCTCTCTGAATGTTCTCAATAAGCTGCAGCATTATTTTTGATTCTTGGTCATCAAAAATAATAGCGCGAATTGATTTTACTTCGGCGAGTTTGGCTGCTAAATAACGCCTGTGTCCAACCAGGAGGGTAAATGTATCGTCTCCGTTTTCCTTTACAATAACAGGCTGCAAAAGCCCCACCTGACTGATGGAATGCGCCAGTCCCTTAATGGCGCCCTGATCATAAGTTAGCCTGACGTTATCCGGTGTAAATATCTTTTCTATAGGAATGTCCATATACATGAACCAAATCCCTCCCGGATTATTCTACGTAGAATAATATTAACTCCTTTCCTTGAAAATTCGAGCAATTTAGTATTCAACGGCAACTTACTTTTTCCTCTCTCCACGGCGGTCTAAAAAAATATATTTGTTGCGATTTGACATAAACGGTATCAAGTTGTTCATTAGTAGCAGCGCGCCAGCCTTTGCAGTGAACGGTCATACCGCGATATCGTTTATCCTGCAGGTTTTTTCTGACAATTAAAAAGCGCAGACTTTATAAAACATCCGCGCTTACATGAAAGCAATGTCATTTACCATTTTTCATTTCATTTAGGCTTAATGGGTCGCTTCCCGTACTTGTGTCCCGGGCAGGTTCAATTTTTCGAAGTCACCATAAAAAATATCCTGGCTCTCAGGCGGCACGAACCCGAGATCGATCTTTAAGGCCCTGGCCAGGAAGGGGTCTAGGGCGACCAGGTCCTCTTTGCTGATGTCTGCCAGAGATACCTTGCCTAAAGTGGCCGCCACCAGTTCCATTTCCCTGATGCAGGCATTTAAAAAATAAAACAGGTTTTGAGCTGATTTATCCACATCGAGTTGATCAGTCATTTTTCCGGTGTAAACAACCAGGTCTGTAGGAGGCTCAAAAGGCAACGCCCTGGTTACCTGGTCACCCACCATAGCCATAACAGCCGCGGTGCCTATATAAACCGCGTCAGCGCCCAGAGCCATAGCCTTGAGCATTTGGCCGGGTGTCACCAGTCCGCCTGTGGCTAATAAACTGACATCCCCGCTGGCGCCCTTTCCGGCTAAAAACTGGGCCGCCCGGCTGACCGCGTAAATTGTCGGCAGCCCCACGTCATCCTCCAGAATGGGCTCTCCACCGTGCGTGCCGCCCTCAGCCCCGTCCACAGTTACAAAATCACAGCCCGCGTCCAGGGCAATTTGCAATTCCTTCTCCAGGTGATGTGTCGCCGCTATTTTCAGCCCGACGGGAACGCCTGTCTCTTCTTTTAGCCCTCTGACAAGCTCGATAAAATCCTCTTTAGTGTTTACTCCATTGAGCCGCGAGTGAATTAAGGCATCCTGTCCCTCTTCAAGTCCGAAAACTTCGCGGTACTCCTCCCCTATGTTTTTTGCCGCCGTTCTCTGCGGCGAGGAGCCCTGGGCGCCCTGGCCAAGTTGTATCTCTATGGCATCCAGCCTGCTGTATTTTTCCCTGCTGTTAAGCCACCCGCCCCGGTTGTACTGGCCGATTAAGAGCTGGGCTGCCTGGCGTTCCTCTTCCAGCAGCCCGGCCTCACCGGTATTGGTGGCAGTCCCAGCCATAGTGGCGGCCCTGGCCAGGGCTATTTTCGCATGCTTGCTTAAAGCTCCGCCAAATGACATGGCGGCGATCATAACCGGTATGGAAATGCTCAGTGGTTTTTTTGCCCGGGGGCCAATTTTCACCGAGGTATTGATACCCACGTTCTCCGGAGTGGGAAAACGGAAAAGGTGAACGGGGCTAAACAACAGTTTTTCCCAGGGGGAAAAGTGAAGGTGACTGCCCAGGGGCCGGGGAACCGGTGTGCCCTTGGCCGCTCTCATACCAATTTCAGCCAGGTTAATAGGGCTGACCTTTTTCATAACCGGAACCAATTCAAAAAGGTTCTCTACATACTGGTCCCTCAACATTGTCCGGACAGTGTCGTCGGCGACCTCGTTAACAACTCCCCTTAAAAGTTTTGCCAGTAAACCCAATTTGCCGCCCCCTTATTTTTTGGCCATTGATTGTATTTCTTCAATCTTTTGGGCCATTGCTATGCATAACTGCTTTATTTCCCCCAACTGCCTGGAACTGCTCTGCTGAGTCACAGCAATCCTGGTCAATCTTTCGTCATCGTATTTTGTCAAATCATTGTAATGCTGCCGTTCCACCTGGGCAAGCGTCCCGGCCACTGTCTGGATCCTGTTTAAATCAGAGTGAAATGCGGCGAGAGTGTCTGAAATGTTAGATAAATGTTCCATAGCTAAGCCTCCCGGTGTTAAGTTATTGTTTGGTAATATACTTCCCTCAAATTATGGGATCAACCATGACATTTTTTACCTTCAGACACAGCCTTTCCTACCCGGGAGCAAAAATCAAGTAGGAGGGGGTGATTAGCCCCCGTCCTCTCACACCACCGTACGAACCGTTCGGTATACGGCGGTTCATGTTGTGGAACGAATATTGTCATAACGCTCAATTAAACTCCTAAGCCCTTGTTCTCGCCAAAAGGCGAGGCCGAGGGCTTTATTGACCTGTGGGGTATTTGACAATCGCCAATAACCTTTCCGCGAACCGCTTATGAGCGATGACCACTCTAACGATAATCCTAGTGCAACCAAGTTTCGTTTCTTTGTCTTTGGCTTCTTCCATTGTTTGAGGTAGCACATGCGTAACCGTCGTCGTACCCACTTATCAAGGTGTTGGATTACACTTCTGGTGTCTGCCAGTTTGAAATAACCAATCCAGCCTAAAAGGTAGGTGTTGAGGCGTTCAACCCTTTGCCTCATAGATTGGCTCTTACTGCGACAGGTCAGTTGGCGTATCTTATCCTTAAAGCGGGAAAGCGTTTTTGGCGCCAGTCTTATCCTAGGCTCCTTTTGAGATGTAAAGGAGAAACCAAGAAATTTGCGTTTCCACGGGCGGTCAATTGCACTCTTTTGCAGGTTGACCTTGAGTTTTAATTTTCCTTCTACAAATTGCTTGACACTTGTCATAACCCGTTCTCCTGCCCTGCGACTCTTGACATAGATGTTACTATCATCAGCATATCTCACAAACCGGTGTCCCCGGCGCATCAGTTCCCAGTCAAATTCGTCCAGCATAATGTTTGCCAGCAGCGGACTCAACGGCCCGCCCTGTGGAGTGCCCTGTTCGGTTGCTATACAACATCCATCTACCATTACTCCGGCTTGGAGATACCGTCTTATCAGGCGCAAAACTCGCTTGTCTTTAATTTTCCAGGCCACTCGTGACATTAATATGTCATGGTTGACCTTATCGAAAAACTTCTCCAAGTCAAGGTCGACTACCCACCGGTATCCTTCCTGGATATATTGCTGGGCTTGTTTTACGGCTGTCTGGGCTTTGCGGCGTGGTCGGAAGCCATAACTGTATGGCGAGAAAGTGGGGTCAAAGATTGGGTCTAGAATTTGCAGAAGTGCCTGCTGGATCAGGCGATCTAGCACCGTGGGCACCCCTAATAACCTTACTCCTCCGCCGTCTGGTTTCGGGATTTCGACTCGACGTACGGGTTTTGGTTGATAGGTACCGTTTAGAAGTCCTTTCCTAACTTCGGGCCAGTGATCTTTGAGGAATGGCCGAAGGGATTCTATCGTCATTCCGTCCGCCCCCGGTGCTCCCTTGTTAGACTCCACCCGGTGCAGGGCCTGGTACATGTTGGCCCTTTCCACCACCTGTTCCATTAGATGCGCATAACCTTCTTCGCGGGTTGTTGCGCTGGTTTGCGCCGGGGAGAAACTAGGCGCTCCATCAGTCCCCTGCGGATTCACCGCTTCCTCCTGAAGGTAGCCCCCTTTTGGGGTTTTCTGCTGTCTTTGCTTCTCTCGCGAGCTTGCCATGAACTTCCCTCACAATCATGTTCGGCCCTTCCCTGCTTGGACGTCTCCTTGCAGGTAGTATGGCCTCTGCTGACTCCTACCGGTTCAGCTATACATCGCTGTACGGGTTACCAATGAAAATTGGCGTATCCGGCAGGCCTCCCCGGGTAAGAGCGTTATCTTTCTCTCCATCTACCCGCCCCATTTACTCTTGGCAGCCTTTGGTAGCAAGGACTTTGCTTTGTCTAGCAAGCTCATCCAACTGCCACTAGCCTCACCTGGGGTTTGTAGTCCTCGGGCCGGAGATTTGCCTCTGGCTTCCTTCAGATTCCGCCTCACGGCGGACACCCTTGCCTTAAGCTACGGCTACTGCTACCTTCGCCGTTTGGGACTTTCACCCTATAGATAACGCCCATGCCGGGCACACTAGAACAGAAAGCCGCTTTTCGCGGCCTTCTTTGTTAGTTAACAACAAAACCCCCTCACATAATTAATCTTGCAACAGGACCTTCGTCGCTAACTAAATGCTTTATTTGAGTAAAAGGTATAATAAATTCGGGGATCCCAACATAATGTGGGGTAAATTCAATTTCTTGAAATAGATAACAGCGCATTATTGGTTAAATAAAAATTCTCATTATCACCAATACCTTTAAACTCTTTTATCAACGGCAAATCTCTTTCTTCAATTTGTTCTTTTATCAGACATAACAAAAGGAAACCCCTCCGGCATGCAGGTCACGCCTTTTTACATCGTCCAGCCAGACTATATCCTTTTTACAGTATTCTTCAAGGAATTTTCTTGTCAATCGAGGTAACCACCTTAGTCATGCTTACCATAATTAACCTCAACTGGTATTCGACATAATTTTATGATCTTCCTTTCCAGTCGACAAGCTAATATTGAATATTCCAAGAAAGAGGACTTTTTTGCTAAACAAAGAAATATTTTACCAAAGTTTAGAAAGGAGCGGAAAACATGAAGAAATTTGTAATTGCTGGTTTTGTGGTTGTATTTGTGCTGCTTCTGTCGGCAGGCGGTGCCTTGGCTGCTTCACGAGTGGTTTTAAACGGTCAGGAACTGGTTTTTGACGTCCCACCGGTAATCGAACAAGGGCGGACGCTCGTGCCCCTCCGGGCTATATTTGAAGCCATGGGCGCTAACGTGAGCTGGGACGGTTCCACCCAAACAGTTACGGCCACCAAAGGTAGTATAGAAATAAAGTTGATCATCGGCGGGCTGGCGTATAAGGACGGCCAGCCGGTAAACCTGGACGTACCGGCAAAGATCGTTAACGGACGGACGTTGGTACCCTTACGCTTTGTCAGTGAGGCGCTGGGGTCCTTCGTGGGGTGGAACGACGCTACCCAGATGGTAACCATTTATTACGCTCACACCGACAAAGCCGCCCAATATTTTAACGAAATCACTATTTCAAAAATGAAGATAGGTATGCCTCCCGGGCCGGATAATATTCCAGTGCCCGCCACCGAGTTTAATAAAACTACTGATGCCATCGAAATTGACTTAGCAGTTAAATCTCCAGAAGTAAAAGGCGAATTTTATTACGATCTTGTTAACGCCACAACAGGCGAAATAGCCATGCCAGGAGCGAATCACAAACAAAAAATTGAAGGTCGTGACAGAGGTATGGGTTCTGATTTGCCGGTGCCGCCTGGAGCTTATGTTGTAAATATTTATTTCAACAATGAATTAGTTTACACCGTTCCGATTACAGTAACCCAGTAACGTTTAATCGTAGAAAATGGCATTCTCAGCTTTTTAAAACATGTGTTTGGGGGTATTATAGCAACCGGGGGGATAGGGGGTCAAGGGCAAACCCCCGGGCCGGAGCCGGCTCCGGGCCCACACCAGGAGCTATATGGTAGGGAGAGAATGTTTTGTGTAATTTATCCTATGTTTTTAACCAGAAATGTTACATTGATACAGGGTAGAATGCCTTCAACTGTTCTGGATATCTTAATACTAAGGAGGGGTTGGAATGGCAAGCAAGGACAAAGAAAGGAAACAGAATAATAACATTCGTTTTCGCACCCTGGAAGATTTAGAAGATTACCTGGTTAAATCAGGAAAACAGGAAATCGTTTTTAAGGCTTACCCCATTTCAGGCGAACCTGAGTCTTTTCGTTACGAGGGTACGGAGAAAACAGTTATTCGATTAGAAGATGGTTCTTTATTTGATAATATGGAAGACTTCTTACACTACGCTTTTCAATGTGACAATGAAGGTTATCCAAATACCGAGTACATCGATGTAGAAACGATTACGTTTTAAAGTGGAAACAAAAACACAAAAACCCCGGACCTCTCGATCCGGGGATCATTATTTAAAATACCCTCACACGGCGACTCCCTTAATAACATTATTACTCATCTTTCACCCCTTGCGGCATCGTGCAGTAAAATAAAAAAGCCCCACTCCGGAGAGCAGGGCAAGGGAAAGAGAGGTAAAATAAAACGCCCCAGGTACGGGCCTGGAGCATTGTGAAAGGGAGATAATTTAATACCATTTTATCCTATGTTTTCAGCAGGAAATGGTTCCAGAAAAAACCCCGTCACGGAGGCGGGGCAGGCAGCAACCGTCCGCTAGGACCGAAAGGAGAGATATTCGCTTGCGATACGATGCTGCATTATAATAGATAACCGGGAGATCCCGGTTATCCTTCTAATAAGAGGATGGGCCTACGGTCAAACCAATAGCTTCAGCGTAACAGAGATAGGTCTCAACTGAGGCAATAACTGCCCTTATTTCAAGCGCTAGAAGCTCAATACCAACCAGAGCAACCCTCGATCCGGGGCTCATTATTTCATGCGGGATATTTTATTCTGATCCGCCCAAAACCGCCAGCCACAGCACTCAAGGCAAAGCCGTCTTTGAGCATAGTCTATCAAGTAGCTGGTGTTTTACCTTGTAGATACTTAAAAAAATTGTCGTGCTTTGTCGGTAAATATTTACAACCACATACAGGGTTTTGCCGCCTTAAACAGAAGAATATATGCAGAAGAATATATGTAAAATTAAACTTTAAGGGGGGATTTTGCATGCAAAAACCAACCGAACAGGAAATGAAAACTATTGGTGCACAGCGGATAGCTGCTATTGTTGATGATGCGCTACAGAAAGCTAACAAGTTCAACGAAGAAGAAATTTATACGCAGATCGGTACTGCACTAACGGCTATGGGTCTGGAAGCCGAGGATTACGACAATACACCCTATTACTTGAAACCATCTTACAAACTTAATTTTAAAGACGCGCCCATTGATTCAGCAAAGATATTTCTTGATAAAGTATCTGAGAAAATAGACGATCGGAGCGCAGAACAACAGGGTAAGGGTTTTTGGGATGTTTTTCGTGGGAAAGCATGCGGAGTTATTTGTAAAGACCAGGAGCTAATAAAACTTATTAAAGAGTCCAAATTAAAAGAGGCGATCGAAACGGCACTCCCTAGTATACTCATTTTACTCGGCATGACTAATCTATGGATACCGGTAATTGCATGCCTTGTGACAGGACTTGTGATGATGCTGCTAAAAGTCGGAATAGAGAGCTTTTGCGCTTGCACCGAGGAGAAATAATTTTACAAAAATCATTTTTGATTATAAATCCTTATAATGAGCCCTGCTCGAAAGAGTAGGGCTCATTATAGTGAGGTGGAATAATTGATTTAGTTCGAGCACATCAACTTGATTTTGAGTAAACTTCCACCCATTACAGGTATAGAAATAGATAGCATCTATTTCGGGAGACGAAATGCTTGAATCATTATATAAATCAATGTTAAAATCAACAACCCCAGTGGCTTCGTACTCGGTTGTATTTAGAGTGCCAACGGTTTTTACTTCAACTCTTATCTGGCTTCGTCAATGTTTTCGATTTCATTCTTTGCCCATTGCAGATTCTTGGTTAACTCATCTCGAAGATAACCTATAGAGCTGTCATATACAATATGGCGTCTGTGCTTTAGATCAAATGGAATGTCATCAGCATTATAATACTGCCATTTCCTCAAACGATTATTAATCTCTTAAAAATTATTAGCCAATCGCTTCATATTCTGGAAGGAATGAGCAAACAGTGGTCGAATAATTGGTAAAAATAGATATCTTTGGAGGCCCAGATGATAGCTATTGTCAAAAGCACTGTCCTGCACGGCCTGGAAGGCCAGGTTGTGAAGGTTGAGGTTGACGTGTCGAAAGGATTGCCCTGCTTTGATATAGTTGGGCTGCCCGACGCCACGGTGCGCGAGTCCAAGGACCGCGTCCGCGCCGCTATTAAAAATTCCGGCCTCGAATTTCCCGTCAAGCGGATTACCGTAAACCTTGCTCCCGCTGATCTAAAAAAGGAAGGGCCTATCTATGATCTGCCGATAGCGGTCGGGATACTCGCCGCCACTGAACAGCTGCCATTGGAGCGGTGCGGGCTTTTCGTATATATCGGCGAGCTTTCCCTGAACGGCTCTTTACGGGCGGTCACCGGCGCGTTGCCGAATGTGCTGGCGGCCAGGGAGTCATCCTTAAGTGAAGTAGTAGTGCCGGCGGAAAACGCGTCTGAGTCGGCAGTCGTTGAGGGGATAAATGTTTTCCCCGCCAACAGCCTGGCCGAACTGGCCGGTTTTCTGCGTGGTGAAATAGAAATAAACCCCTGTAAGGTTGAGCTGACAGAACTTATGAAAACCAACAGTGTCAGTGAGTTGGATTTTTCGGATGTAAAAGGTCAGCAGGCCGCCAAGCGGTCCCTGGAAGTTGCGGCTGCCGGGGCCCACAACCTGATCATGGTGGGAAGCCCGGGCTCGGGCAAAACCATGCTGGCGCGCCGCTTGCCGGGCATACTGCCACAGATGACTTTTGAGGAATCCATAGAGGTGACCAAGATATACAGCCTGGCCGGACTGCTTAAACCAGGCCTGCCCTTGATTATAAACAGGCCTTTCCGCTCACCGCACCATACCGCCTCCACCATAGGACTGGTTGGCGGCGGCAGGATACCCCGCCCGGGTGAAATCAGCCTGGCCCACCAGGGCATATTGTTTATGGATGAAATGACCGAGTTTCAGAAAGACGCCCTGGAGGCTCTCCGGCAGCCTCTTGAAGACGGCGTGGTAACCATTACCAGGGCTAACGCCTCTTTTACCTACCCGGCCAGATTGATGCTGGTAGGCGCGTTGAATCCTTGTCCCTGCGGCTATTACGGCGATCCGGTACGCGAGTGCACCTGCACCCCTCACCAGGCGCAGCGGTATATCACGCGCCTGTCCGGCCCGCTGCTGGACCGGATCGACATAAGTATTGAAGTGCCCAGGCTGCCATACGAGGAAATCTCCGCTGTAGACAAGCCGGAAAGTTCCGCGGCGGTTAAG
>Ga0074195_1004178_pt1 | contig 12191 bp, 16 predicted proteins | sample EPASupsiteHSE623_FD_64525 | JGI IMG/M metagenome (GOLD analysis project Ga0074195, IMG submission 64525) | Bioremediated contaminated groundwater from EPA Superfund site, New Mexico - Sample HSE6-23 | ecosystem: Environmental > Aquatic > Deep subsurface > Groundwater > Contaminated ...
AGTTATATGGCAGGTTCACCTTTGGCGGAACTGCTGGTTATTCCTCTGGAAAACTCAAATTATTCTTTTCAGGATACTACCAGTCGGGTCATTTTAAAGATGGGAGGAAGCTCAGTGCCGGTTTTTATGGTGGCTACGCATCATACAAGATATTAAAACCTTTCACTTTGCTGGTTGGATACGAACGACTCAGTGGAAATGATTATTCTGATACGGAAGGCTTGAAAACCAAATCTACCTCATTTTCAGTATTATATCCCACAAGCCATGGATTCTATGGTTATATGGATTTGTTTTCATTGCAAACCGTTAGTGGTAACAGTGCCGGATTGACCGATCTGTATGCCAGGGGCACGCTGGTACTCGGCAATAAGACCTCCCTTGAAGCAACATACCGGATGTTTGGACTGGCCAAGGGTTTCCTGCCTGCAACGGTCACAAAACCCGGTGATCTGCCTTATGTTGAGGTCAACAAGAATCTGGGTTCCGAACTTGATTTAATGGTGATTTACAAACCAGTACCCAATTTTGAGATCAATGCAGCCTATTGTTTTTTCCTGCCGACTGCAACCATGGAACGATTGAACGGATTGAAGGAGGGGACAAGCGAATGGGCCCAGTTTGCCTATGTTATGCTGACCTATAAACCTAATTTTTTCAATTCAGCCAAACACTGATCAACCGGCATATTTTTTACCGACCTTTGCCGGAAATATACTGCATCTTAGCAGGATTGCGAAAGCAATCATGGTTAGATGCAGTTAAACTGAGCGATTGAGTTTGGTTTTATTTGCAAACTCAAAAAGCCGAAGTATAATTTCAGATGTTCGACCCAGAAGCGATCCGTATTACTGATTATAATTACCAATTGCCAGCTGAACGGATTGCCCAGTTTCCGCTGCCGGAGCGGGATGGATCCAAATTGCTTATATACCGCAACGGACACTTCGGACAGGATAACTTCGGTAATGTCGCCAGCTACCTTCCCGATAACAGTGTGCTCGTTTTTAACGACACCAAAGTGATCAGGGCGCGTCTTTTTTTCACCAAATCAACCGGCTCCCGGATCGAAATTTTCTGTCTCGAACCTATTGCACCGACGGCGGAAATTCAGGCAGCCTTTCACCAGCAGGCCAGGTCGACCTGGAAATGCCTGGTTGGCAACCTGAAAAGATGGAAGTCCGGAACCCTGATCCATGAATCCATCCATGAAGGCTGTTTACACCGCCTCTGTGCTGAACGCCGCAGCGATTTTGGTGATGGCAGCTTTGAGATTGAATTTCACTGGGATCCCCCCGAAAAATCATTTTCCGAAATGCTTGAAGTGATGGGACTTATTCCATTACCTCCATACATCCACAGGCACACAGAAGCGCTTGACACGGAACGGTACCAAACCATTTATGCCGCCCATGAAGGTTCCGTTGCCGCACCCACGGCAGGTTTGCATTTTACCCCGGCACTGATGCAACAATTGCAGCAGCATGGAACCGGATTTGAAAAAATAACCCTGCATGTGGGTATCGGAACCTTCAGGCCGGTAAGTGTCGACAAAATCAGCGACCATGTCATGCACCATGAAACCATTGTCATAACGAGAAAAACCATTGAACGGATTGCGAATAATCCAGGCAGTCCAATTTTTGCCGTTGGAACAACCTCAGCACGCACCCTGGAAAGCCTTTACTGGCTGGGGGTCCGACTGATCCGCGAAGGCTCCGGGACTCATCCCATGGTACCTCAATGGTACCCTTATCAATCGGGGCAATCCGAAAATTTCACCGTCCGGCAATCCCTGGATGCGGTGCTTGCTTACCTGGAGAAACACAACCTGGATGAATATGCAGGAGAGACTCAATTGATGATCGTTCCCGGGTATCAATTCAGGCTGATATCAGGGCTGATCACCAACTTTCATATGCCCCAAAGCACCTTGCTCCTGCTGGTTGCCGCGATGATCGGTGAAGACTGGAAAACCGCCTATGACTATGCCCTCTCAAACGGATTCCGTTTTCTGAGCTACGGTGATTCCTGCCTGTTTCTTAATCCGGGGAAATATACTTCGGCTGTTTGAGTTTGCAAATTAGAGCAAATTCAAACAACTGAATTAAACATATAGATTTGTATATTTGCATTGAATTGCGTTTTAAAATCGAAAAACCATGACCTTAGGTATTTTATTGATTTTCGGACTGGGCACCACGGAATTGTTGCTAATAGCCTTGGTAATACTGCTGCTTTTTGGTGGCAGGAAGATACCCGAACTGATGAAAGGATTGGGAAAAGGGGTTAAAAGTTTCAAAGATGGCATCGATGGTATGGAAGATGAATTAAAAAAACCAGCCGACAAGAAGCCCCCTGCCGATCAAACCGAAAAGAATCCTTAAGAAGCTCCATATTCTTTTCACTATCGTAATTCGCAGCTAAAAAATATGGCAAGGAGAATTATCGCTGGAGTTACCGTCGATGTGAATGATGAAGGTTATTTCACGAATCCTGCTCAATGGACCGACGCGGTGGGGCTGGAAATTGCGCGGGAGGAAGGAATTCATCTCACCGATAAACATTATGAGGTGCTCCATTTTCTTCGTAACCGTTACGCCAACGGCGATCAGCTTACCATCCGGGCGGTAGGGGAATCCGGGATCATCGATATCAAAGGCTTTTATGGTCTTTTTCCAGGCGCACCCATGAAAAAAGCTGCCAAAGTCGCCGGAATCCCAAAACCCAGGTCCTGTATTTAGATGTTTGCGGCGACCAATGCAGCCCGGGTCAGTCTCTGAATTGAAAATCGATGCGCATGATAAAAGAAGAATTTCCGTTAAAAAAAGTCTGCATTATCTGCGGCAAGGGTGCCATTGAAGATGTTTACACAACCCTGGTAATGGGCAACGGGGCTGTGATGGAGGGTATTGAAACCAAAATATTCTTTACTTTTTTCGGCCTCGATGCAATTACAACGAAGACCATGAACAGCCTGCACACCGGAACCGTCGGAAATCCTGCCATGCGCATGCCGGGGAACCTTCCCTTTCCTTCGCTGCTTGGCATGCTTCCGGGTGTCGAAGCCGGTGTTTCAGCCATGATGCGGCACAAGATGGACAAGCTCGACATTCCCCCGGTGAAGGAATACCTCGAAATGATTACTGCTGGCGGCGGCGAAATTTATGCCTGCCAGCTGGCGATGGATATGTTCAAACTCAAAAAGGAAGACCTTTGGAAAGGAGTCAGTGATGTGCTGACGGTAGGTGAGTTCTATGAAAGGTGCGGGGGGCTGCAAACCCAGATCATCTTCACCTGACCTACAGCCGGTCGGTCAGCACATTACTGTCAACCGTTTTTACTTATCTGCTGCAATAGTCCCGGATCCACAATTTCGATTGTCCTTCCATTCAGTCGCAGAATCCCCTCATCCCTGAGTTTTGTCAGGACCCGGGTAGAGCTTTCCCTCGAAATACCGACCAGGTCGGCAAACTCCTGGCGTGAGAAGGGGATCTCAAATGTATTTGACTCAAAAATGATCCCTGAAAAGTAAAGCAGCGCATCAGCCACGCGGCCATAGGTCTTTTTCTGCGACTGGTTCATGAAACGGTGAAAGTTGGTAAGGCTGTCGCGGCTCACCGAAACCAGTATCTCGTAGGCAAAATTGCCGTTTTGTCTTATCAGCTGAGTAAACACATTGAGGTCAATGTAACAAACCGTGATATCCTCCAGGGCAGCATAGGAATAATGATTCACCCGGTCGCCAAACAGGGATGGCAATCCCAGGTACGTATGTTTTCTAATTATCTGCAGGATCTGCTCCTTGTCGTTTGGTCCCTTCTGATACTCCTTGACCAGTCCCGATTTCAGATAGATGATATGCGAAGTCATCGATCCTTCATGGAGGAAAATGTCACCCTTCCTGAATGCAGCTTCACGGCTGTTTTCATCAACCAGGCCAATCTCATTCAGATTGAGAACCGCCGCTGCACATGACTTTTCGCTGCAATCGCGGCAATTAGTTTTTTCCTGACCAGATCTATGCATAGTTGGCAGTTTGAATTTATCCTGATATGGAATCGCTTTTCATCCTGGCTCGATGGACATTTTTCGCAGGCAAAAATCGCAATGACCAATTGAAATGCAAAGGTCTTAAAAAAACTGCATCTAACCATGATGGCTTTCGCAAATCTGCTAAGATGCAGTATAACCGCCGGATGGCATGATCCGGGGAGTCCATCATAAAAAGAAGTCAGGATTTTTGTTAATTTCGCATCCCGGAGACCCTTTATACTTCGGCTGTTTGAGTTTGCAAATAATAGTAAACGCAAACGCTCAGTATAACTGCATCTAAACACGATTGCTTTCGCAATCCTGTCAAGATGCAGTATAAAATGCATCAATACAATTCTTTATGACACTTGAACATTATTTCGGACAATTCAGGAAAAACATCATAGGCAACGATTGCGATTACGATACATCATATGGAAAAAAGAGGATGATTTATGCCGATTGGGTGGCAAGCGGCAGGTTGTATATGCCGATTGAGAAAATCATGCTTGAATCCATCGGTCCGTTTGTCGGGAATACCCATACCGAGACGAGTATGGTTGGGAAATTAATGACCCAGGCCTATCACCTGGCCCATGAAAAGATCAAGCAGCATGTGAATGCCGGGAAGGATGATGTGATTATCACGACCGGATTCGGCATGACCGGGGCCATTGTCAAGTTTCAGCGCATCCTCGGACTGAAGCCCTGCCATAACGAAGCCTGTCATGAATTTCAGGATGAATCGGAAAAACCTGTTGTGTTTGTCACCCATATGGAACATCACTCCAATCAAACAACATGGTACGAAACCATTGCAGATGTTGTGGTTGTTGAGCCAGGGAATGATCTGCTGGTGGATCTGAACAACCTGGAAAAGGCGTTACAGCAGTATGCGCACCGTAAACGGAAGATCGGGGCATTCACGGCATGTTCCAATGTTACCGGGATAAGAACACCATATCATGCAATGGCGCGGCTGATGCATCAGTACGGTGGACTTGCCTTCATTGATTTTGCAGCTTCAGCTCCCTACGATGATATGAACATGCACCCTGCCGATCCCCTGGAAAAGCTGGATGCCCTGTTTTTCTCTCCACACAAGTTTTTAGGCGGCCCCGGAGCGTCGGGAGTCCTGATTTTCGACTCCGGGTTATACAACATGAAAGTGCCTGACCAGCCGGGAGGAGGCACTGTTGACTGGACCAATCCCTGGGGGGAATATAAATACATCGATAATATCGAAATTCGTGAAGATGGCGGAACTCCAGGCTTTCTTCAGGCCATCAGGACTGCCATGGCCATTGAATTAAAGAACCAGATGGGAGTTGAAAAGATCCATCAGCGGGAGAAGGAATTGGTCCGCTATGCTTTTGAAGCATTCAGCAAAATCCAGGGATTGCATATGCTCGCCCACCAGGTAGAAGACCGGCTTGGTGTTATCTCCTTTTACATGACAAATATTCACTACAACCTGATTGTCGGCATTCTCAGCGACCGGTTTGGAATACAGGTAAGAGGCGGGTGCGCCTGCGCCGGGACCTACGGCCATTTTTTACTCGATGTCAGTTATGAAACCTCCCGGAAAATAACTGAGAAAATCAACCTGGGCGACCTGTCGGAAAAACCCGGATGGGTCCGCGTTTCTCTGCATCCGACCATGACGGACAACGAATTGCATTATTTGGCAGATGCATTGAAGCAGATCAGTGAACATCACCGGGAATGGGCGCTCGATTATGTTTATAACAAACATACCAACGAATTTCAGCATAAATCGGAAACGCGGGATACCAGCAGGATTCAATCCTGGTTTAAACTGAATTAAAACAGCAACAACATTTTTCAGATGCCCCCCGCGATATCATTTTTTTTCCTACTTTCGCACACAGCACACCAGAAAAATGACTTGGATGCATTGTCCCAACTACCCTACCTGCCAGCTGATCCATATCCCGGGATTCGTTGAATCCGAAAACCTGCGCGAAACTTTCATTCAGCTTTACTGCACCGACAGCGCCGGCAACTGGACAAACTGCAAAAGATTCAAGACGAACAACATCCTGCATTTTTGCCCCGACTTTGTTTTACCAGATACACCGCTTTCCGTTGATGAAATCATGGACCGGTTTGATAATGATATTTCCCAAACGAATAATACCAATAACGATTTATGGCAACATTAGAAATTGAAGGAAGGATCCTGGAAGTCGATGGTGATGGTTTTTTATCTGATCCGACTATTTGGAACGAGGAACTTGCGTCGTTAATTGCACGATATGATGGCATCCCGGAAATGAGTGAAAAACATTGGGCGATTGTAAAAATTATCCGGTCAAACTGGGAGGAAAAAGGCATGGCCCCCATGATCCGCGTGATTTGCCAGTCGACCGGTGTAAAGTTGCGGGAGATTTACGAATTGTTCCCCCTCGGACCTGCCCGCGGAGCCTGCCGGGTTGCCGGACTCCCGAAACCGGATGGATGTGTCTGAAAGAACCGGATAGTTATGCAATATTATCATTATCTTACGCTGGTATCACTTGCCGTTTGCCTGGCTACCTCCTTTTATCACCTGTTCAGGCTGGTCCGGCTCGGAAATCCCAAGGATTATGCCCCTGCCGCGGGCAGAACCGGTCCCGCAATACGATATTCCTTCACCGGCGCCATGAACCCGATGAAAAAGGAATCGGCATTTTTGCATCTTCCCACCTATGTTTCCGGGATACTTTATCATCTGGGAACCTTCCTGGCAATCTTCCTGTTTTTTATCATTTTATTGAATATTCGCATCGAAGGCATCACAGCAGGTATTTTCGCTGCTTTTTTTCTGATAACCGGAGGATGTGGCGCCGGGATCCTGATCAAGCGGTTTGTTCATCATGAACTGAGAAGTCTTTCAAGTCCGGATGATTACATATCAAATCTGCTCGTCACATTTTTCCAATTGATAACTGCCGTATCACTCCTCGTTCCCGCAGCCTTGCCATTGTATTTTATCCTGACAAGCCTTTTATTGCTCTATTTCCCCGTCGGAAAGCTTAAACATGCGATCTATTTTTTTGCCGCCCGCTACCACCTGGGTCTGTTTTACGGCTGGCGTGGGGTTTGGCCACCGAAACCTATGTAACTGTTCAAACTGATGGGAATACTGAATGATGACATTATCGAAAAAGGACTGGAAGTTTTCAGGGATCCGACCGACAGTAAACTGATCACCCACCTGAACAGTTGTGTTCATTGCGGACTCTGTGCCGAAAGCTGCATCTATTATCTCGTTACGAAAGACGAACGGCTCACCCCCGCGCGTAAAGTTGACATTGTCTCATCCATCTACAGGCGGTATTACACATTTACAGGTAAGATCTTCCCCGCGCTGGTGAATGCGCGCAACCTCGATGAGGACACTGCAAAGGAGATGGTCGACCTGCTGTATGGAGCCTGTACCATGTGCGGACGTTGTACATCGCATTGTTCCATTGGAGTCGACATTTCCTACCTCGTGAGGACAGGACGTACGATGCTGGCCAATATGGGCATGGTCCCGGCTACACTGCAATCAACAGTCAATGCTGCTCTGGAATCAGGCAACAACATGAGCATCCCCGCCGATGAATTTGTGGATACCCTGAAATGGATGGAGGAAGAACTGATCGACGAGGTCGGCAACCCGGAAGCAGTAATACCCATTGATGAGCCGGGAAAGCGGATTCTTTACACCCTGAATCCCAGGGAACCCAAATTCTACCCGCTCTCCATCGCTGCCATGGCCAAGATATTCTTTGCTGCCGGCGAGAGCTGGACCTTGTCGACCAAAATGTACGATGTGACCAATTATGCCTTTTTTTCAGGAGATACTGATGAAGCCCGGATTATAGGCGACAGGCTGTGGAAAGAGATGGAGGCGCTGAAATCCCAAACCCTGGTTCTTGCCGAATGTGGCCATGGATCAAGGGCCTTCAGGTGGGAGGCACCCAACTATTTAAAGGAACATTTTCCATGGGAGGTCATAACTTCAGTGGAATGCATTGCAAATTATATCCGCGACGGCCGGATACGCCTGGACCCGGACAGGATCAAAGATATCGTGACACTGCATGATCCCTGTAACCTGGTTCGCAACGGGGGCATACTTCATGAGCAACGCTATGTTATTAACCAGTTCGTGCCGCGGTTTGTTGAGATGACACCATGCGGCACTGACAATCATTGTTGCGGTGGAGGCGGCGGACAACTCGCCATGAGTGAATATAACGATCGCAGGATGAAAATAGCTGAAATCAAGGCAGACCAGATAAGGAAAACCGGCGCAAAGATCGTGGTTACCCCTTGTCATAACTGTGTTGACCAGCTTACCCAGATCAATGTTCATTTTAAACTCGGGGTACAAATCAAAACCCTCGCCGAAATTGTAGCTGATGCCCTCATCCTTGACCATAATTAAACGACATATTTCAATCCACAGCAATTCAAATCTATGAGTAACCAGATCTACCTCGACAATTCCGCAACAACCTTCCCGAAACCGGATGTGGTTTATGATTTCATGTATAACTTCTATAAAAAACACGGCGTCAGTCCCGGGCGGTCGGGTTTCGACGCAGCGATTGCAACCGAAGAGGTGGTTCATGAAACCCGTAAAATGCTTGCAAATCTGTTTAACGGTGATGACCCGAACCGGCTTACCTTCAGTTACAACGCAAGCGACTCATTGAACATGGTGCTGCAGGGGCTCATAAATCCCAGTGATCATGTGATCACAACGATGCTCGAACACAATTCGGTATTGCGGCCATTACATCACTTGAGTATAGGCAATAACGTTGAACTGACGCATATTCCATTCGACAGTCACGGGTATGTGACCCCGGATGATTTTAAAAAATCGCTGCGGAAAAACACCAGGATGGTTGTAGTTAACCACAGTTCCAATGTTATTGGAACCGTTCAGCCCCTAAAGGAGATAGGCAGCATATGCAAAGAGGCCGGGGTGCTGTTTATTGTCGACAGCAGCCAGAGCGCCGGAGCCATTCCCATCGATATGAAAGCCATGGGTATCGATGTGCTTGTATTCACGGGGCATAAATGCCTGATGGGACCGACAGGAATAGGCGGCTCTTATATCATGGAAGGCGTGCCCATCCGGGGTACACGATTTGGCGGAACAGGTGTGCGTTCCGCGCAGAAAACTCACCTCGAGGAATTCCCCTACCGGATGGAATGCGGAACCCTGAATCTTGTCGGGGTGGCCGGTTTGAATGCCGGGGTAAAGTGGGTGCTCGAACAAGGCATTGAACAGCTGCATCATAAAGAAATTATGCTCTGGGACCGCCTCCGCAAAGGGATTCAGCAAATCGAAAATGTAACCACCTATTGCGCCGAAAGCATCGAAAATCAAAACCCTGTATTAAGTATGAACATCAAGGGATTTGAATCAGGTGATGTTGGAACAATGCTCGATGTGGATTATAATATCGCATGCCGGACCGGTTTACAGTGTGCACCCATGGTGCACGAAGGAATTGGAACTGATAAAATCCATGGCACGGTGCGGCTCAGTATTGGTCCGTTTAACACCGAAAAGGAGATTGATAGCGCGATTGAGGCCATTGCCGACATCGCCTCCATCAGAAGGTAACCGCAAAAATAAATCGCTTTAATAACACTATTTTTTTTATCTTTGCCGGCAAATTAATATTCAATAACCTTAAAATTGTCAACAATGAAAAAAAATATGGGATTAATTGATAAGGTGATCAGGATACTGATTGCTGTCGTTGTGATTGCATTATATTTTGCAAATGTTATATCCGGAGTTCTGGCCATTGTTCTTTTAATTTTCGCCGGGATTTTCATCCTTACCAGCTTGATTGGATTCTGTCCGCTCTACCTCCCTTTTGGACTCAATACGGGGAAAAAAGAATAATTTTTTATCTGACCGCAAGTTTTTCCTTTTTTGGTTGTCTAAATGTTATAATCACTCATCATTAACAAAAATCAAAAAACTATGAAAACTGCATCCGGATTTTTTTTAACGCTTGCTTTGGTTTTATTCCTTGCCGGCACAACTTTCTCACAAGAGTCTTCCACTGCTAAAACTACCACCAAGCAAACTACCGCTGCACCCGGTAAATTCGTTGATACCAACAAGAATGGTATTTGCGATAATCACGAAGCCAAAGGCGCTGGTACACAAGGTAAAAATTTCGTAGACAAAAACGGTGATGGAAAATGCGACAATTGCGGAACAACCGGAAACTGTAAAGGTGCCGGTTATGGCAATGGTCCTAAAAATGGAGCCGGCTGTGGTAAAGGCCAGGGAAAAGGAAACTGCTGCGGGCAGGGACACCAGCACAGAGGTGGATGTTCAGGCCAGGGCAAAGCGCCAGCCACTGAACCAATAAAGTAAATATCAACATCATGATGAAGTCAAAATATGCCGGTCTGCCGGCATGTTTTGACTTCATTGTTTGATAAAAAAGCATGACCGACCCCGAACTGATTGAAGGAATCCTCCAGCGTGATCGCAATGCCTTTCAGTACCTGGTAAACCACTACCAGAAACAGGTGATTAAAACGGCATTTTATTTCTTGGGAAACATGGAAGATGCTGAAGATTTATCACAGGAAATTTTTCTCGATGTCATCCATTCTATGAAATCGTTTAAAAAAACATCCTCTCTTTCAACCTGGATCTATCGGCTCACCGTAAATAAATCGCTGAACCAGGTAAAAAAGCAACAGAGAAGGGGAATTGCAGTCAGGCTTGAATCATTGTTCAGGGTTCAGCCTGATCACAGTAAATTTCAGGATGCTGAACCATCCGTGGACTGTACTGATCTTGAAGAGAAGGAAAAGCGGGAATTACTCCATGCAGCCATCAACAGACTTCCTGAAAATCAGAAAATTGCCTTTATCCTGAACAAATTTGATGATCAATCGTACAAACAAATTTCCGAAATCATGAATATCGGACTTCCGGCAGTTGAATCCCTGATTCACCGGGCAAAATTAAACCTGCAGAAACATCTGTTGCCACAGTTTTCAGAATACCAAAAAATCTGACCATGGATTGTAAACAATTTAACGATAATCTCTTTGCGCTGCATGAAGGTGAAATTCCGGATGAATTGCGCCAATCAATGGAGGAACATCTTTCATCGTGTGCTGCCTGTGCCAAGGTGGATGCGGGATTTCAAACCCTTGCCGAACTGATTGAAATCGAAAAAACTGCAGAACCGAATCCCTTCGCGACCACACGCATCATGCAGCGGATTGATGCGGCATTTGAACGAACCGACGCACAAAATACCCCCATTTGGACCAGGATCCTGCAGCCGGTAGCCATCGCCTTTGCCCTCCTTACCGGTATCCTTATAGGATCCTATACTGCAAAAACAGGAACCCCTGCTGCCAATCAGGTGGCCGACAAATCAGAACACATAGAGCTTCTGAAATCAGATTTTTTCATCTCTGAATTCACAGATGAAGACAAAATCCTTGACCTAAATAAATAAACATGAACTTTTTTCAAAAATACCGCTATATCGCGTGGGTGCTGATCATCCTGATCGTGATCAATGTGGCAGCCCTGGTCAGTTTTTTCCTCTTTAACCAGTCTCCGCCAGCCGAATCATGCTGTCCGGAACCAACGGAAAAAGGCCGCTTCTTCAGCACTGAGCTTGGACTATCAGCCGGGCAAACCGAAAAAGTATCTGTGATAAATCAAAATTACAAGAATGAAGCCGAACCCATCGTGGCTGCCATCAAAAAAAGCAGGAACGCCATCCTGAGTGAACTGGAAGAGGAGCAACCCGATACCGCCCTTCTTAACAGATTATCTGAAGAGCTCTCCGTATTGCAGAAAAATATTCAACGGGAAAACATCAAACAGTACCTGGAATTGAAAAAAGTGTGCAATCCGGAACAAGCGCATCGTTTGTCAGCGCTGTACCGCGATTTATACGGCTGCCCTATGAAAGCAAAGGGGAAGCAGCATAAAAACCGTCATGGGAAAGGAAAAATTCAAAATGAGTCCGGATGCGAGTGATCAGGACTTCTTTTCCTTTTTAACCTTCTTTTCCTTCTTTCCGTTTTTATCCTTTTTATTCTTGCTCTTTTTACAGGTGCACCTGTCGTTGGTCAGCACCTTTAAAAGT
>Ga0074195_1004180_pt1 | contig 12181 bp, 18 predicted proteins | sample EPASupsiteHSE623_FD_64525 | JGI IMG/M metagenome (GOLD analysis project Ga0074195, IMG submission 64525) | Bioremediated contaminated groundwater from EPA Superfund site, New Mexico - Sample HSE6-23 | ecosystem: Environmental > Aquatic > Deep subsurface > Groundwater > Contaminated ...
AGATTGCCTTTTCTTGTGAGCGACATGAAGTAATGATTGGATCAGCATTATATTGTTCATCGAAATCTGGAAGTTTCATGATATCTCGAAGATCGCCTTCGCTTATTTCTTTTCGTTCATGAACTGGAAGACCCGTTGCCTGAAGTTTTTTATAAATATCACCATAAGTAGCACTCTTAATCTGCTTTTTACGATCATTCTTCTGTGCAACGATTGGTGTGCGAACGTTGCTGTAGTAGGTTGATACCTTGGAACTGTAGATGTTGCGAAGTTCCTTGATCTGGGCTACTGATAGCCTTGTTTTGCTTGCTGTCATAACAGTAATGTTAGTGTGGATATTATAAAAGAGTTTTGATAGTCAATCTACTAGTATTATATTATACCTTCTAGAACTAGATCACAAAGAGCATCACATCGTTTAAGCATGATATGTTCACGCGGGGACCATTCAAAGTTTATGGTATTGAATTTTTTAATGATGTATTGAACTTGAGCATGTAAAGGTTTTAAATGTTCACTTTTAACCTGATATTTTCCTGTGATTTGGAATATAGTTAACTGACTATCACTTGTTAATGTAAGATCTTTAATTCCTCCTGCTAATGCCGATGTAAGACATAGGATGATACTAGTATATTCAGACTGATTATTACTATAGTTCCCAAAATAAAAGGAGTTGCTATATACCTCTTCATTTTTATCATTACAAATTATAAAGGCTCCAGCACCATGAGAATTATTCATTCTACTTCCTCCATCAGCGTATGCATAAAACATAATGGTATTGTATGTTTGGGATTTTATTTATACATTGGTAATGGTGGAATTTTAAATATTTATAATTACCTGTTTGTGCACATCCCAGACAGAATCGGGTTTCCTGTCAATTCTCTTCTGTTTGAGGTGAATTGTTGATGGAAGTATACCGAAATGTTTATATAATAGTAGTTACATATATTATTGTGCACATCCCAGACAGATGAAGGTTATACTTCAATAACTCTCACTGTTTGTTGGAATGGTGTTCTATTCTAGTTAAATTGTCAGTGTTTTATATAATTAGTTTTATAATATACGGCAACGTATCTTACTAGTGGTGATCATCATTAGTTTTGATATTTACACTAGAAGGGAAGATTGCCCTGCTTGGATTACTCATGAGATGGTAGAGATTGGGGTGATTACGCCAAGGAACAATGAGACAATTATTGATACTGAAGGCTATGCGATGGTGGCTTATTGGTATGTGGGAGTTAAGACGCCAATGGAGTTTGGTAATGTTGAGTGTTTTTATGCGGGTGAAAAGACTAATGAGGTTGATTTAGGGTTTAGAGTGCTTGAGCACGTGTTGAATCATTGTAACGAGGAACTTAATCTCAAGCGAATTGTATTGAAATGCAATGTTAGTAAGGTTGTTTTCATGATGATTGATGAAATGCCGGTGAAGGCTGGATACATCAAGGTGGTGAAAAGATCATGGGGTTATATAAAGGACAATAATATGGATGTGAAATTTGTGTGGAGCAGTAAAAGGAATTGCAACAGGAGGATTCATATGGGGCTGTATGAACCAGATAGATATAATTTGTATTGGTGATAGTTTTATGTTAAAAATTTTATAAAATTTATTTGGTGCTGTCTTGTTGATCAGAGGCTTGTACGAAGCACTTCTTTAGATTTGTTAAGCCTAAAACTTTTTTACGAGTTGTGATTTTTTCGGGGGCATTTCTGTTTATGGTGGAATCGTCATATATATTGAGGGTTTCGGCGCGATTGTTTACGATGTTGCGGAAATATGTTCGGACTTTGTAGGTTAGAGGGGTGGTTGGCTCGGTGTTTTTTGGTGTGTTGGCTTCTAGATAGCGGCTAATTTCTTTGTTGATTTCCATGTTGATAAGATCCAGTATGTATTGATCGGTGTCATATGTTTCGTTGGATAGATATTTGTATGGTTTGTTTCGCATGAGGGTTTTATAGAGCGATGGGTGAATTGTTTTATATGCGTTGTGGCATTCGTCGCAGCAGAACAGTGCATATTGATAGTGGACGGCCTTGAAGTGTTTGTTGCAGTGGTGGCAGATGAATGTGACAGGTTGGTAGCCTTTGTCTGCTAGGCGGCGATGTATGGGGCCACAATAGAGGCGACCTAGTGGTGTGGTGTTCTCGTAACTGCTTATGGTTGTGTCACAGTATGCGCAGTGGCGTGTGGATGCCGATGATAACTTTTCTTGTTTTTTAAGTTCTTTGATATGTTTGATGTCTTCAGCGGTGTAATTTGTGAGTTTACTGGATCGCAATGTTTTGGTTATTTCCTGATCGGTATGTGTGTCTTCTATATAGGATTCATTGAGTTGTTGAGAGGGCTTTAATCGTGATTCCGCACAATTATCACACATAGTTCCATCGGTGCGGTGCCCCAAAAAGATGCCATTGCATGTTTCACAGATGGTGATGAAACCTTTGAGGGGCTTTCCTGAATTGTTATCGGCTGTTAGTGAGTTGAGATTTTTGATGTAGAAACGGCGATATTCTGGGTGAATGTAGGCTCCCTCAACATTTTTTTGCAAGGCTAGTTCCACAAACTCGGCTTTAGTGTAAAGTGTCATGGTGTAGTTATTTGTTTTGAAGTTATATAAAACTAACACAATAGATTTCGATATAATATGCGTGACATTGTATAGCATGGTTATACATTTAACAAGGATAGACAATGCAATCGAATAACCAGTCATAACAAAACGAAAAGAACAACAAGGAACATGCCTTGAAGTTCTGTTACGTGATGTTAGGTAAGTGTGCACATACAGGTAGGTTGTTATGGTATAAATAGTTATTGTTTACTATTGTCATTGTTTGATTTATGTAATGCACTTTGGATTAAATACCTTCGACGCCGTTGTAATTTGTGGCATTCTTTACAGGTGAATTGTTTGTTGGTTATCATACAGGGATAGTAGGCGGTAGTGGGTAGGGTTTTGTGACATGATTTGCATGTTATGTGGGTGACTGTGGTGGGGTTGTCTGGATCTAGGTGGTGGAGACAGTTTGTAGATGGAGTGTTAGGTGACAATGTTAGGGCTCCTATGGTGTTATCATTGCTGGTATGGTGGAGAAATCTTCAAATTTTGGACATCTGAAGTCGTTGGTAAGGTTGAATTTACATTGGAGGCTGTCTGGGTAGTCGATTGCATTTTTGCACTTTAGGCAGAGGAATTCATGATCATGGGTTATGTAGTCGTTGAGCATTGTAAGGATGATTTCTGCTGTTTTTAAATCGCTTGAGGATCCTGATGTGATTAGTTTTTCTGCTTCGTTGATGTAGTAATCGAAAGTGGATTTTTGAAGTCCTTGTGGATTAAACTTTTCAGTTGGTACGATCATACTTATTATTCCTCATCAATGAAGATGGTGGATACGTTGGAGCACGTGCTTGACTCTGGATGATTACATTTACCGTTGGTTGTTCGGATGTATTGGTTACAGGCACTGGAGTTAGTGATCTGGTAGTATGGACAGGTTTCGCAGGTTGAGTTGTCGTAAACGCGGATTGATCGTGTCATTTTGATGTTGTCCTTTTAGTTTTGTAAGTGGAAAGCAGGGCTTGTGCGAAGCATCTAGTTGTGAGGCTTGCGCTGGCGCCTCATCGTTAGATGAGATGGTGTTTGATTTGGTAGGCGCCGATGGATAGGTAGGCTTTGTCGAGGGCTGCCTGGGCTTTGGTGATGTCAGATAGTAGTTTGTTAAATTCGGTGCTGATGTTTTGAGATGTATAAGTTGCATTCGGTGTTGATGACAAGGCTGCTATGATGTGGTTGTGGTGGGTGATCAGGGGGATGATGCGGGCTTCGATGGCTTGGGAAGTTTCGGTTAGGGTGAGGGCGGTAGTTGGTTGGTTTGGTAGGGTTATGGTTGTCATGGTGCATCAATCTCCAATTTGGAAAGTATGTCATTGATGATAATGAGTTGTTCATCGATTTCTGATGCGGTGAATTTGTCGCCTTCGGTTTCTAGATCTCGTGCAACTTGGAAGAGGTTGCGAGATACACGGGAGAGATCGGTGTAGAGGTCTTGTTCGGTGAATTCGTTGTTAAATGTCATACTAGGGTTTTCCTTTTTAATTTAGTAGTTTAGAGATCTTCACATTCATAGATGATTGTTTCTTGCAATGTGAGGTGTTGGCGTTGTTCTGCTTTACAGTTGACGCATTGATAGACAATGATGTAGTGAGTGTCGTCGATCCATTCAGAGGTCATGTGGTGGACGAAGATGTGATTACATTTTTGTGTCATGGTCGATGGTGCTCCTGTGTATATACTATATTGGCTTTAATTGTAGTTAAATGTTTTGGTGGATAGATTGAGGTGTAATGTTTTGAAATGTGATTTGGGCGCCGGTAATATGCGGGTGTGGTTGAAAATTAGTTTCCAGTAATATATAGGATTTGGTTGTTATTTAGTTTATTTGTGGTTGGTTTTTGAAATGGATGATTTGCGCGGTAATATGTGAAAAATAACTGGAAATTAGTTGTGGTTTGGTAGTTAGAGGAGTTTATGAGGTTTTTGAAATCCGGTGAAAAACGAATAATTTTATAATGATAGTTTTATAATATTATTTATATATTAATAGTTTTATATTCACAATTGTGAATTATTTTATTTTATATAAAAATAGTTTTATAAATATTTATAAAATTAGATATATTTAATTTCGGTACATCCAGAGTCATTGAATCCGAACATGTCAATAGGACTCATTGAATCTTTGGATGATGAAAGCCCGGAATATATTAGGTTATGGTCATCATCATATAAATGAAAGGGATATAATTGTGAACGATGAGATTTAAGTGATTCTAATTGTGATTTTTCACAAAAATATAAGTTTAATGTTTTGTTTTCAAGGTGATCATATGTAATGATAAAAGTATCTTCCTGTTCTTTATCTATTATGTTTAAATCGTGTGGCATAGTTGGGTTTACTCCTGTTTGTTGTGGGAACAGTCGGGTGTTAGGCAGTGGATGATATGAGTTATGGGGATTTGATTGATGTCACGGGTGACTTTGATTATGTGGGAGGTTTTGTTACGTGGGCAATAGATGCATTCAGTGCTAAATTGCGTGTGGTGGATCACTTTTTGATAGAGGTTGTTTTTTAATTGCTTCATAGTGGATATCATTCCTTGAGATTTTTAGAGATGAAATCGGTGTTTAATGCTTGTATGGTTTCTTTTTGGTAGTATACTGACATACGGGTTAGTATGGCTTCTACTCCATAATGTTCTATCATGTCGTTTATTTCAATTGTGCGATCATAGGAAGATATTTGTTCCTCTAGGTTGTTTATAATTTGGTTCATGATGTATATCATTCCTTTAAATTTTTAAAGCATTTGCGAAGCAATCTTTGTTCAGAATTCGAAGCCTGTGCGAAGCACTTAAATACTTTTTGAGGACTGAACCTCTATAACTCACCTTTTTGTTGTGTGGTGATTATAAAAGTAGGTGATCATTATTCGGGACAGGTTGGATCATTGGTGGGCCATGATCGATAATGGCCTTTTGTGTAGGGGACTGTTTGGAGGTAAGTAGAATCTTCGGTTGAAAGTGGGAAGTAACCGATTCTATGTGATTCTGTTTCTAGATAGATCGTTCGATTACCTCCATTGTTCATTGTGAAGGATTCATTACGAGTAAATTTTTTCATTGATTTAATGTTTGTCATGTTTGGAGTTTTCCTTTTTAGAATTAAATTTTTAGGTTGTTTAGTTAAAAGTAAGGGTTACTGGTAGAGAGTTTTATCAATGCTATTGTTAGTGAGATCTGATATTAGGGTTGGATATGAGATTAGATCGTTTTGTTGGATGTATATGGTTATTGTGTGATCGTGATAGAGGTTATGGGTGAGATCTTTGATTATGAGATCAAAGATGAATGTTGTATTATTGTAGTTTTTGGTGAGTTTTATTTGATATGATCGGAATTTCATTTTGATTACCTTTTTAATTGTGTGATGGTTTTGTTAGACCGAAGTATGCAAGGCCTTTGAGGTAGTTGTTGGTATAAAGGTGATCTGTTGTGTAGCCTCCATAGGAGTGAAGGGCTTCGATTACTGTTTGTAGGGTTATGTTGGGTGATTCGATGGTTAGTCCATAGCATTTGAGGGCACTTGTGAGGGTTGGTAGGGTTATTGTGTTGAGATCTATGCAGGATTCGGTTATGAGGTATTTACTGCTGGTTGTGTCGTTTATGTCTGTTTCAAGGTTGTGAAGTTCTATAATAGCATAGTCGTTAGGGCCATCTAGTTTATACCATGCACCACCGTATGTTTTAAAGTTTATGTCACCGGTGAGGAAATGGTAACGGTGATCGTTAATTAGGTCGTTAGGGATTGTTTGAAGTTGTTCAATCATGATTGTCACCTGTTAGTTACTTTGTTCAAGTATTTTAGATTCCAATGAGTCTAATTCTTCAATTATATTTCTTTTTATTTGACTATGACAATATAAAAGTCTCTCATAGGAGATTTTTAGATCGGTTATTTGATCTTTTTGACTATTACATATATCTATGGTATATCTGACATAATCTCTTAACTCATTTATGTCATCGATTAGATCGGGATTTTTAAATCCACCTTTGAGGGACAATGGTTTGTTTTTCATAATATGATTCTCCTTTTTTTTTTTTAGTTTTTAAAACTTGTTAAGTTCATCTTTTAAATGTGGGTGAGAACGTAGTAATTTTTCTTTTTGGTATTGAAGTTTCATTTGGGAGCGAAGATCTATGAGGGCTGTGAGATCAGCACGATAGGTGATGAGTTTCATTTGATGTAAGGGGTTTGGTGATGTGCTGTATTTGTTTATGTAGGTTTGCAACCTTTTTATTTCGCTGTTGATGCTTGAAAGAGTTTGTGCTTTGGGATTAGACATATTTGGTTTACTCCTGAACATTGGTTACTTTGTTTTCACTTGAATCGTTATCTTCGGTTTCTTCGATATGACCGCATATGTAGATATCAAGGGGATCGCCTTCACCTGATTCGTACCAGAGGTTATGAGATGATAGGACGGATTCGAGTTCAGACCAGTAGGTTTCATCTGCGTCGGCTTCATCTTCGGTTATGTTTGAATTTGCGAATGGTGTGTAGTATTTTCCTGATGGTGTGAGATCTAGGATGCTGCCGTAATAGACTGATATGTAGGGTTCATCGTAATTGGTGTTATTGTTTATGCAGTCTGGATCATCTTTTGATGCATTGAAGGCTTCGATCATTAATGCTGCGTCTTCTTTTGCTTTTTCAATTACACTTGGACGGAAATCTTGCCAGAAACTTTGGGCGATTTCGTAGAAGTTACAGGATGAGATAGCGGATGAGAGGAGATCGCTATAGAGGGATGATTCAGATGATAAGGGGTTGTTTTTGTCTATGTCATCTTTGATTTGTTCTGATAGTTCATGGATACTGGTGCATTCATTGGTTACTGATGACCAGTAGTTATATGATGATTGATCGTTGGTGAGCCAGAGATTTATATACCATGTTTCGTAATTGGTCCAGCCATTGTAGTTAGTTTCTTCATTGTTGTTTGACATAATGGTTTTGCTCCTGTTTGAGGTTTTTAACAAGTGATCTTAAAGGGATACACTTGAATTTAATCATAGGGGAGTGAGCCCTTGTTAACTACTTTAAAAGTTAATAATTATTGGTTACCAGATTATTGTGGTGTTGGTTTGAAGGTATGTTAAGTGATCGTGATCTTTGGTGTTGTTGAAGGTTATTATTTCGTGTTTATATTGGGATGATGTTTCGTATATGTTGTTTATTTGGGTAAAGGCTTTTAGATCTGTCCATACGGTTGATAGATGAGATGATTTTTTGGCACTGTCTTTTAGGTTGATGCTGATAGTTTCTTGGATGAGGTTTAATTTTTCGAAGCGTTCGCTTGTGTTGTCGGGGTAGGCTTCGATAAATAGTGATTCGGTGTCGCGTCCTGTATACATGGATAAGAGGGTTTTCAGTTGGTAGTGATCGGGATATCCTGATATGTGGATATGGGTGGGTAGGGCTGGATCTATGGTGATCTGTGTTTTTGGTGAATTTCGAATACTTATGCTGCCGGGGAGTTTGTATATGAGGAAATATTCGGTTTTTATTTTATCGTTTGTGGTCCGGTTAATGTGCGATCGGATGATAATTTCGTTTGTTTTTGGGTAGTGGTATAGATCGATATATTCCATGAATTGAAGGTGTTTTTTGAATTCGGTCAGCGATTCCGGTTTGATTATGCTTAAAATTGTCATGGTTTTGTTTACTCCTGTTTAAATTTTAGATGTTTTTAGAATGCTTTTTTGAGAATGGAAAGGATGACAGTAATATAGAGTAATATGTTGTTTAGGATGAAGAGCGCGGTTATGGTTACTTGTTTGTTGGTCATGATGATTGTGATCCCTTGTTTTTATGAGTTATCCTTATCATTGGTTTGTAATTTATCGCGGAGGGAAAGAAAGTGGTTGATGATTGATTCGAGACCTCCGCGAATGACAACGTTGTCACAGGATGCATAAAATTGGTGGTCACTGGCAATGGTGGTTATTTCATCATCAGTTGTGGTGGCGGTGATCTCGTCTGGTGTGTCTACAAACCAGTCGGCTGCATCATAGAGTCCACCGTCATGAGTCCGGATGATGCGATCTTCTTCGATGTCATAGACCAATGAATTGAATCCGTCAGCCGCGTCATCGGTCATGTGACCGTCCTCCCAGTCATTGGAAAAGCCTGCTAGGATGATATCTAGGCGGGGGAGTAGATCGGTGATAGTGTCATGTATGGTTTTTGCATCTACGTTGTCAGGCAGACGGATCAAATCTATCAGGTTGTGATAGACCGCGAAAGATGTACTGCCATCACGGTACTTTGTGATGACATCGGCGGTCTCGTCCTGCCAGTCTAGGGAGAGGTAGATTCCTGCTTGTTGATTATTGTTGTAGGGATCGGTCTCGATCAGATCGGTTGCGTTCTCGTAGTTTTTGCTTATGTTTTTCATGGTCATGGTTTTTTGTGTTCCTGTTTCTCCGCGCAAAGGAGTTTTAAGGCTCGCTTTGCTCTACGGGAATGTTTCAAGATGTTATCGCCTATACAGTCAGTTGCCCAATTGGGACTGGTATAGGCGATAACACTTGTGCTGAGGCATTGGGGATCTTTCGAACGATTAACGCGCCTCACCGCGTTTGTAATCGTCTTCACGTTGTATTAGGCTCTCACCTGATACACTATAATGTCTACTTGTGAGGATATATAGTTGTCGTTAGGGTTGAATATATGGATGAAATCGGGTGGAAATTTGGTAGTGGATTTTTTGAGATTGTTAGGAGCGCTGAAATGATTATCTGGACATTTTGGAGTTATTTTATATGGTGATTGACGATGTGGTATAAGACAATGAACGATATTTTGGAGATAGATTTATATAGGAGTTTTATAGCGGGTCGCTATTAGGTGATGAGCGTGGGTATAGGATTTGTTGTGTTGGAGATTTTAGGTGATTATGGTGATGATATGGAGTTTAGTATTGGGATGTAGTTGTTTTGCACAGGGATGTTCTTTGATGGTTTTCAAAAGTTGCAGGATATTTTGGGTGGTGAGAATGTTCATGGTTTATCATGGTTTATCATGGTTTATCATCAACATGATGATACATGCGCACTTTTGAAACGGGGGATATTTTGGATTTGGATTTATTTTTGTGTATCGTTTGGGTGGATTTTTACCGATGTCTTTATATATGGGAAAGATAGATAGTGTATGTTAATATTTTATTTTTATATCGTTGGGTTTATCTCTTTATTATATTATATATTATAGTTGTGAAATCGCTTAATTTGGGGTTATTTTTTGAAGGTTGAAATTGTATTAAAATGGTTAGATTTGAGATTTGATATTTTTATATAATGCTGATAGGTGTTTTAACCCTCTCTCCTGCCTCAGACTATATATATATCGGTTGATTTTTGAGCCTATATACTTCTCCAAACGATACAAAAATTAAATTCACTATTTTCAGAATTAACCCCTACTGACAATTTCAAAACATTAGACCTTTCCGTATTTTTTTTTTGTTCTGAAAAAATTTAAGCATTTTTAAGCCATGCGCACCAAAACCATTTAGAATTTGAGGTTATTTTTTTTTGTGTGCTATATCACACTTCGCTGGATACCAAATAAATAATCAGAGATCAAATCTTCCGATTTTATTTAAACTTCAATTTGGCCTTCTTTTTCAAACCGTTCGACTTCGACAATTGTCGAATTTTTCCTATATATTTGAAGAAAATCTATATAGATCACAATATGGATCTATATATTTTGTAAAGGAAACTTTACATTCTATATAGATCGGTGTGATAACTATATAGATCCATATTGTGATCTATATAGATAAATTTGAGCACAATAATCACTTTATTTGTAGGGGTTGGTATGAGCGGATGGATAGGTGACCGGGTGCTATATCGTGCTTATGTGATTGTTTTAGAGTTTTATATGTTTTGATAGATAAAACTAGAAGGGTTTTGGCATACGAATAGTGGTGATCGTGTTACGTGGTGTTAAAGCGCACACATTTTTAGATTGCGCGTCTAGCAGGTAGTTTTATATATGTGGAGTTTTTGTTCACACTGTGAATGGATAAGTTTATATAGGGATTTTATGTGCGCGGATGACCAGGTTGATCAGTTAGTTTTATATACTATGTGGAGGATCATTTAGATAGATTTATATATGAAGTGAAACGATAATTTATGCGCGGGATGAGTTAGTTTTATATATGTGGAGGATTATTTTGCCGGGTTAATAGGAGGATTTATATAGGAGATTGTGGAAGTTGTGGAGGAATAAAAATTATAAGCCTATAGGGCCGGACCTGCCACAAGCACCTTGTTATCTATCACTTCACCATTTTTCAACTTTACCCTAACGATACCCACTCAACATATTTGATACCCACTCATAAAAAATTTATAAAAATCTCACCAATTTAACCCTAACGACACACAACATGGTCAAGCAAAAAATTATAAACTTACCTTATCGCTATTACCCAAACGACTAAACTCCACCCTGCAAACTAAACACAAAATCCCTAATCTTCTCAACAATTTCCTTACCATCACTTCGATTATCACATCTCACAGTAATTTCAAAATCTGGATACACACTATCATCATAGTTTCTCTTATACTCTTCGACACACACATAAATACCATCGTCGTCCCCATTATATTCATATGTATCTACTCTCCTGTGTCCAACTTTTCCAGATTTACTATCCTTAATGTCCTCACAACGTTCTTCAATCAACTCTAATTTAAACTTTCCCATACAATATAATTACACCCACATATTATAAAATACCAACACATTACCACCATACATATATACTCCTAACACCAACCTAACCAGTTATGTTACACCGACGATGTGAACACTGTCACACCATATTCGCCACCCAACCCAACGAAATCCGCCGTTATCGCGCCATCTTCTGTTCCAAGTATTGCGCAGGCCCCAATAACAGCCTACTCCACACCTCCAAATATAAACGAACATGCACCACCTGTCAAAAACCCTTCGCCACCCTACAAAAAGATCAACTCTATTGTTGTCTCGAATGCGAACCAGGCGGTTACACCGAATGATCCTTAACCGTTCATTCATTTTATAAAAGGTAAACGCCAACACACCACTATGGATCCAATAACCATACTAACCTTCATAATCGGAGCCCTCGTAGCCGCAATCCCAATTGCCTACAACTACAGCAAAAAACTAGCCCTGGCGCTCGCCTACATCCAAATGGTGCTTAACGTCATCAACAAAATTCTCCAAGGAAACCTCGATCACGTTTGGACCGACGCCGAGTACGCCGAAGTCGGCAAAGCAGTTGTACCAATCGCACTAAAAATCAACGATGATCTGGGCGTCAACGCAGAAATCAAAAGTTAGGAGATTCACATGTCAGGAGATTCCATCTCCCAACACCCTACGGTAAATAACAACTAATCTTCTATTAAAAAATCTCTTTTTATTCTATCAATCGCAAACTTAAACTCTTCTTCCAACATCTCCCTAGTGAACAATGGATTAACTTCACATGTAGACATCTTAATAACATTACCAGGAAGCGA
>Ga0074195_1004181_pt1 | contig 12181 bp, 9 predicted proteins | sample EPASupsiteHSE623_FD_64525 | JGI IMG/M metagenome (GOLD analysis project Ga0074195, IMG submission 64525) | Bioremediated contaminated groundwater from EPA Superfund site, New Mexico - Sample HSE6-23 | ecosystem: Environmental > Aquatic > Deep subsurface > Groundwater > Contaminated ...
GATGTCGGTTATTTCGGGGCTGGAAAAGGATAAATCGGTTAACCGCGATGCCGGGCTGATAAAGCTTGTGGCAATGGGCGTGGCAATCGCAACCTCCCCTTGAATACACAGATCAGCCTGATTTGTCAATTAAAATGGTCCATTAACCTGTTACAGGTCGATTTTCAAAATCTTTCCTGGTTATTTTGTGCAAAAAAGCATAATCAATGAACTTTTGCACAATGAATACTTACCAACCAGATAGAAACAAAACACAAAACACAAAAAAACATGAGGATGTTGAAAAAACTCTTAATTGCATTCATTGCAATGACTATGATGACAGCGGTTTTTGGGCAATCTGTTCCTCGGAAAAGTTGTAAAGGGAGCCTGAGAAATAAAGTTAACCATGGTTCTTCCATTCAAAAGGCACTGGCTTCGGGCGACTATTCCTTTTCCAAAACCACCGGGAGCTATTCTGAATTAACACATGCCATTTCCATAAACAATAGTCAACTCTGGGACGATCCTGTAGGTTCCGTTCCCATTGGATTTACCTTTAAACTATATGACCTTATGCTTGATACTGTTTATTTCGGGATGGGGTTGGGGGGATTGGTGTCGAGTGCAATAGATGCCAATTTCGAAGCTGACTATGCGATTATACCATTTGAAACAGATTTAATAGACCGGGGAGAGCTTTCCGGAATTTCTAAGTCGCCAATCAGTTATAAGTTAGAAGGAAATGCCGGTAACAGAGTTTTGAAAATAGAGTGGAAAAATGCCGGCTTTGTGGGTGAGATTGGAGCGTTAGGGACACTGAATGATTACGTTAATTTCCAGGTATGGCTCTTTGAAGGATCCAATGACATCGAAATGCATTATGGGCCGAATATGGTATCAAATCCCGTTATAAACTATGAAGGAGAAACAGGGGCATTCGTTGGTATTTCCGATAAAGATCTACTCAATTCTTATTTGTTGTCAGGAAGCCCGGATAATCCTGAGTTGTCAGATACATTGGCGAATCTGGTCGGAACTCCTGCAAACGGCACCATTTACAGGTTTTCAAACCTGACTGCAGGCAATGATGATGATCAACCCGAAAAGCTTCAGGTTAAAATTTTCCCCAATCCGGTTCAGCAGGTTGCAACAGTTCGTATAAGCCACGGCAGCATGAATCATGCGGAATTAAGATTTTATGACACGTTCGGCAGAATTGTAAAAACAATTCGCAACATTCAAACGAATGAGTTTTTTGTTGATTGTTCTGATCTTGCCAGGGGTGTTTACGTGTATCAGTTAACTGACCAGGAAAAATTTACCGCTACCGGAAAACTTGTTGTTGAATAAACAGGTTCCGTTTCTTTTTTATTTTATTCACAAAAATACAAGAACGAGTATGAAAAAATCAGCACTGACATCGATCTTTATCCTGTTGTTTGGATTTACGCTATGCTCCCAGACAATCCCCTCCGATAGTTTATACCTGGGACAATCCCCTCCGGGTAATACGCCACAGATATTTGCCCCGGGAATCATATCCGTTCCCGGAAGATTGGAATATGGCATTACCATTTCACCGGCCGGGGATGAAATGATGTTTGCACTGGGGAACTGGCCATATAAGCGCACGATGATCATTAAATATGAGAACAACCATTGGACAAGCCCCGATACGGTCTCATTTTCAACAACACGGTCGGCCGAGGAGGCCATCTATTCACCCGACGGTACGCGTGTTTATTACTACGCTTACAGCCCTCCCAACCCGGTTGGAGGGGCCGATTTGTGCTACAGTGTAAAAAACGGCCCGGACTGGAGCGTGCCGGTTAACCTCGGAACCCCGCTGAACACCATCCAGGATGAATATCATCCCTGCGTGGTGGCCGACAGTTCCGTTTATTTTGAAAACGTTGCCGGGAGAATATGCTATTCGAAGTATCAAAACGGCGCCTACCAGCCGCGGGTTCTGATGCCAGTCCTGTTCAACGATCCCGACATGGCATGGGGCAATCCCTTTGTATCGCCCGATGAGAGCTACTTCATTTTCAATTCGTCGAGGCCGGGTGGATACGGGGGTACCGACCTCTATATTTCCTACAAAAAAACGGATGGAACCTGGACCAATCCAAAGAATCTGGGTAATATAATAAACACTTCTGGCAATGAATGTGGATCTGAAATCACCGACGATAGTTTATACCTGACCTATGTATCGAACAACGATATTTACTGGGTGGGATCAGGGTTCATCGACAGCCTGAAGCATACCAATTTCATCCCTTATGTTTTAAATCTGATCCCCGGGCAGACCGCCATCCTGGGCGAAATGTTCAACTTTACCATCCCCGACACCACCTTTGTCGACGATGATGGCAATCACACCCTCACCTACAGTGCAAAACTCAGCAACGGCGATCCTTTGCCTTCGTGGTTGACATTCGACACACTTACCGCCACCTTCACAGGAACCCCTTTACTCATCGAATATTTGCCTGTCGTGATAACAGCAACCGATACTGCCGGAGCATCCGATTCAACCGACTTAAAAATATCGGTCACGCCACACGTTTCAATTGACCCGGGCAACGGAGAACCGCCACTTGTAAAAATTTTTCCAAATCCGACCAACGGGTTGGTTAATATCTCGTTAAACTCCAGCCAGGACCACACCGCAATGGCCCAGGTATTCACAATGCAAGGCAAGGTCATCCGGACAGGCAGGTTCAGGGAATGCATCTGCATTGATATGACAGACAGTCCGAAGGGGATGTATATTCTGAAACTGCAGGTTAATAATAGAATAACTGTCAGCAAGATTTGCATTCAGTAAGAGTGAAGTTGTTGCTGTACATTATTTTCCCGGGATGAAAAAATATTCTATTTTAACGCAAAAGTTTTATGCATAAAAAAATCATGAAATCACGTTTCAAAATCGCTTTGCTTTTTGTGGGTATTGTTTCCAATATTTTCGCCCAGAAAGTTGATTTTTCAGCCTACCTGGCTTCCAGCGGGGGAGTACACACTTCAACTCCTTCTGTGGTTGATAAGAATGGAAATATATTTGTTGCCGGAGGTACAAGAGAGGGGCTCAGGGTGACAAACGATGCTTTTCAAAAAAGGTACAACGGGCATACGGACAAGGATGTGACCGGGGGCGATGCATTTCTGATGAAGTTGTCTCCGGCAGGAGAATTGATCTACTCAACTTATATTGGGGGTTCAGGATCGGAGAACTATTGTTTGAGACTGGCCCTTGATGACAATGGCAACGTATATGTCGGATTTACAACAGAATCGCCGGATTTGCCGGTTTCCGAAAACGCTTATCAAAAATCACTGAAGGGTGAAAATGACCATTACATTATTAAGTTCAGCAATGATTGCAGGTATATTGCTTCCACTTATCTCGGAGGTTCAGGAAGCGATCACTGGACAACACTCGCCGTCCATCATAATTCTTTGTATTTATTCGGAAAAAGCAGGTCGCAGGATTTTCCCACAACACAAAAAGTTATTCAAAATGCGTATGATAATTCAGCGCCGCCTGACAGCACCCAGCCATGGATGAGTGGAGACATTTGATATCATCCATGTGTGTTTCTCCTGATTTTCCTGCAACATTGAAATACGCAGAGCCGGATAACACCTGGACGAATTGTGTCTGGAAATTTGATCTGAACAAGGATTAAACTCAATCTTTCAGGCATCTGACCGGAAACGCGTTTGCCCTCAAGGCAGGATAAAGCGAAACGGAGAAGTTCCTTTCATTCAAACCATGTGCCATCACCCGGGATGCTCCCGATGCCGTTGATGACCAGAAGATAGTGGCAAATCCCGCGTGGTTCATTGAATTTTGCGAATAAAACACGCCGCTCATTATAGCCTTGAATCCATCGATCAGGGTGTCTTTCAATGGGCCTCCTGCCACGCTGTTGCCCTGGTAGAAATTAAACAATGACGTCCAGTCTGATTCTGATGGCACATGCCACCCCGGAGGACATAATCCCTGCCCCGTTGGGGTATCCTCATACCTCATCAGTTCATCCCACTGGTAGAAGGCGGGACGCGGGACCTGGGACGCGGGACCCGTGTACTTCTCCGGTATGCAATTATCGGTCTGGGGAGTTAAATCCGAAATCCCAATTCCAAAATCTAAATTCGAAGCCATCCAGCATTGTGTTCCGAGTTGAATGGAAGGATAGACCCTATTGTCCCTCGGATCAGTAAAGGGATTCCCGCAGGTGAATGCCGGGTTGGGTTGCACCACGATGGATGTTGACTTAGTTGCACTGCAGTCATACACATTTACGTAGCTGTAGGTGATTGTCTTCACTCCGGTCCCGGCCATGGATGGGGAAAATATTCCTGTCGCGGAGTTCACCCCTGGTCCTGAATAGGACCCTCCCAGGGGTTGTCCACCTTTAAGTTTGAAGGGTTTGGCATTTATCCGGGTGATCGTATCAAAACAGGGGGTGAAAACCAGGTTCGGAGTGATGGATACGCTCATGATGATCGCTGCTGAACCGGCCGGATTCCCGGTCACACAGCTCAGGGAGGAAGTCAGCATGCAACTGATCTGATCACCGTTGACCGGACTGTAAATGAACACGGCATTGTTTCCGTTGATCGCATTGTTCCCATTCACCTTCCATTGATAGGATGGGTTTGATCCGCCATTGACCGGACTGGCTGTAAATGTAACCGATGATCCGGGACAAACCGGATTGCCTGAAGCAAAAATCGTTATGCCAACCGGCAGGTTTTCAATCACGGCCATGATGATTGCGTTGGAATTAACCGGATTTCCAGTGGCACAAATTGCATTGGAGGTGAGCTCACAGGTAACAATGTCTCCATCCAGGGGAATATAGGAAAACACGGTATTATTACCATTGATGGCATTGACTGCATTGATCTTCCATTGATAAGCGGGCGCACTGCCGGGATTTATGGGAGTCGCGGTAAAGGTCACCTGACTACCCTGGCACACGAAGTTGGCCGATGCCACAATGGATACAGCGGGTGTGACCAATGGGTTCACCGCTATTTGAACCACATTGGATGCAACTGCACCCGACCAGTCGGCCATGCAGTCGACACGGGCCAGCCGCCGGTACCAGGTGGTTTGAAGCAACACCCCCGGATTCCATGTTACCGCGTTGGAGCCCGGGATGTCGGTAAATCCTGCCACAGCAGAAATGACCGATTCCTGCCACCTGTATTCCAGAATCCCTGTTTCCCCGGTCGGAAGCGTGACATTGGCCACCGGCAGGGGCACAAATCCGCTGCAACCGCTTTGGTCACCGCCGATCACCCCACCGTCAGTGGGATTCTCACACGGCAGATTTGACCAGGTTACCGTGGATGTGGCCGAAGAGAAACCGAAAACTTCAGCATAAACATTATCAATTCCGGGTGTCGATCCCGTACGTGTGTAGCAGTACTGTGCGATTCCCAGGTTATTTGTATAAGCATTCCCGGTTAATGGTCCAAGCCCGCTGAAGTTAAAGTTGACAAGGACCCCCTCCAATGGATTTGCATTGCCGTCAAGGACGGTTGCCATGAGGCAGACCGTGGTTATATTCAGGATGCCGGAAGCCGTGGTTGGGGAAAGACTCACGCTGTTGACCGTTGCCACCGGCGACAGGGATCCTCCTCCGGGGTATCCATACGAATTTGCAAAGGTCCAGCCATAAACGAACACACCAAAGGGAACCGTACTTGTAAAGGTGTGGGAGCCCTCGGTGATGGATCGCTGTGCGCCATAGTAATTCGTGCCTGCAATCTGAGTAAATACCCCGGCGGGGATGAGAATCCCGTCCTCGTAAATGGTGTTTAAAGCATAATCGGGCGCCACAAGGTTCACCCAGTTGGAGGTAAATCCGGCAGGTGTCCCGATGGTATAATCGGTGAGGAACTGTTCCCGCGGCGGAATGAGCATCATCAGGGGATCCCCGGTAATATTGCCAGAACACCAGATCCCCTTGGCAAACTGTGCCACACAGGAGGCTTTGGAGGTGCTGATTGCATTAAGTCCCGACAGATTGTCCTCATACAGATCACCGGTGTTGAGCGTGGCAACAACTGTCCCGTTAATCGATACGATAGTTCCATCTTCGGCTGCCAGCACCCTGATGATATCGCCGCTTCCATCCCTTCCGGCAAGGGGGACAACGGCAAAGTTTTTTCCCCATGATGTCACAGGCCACATCTGCTCTATTATATGATCGGCAAAAAAACAGGTCGCCGGAATGTTGGTCGCCCTCATGGAACTAAATACCGATACCGGGAAGTTCGATTGAATGCGCGATCCGGTCATATCCTCCCCAATTGCAGCTGCTTCAACATAATAGGTTTCACCCTGTTCAAGGTTCACATTTGTTGTACTGTTGGCCGCGTGGTTATAAACGACAAGTGCGGTTGCGTTCTGCGTAGCCACTACACTTATGGCTGATCCGTGGGTATTCATGGTAGTCGGATAACCCATGATCCGGTAATCGGTCCCCAGCGATTCAACCGGCAGGGCCATATATGCATCGGTGGTGGCGGTGAGCCAATTCAATCCGTATACCGATACCGGCAGTATGGAGGTAATGTGGATCCCCTTGTTTTCAACACCTCCAAAAAGTGCGACACCTACAGTTACAATCAGTTCCGTTACAATACCGGGAACCACTGTAAAACTCTGGTCAACCCCCGGGAAGGCAGAGGTGACCATCCCTGATGTGGAATATTCTGACGAAATGAATATCCTGAGGGATGCCGACGAACTCTGGTTTGGAGGAAATGCGATCCAGAATTCCGTGCCCACATTGGTGTGAACCTGCGAAAATCCGCCGGCACCTATCAGCAGCCCGAACAAACCGGTTAATATTACTTTTTTCAGCATCGGGTATTTATATTTCGGCTGTTTGAGTTTGCAAAAAAATTTGCATTTCCGAAAAAAAAGTATTAACATTGTATTCAGAAACCGGCCAGGAATTAAATTTTGGACACGCTGAAACTCACCTGGCGTCCGTTTTCCACTTCGTCCCTGATCAAGAATTTCAGATCTATCCCCTGACCTTTCTCTAACCTTTTTCTAACTTTTCTCTACCCTTGCTCTGACTATCATACATTCAACCTACAACCTACCATCACGCTACCATCACGCTACCATCACGCTACCAGCCACCTACCATCCACGTACCAGCCACTTACCATCCACCTTCTGCCTGAGAATGCAGATAGTTCTGTATAACAGCATTGCGAAGGCCGGCTTCCCTATTCGGGAATATTGAACAGCGTGCAGATCTCTTTGTACGACATGCTCCTCAGTTCCTGTTCGCTCCGGTATCCGGGTGAGCCTGATTTTAATGCAGGGATGGTACCTGGTATGGCTACAAACCGGAACTTGTTGCCGGATGTAAGCGGCGGCCCGATCATGTCGGATGTGAACTCGATGCTTCCATATTCGTGTATCAGGAAACTCCAGTTTGCGCCAACAGCATAAGCAGGCAATGGCCGTACAGCCGATCCTCCGTAAACATCACCGGCCAGCCAGGCATAGGCGAGCACGACACCATTCTCAACGATTCCTTCGGTCAGATCCGGGGCGGTGGCCGCGAAGTACCAGTCACCCGAACCGCCCGACCAGGCTGTGGGGGAGAACCATTCGGAATAATAGACTGTGGCATCTTGTCCGGCGGGTCCCTGTGGTCCCGAAGGTCCCTGTGGTCCTTCCTTACTACAGCCTGTCATTATCAGGGCCGAAATGGCCGCGAATAAAAATACACTCCTGAATTCTGTTTTCATTTATTAAATATTTAAGGAAGTTATATTACTGAGCGTTTGAATTTGCTTTAATTTGGAAACTCATATAGCCGAAGATAAGTCACAAAGGTACGGAAAACTGTAAAACTTTTTTCACTGAAACCTTCCATGACTTTTTTTGCATGAGTGAACTCCGAAAAGTCCAATCAATTGGATTCTGAGTGAAGTCGAAGAATGCAATCGCCTGTTAATGAAGACACTTCGACTTCGCTCAGTGTCCCGTTTTTCGTCCCGTGTCCCGTGTCCCGTGTCCCGTTTTTCGTCCCGTGTCCCGTGTCCCGTGTCCCGATTTTCGTCCCGTGTCCCGTGTCCCGTGTCCCGATTTTCGTCCCGTGTCCCGTTTTTTTGTATTTTAGCATCCTTCTCAGCCCTTCATTCATGAACAAAATCCAGTCCCTATGAAAACAAAACTCATTATCATTCTTATCGTATTTGCAGGATTTGCCACCCTGCAGGATTCTGTGGCCTGTACCATATTCCGGATGAAAGCGAAAGATGGGAACATTACCATTGCCCGCTCGATGGAGTTTGGGGTGAATCTGGGTTATGATCTCATTGTGGTTCCAAGGAACCGGCCGTTTTTCAGTCCTTCGCCTGTATCCGGGTCAGGACTGAAATGGACCTCCCGCTTTGGCTATATTGGGGTTGCCAGCATGGGGATGGATTTCGGGGTGAGCGACGGTATGAACGAAAAGGGGCTCTCGGTGAGTGTGCTTTGGTATGAAAGCGACACACAGTACCAAACCGTTGCTCCTGCCGACAGCAGCACAGCGCTTGCCCAGGCGATTTACTCCGACTGGGTGCTGGGCAATTTCAGCACGGTTGAGGAGGTACGGTCGGCAACTTCCAGGGTAAAGGTCTTCTTTTATGCTGATCCCGCTAAAATGAAAATGGCCCTCACCGTTCACTTCATTGTGTATGATGCGATGGGTGGCTGTATCGTGATCGAATACGATAAGGGTCAGTGCAACATTCATGACAACCCGTTGGGGATCATGACCAATTCTCCTTCATTGCCATGGCATTATACAAACCTGCGGCAGTATGTTGGATTGGAGAGCACGAATCCGATCCCTGTTAAGTCAGGGGCGCTGTCATTCAACCCGACAGGCCACGGAGACGGAATGTTTGGCATTCCCGGCGATTATACACCACCCAGTCGCTTTGTCAGGCTGGCCATGTTCGAAAGATATGTTACCCGCCAGCCCGATGCCCCTTCGAATCTGAATTTATGTCAGCATGTGATAAATACCTTTACCATCCCGTTTGGCATCATTGTCGATAAGGATTCAACCGGCAATGTCGTCTCCAGCGAATCAACGCAATGGGTTACCTTCAGGGATGTGACGAACCGCATCCTCTATTTTAAAACCTACGAAAATCAAACCTTGCGGAAAATTGATCTGAAGGATGTTGATTTCGCCGGGCAGTCGATAAAACGCATATCCATGTATGGCACCGCTGAGACCATGGTGGATATGGCAAAATGATACAAACGTAGTTTTATGAACGGGTTTGTATTCCGGACCACTGAATGCTATACTTCGACTGTTTGAGTTTGCTTTAATTTGCAAACTCAAACGCTCAGTATAACTGCATCTAAACACGTTTGCTTTCGCAATCCTGTCAAGATGCAGTATATAAACATCAAACCAGTTGTACCAACAGAAAACGATAATGAATATAAGGGTTTAACCAAAAATCATCAAGCCATGGCCGAATTAAAAACAAAGCAGACCACCGAAGATGTGGGCGAATTTATCAACCGGGTTGCCGATAGCGAGCAAAAACGCAAAGACAGCTTTGAACTGTTAAAGCTGATGCAGGATTTTACCGGTTATGAACCAAAAATGTGGGGAGCATCCATCATTGGATTCGGCAGTTATCATTACAAATCAGAGCGAAGCAGCCAGGAGGGGGATTGGCCATTGATCGGTTTTTCGCCACGCAAGGCAGCCATTTCACTCTATGTTTACACCGCAGCCAAAGAGCATGAATATCTCCTGGCTGATCTTGGGAAATACAAGATGGGCAAAGCCTGCATCTATGTGAAGAAATTATCCGACATCAACCAGGATGTGCTGAAAAAAATCATGAAAGAAACCATCGGGTATTTAAAGGCGAAGTACAGGTAGTCCTTTTCTCCTTATAAGACCTTCTTCGTTCAGGCCCCAGAGATCAATGTAAATGTTTCAAATGTCACGTTTTCGTCACGTTTCCCGTCACGTTCCCCGTCACGTTTTCTTATCTTAGCCCCAAATTTCCCCGGAATGAAAATTTCAAACCTTATCCTTCCCGCCCTCATCCTGGTTGCGGCGGCCTGTTCAAAGCCCCATCATGACGATCCTTATGTTCCCGTCAAAGATCAGATCGGGATGAACCTGCAGTCCATGGTAACCGGACTCGAAACGGCTTACAGGACAAAATATCCCGGTTTCCCCGGAGGACTCGCGCTCAAGGTGATCACCGGGAAAGGAGAATGGTACGTGTCGTCGGGGATGCCCGCGGGCACCGGCGGCGACCTTCATTTCCGCACCGCCAGCGTGACCAAGACCTTCACGGCCACTGCCATCCTGCTGCTCGCCCAGGAAGGCAAACTCAGGGTGACCGACAGGATCACCGACACCATCCCCGGCACCAAAATGACCTATCTCCCCGACGATGAAAACTACGCGATCCCTTACAGGAACCTCATCACCATCAGGCAACTGCTGCAAAACAAAGCCGGCGTTTTCGACATTCCCAACGACGACATCCCCGACACCGTAACCGTGCCTGTCCCCTACAAAGGCCAGAACTATCTCGACTGGACCTTGCACGGCAATCCCCTGCACACCTTTACGTTCGACGAGCTGGCAGGCGTTGTAGCCAAATGCCGTCTTTTCTATTTCATCCCCGGCACCGGGTATCATTATTCCAATACCGGGTTTTCCCTCCTCGGCAAGATCATCGAACGCGTTTCGGGGCAGTCTTACGGTGAATATGTCACCGAACATATTTTACGGCCCATGGGCATGAGCCAAAGCAGTCTTCCCTACCTCGGCAGCGACACGACCCTTCCAGCGCCTTTTGCCCCGGGGTACCTTTATCTGCCTCAGGTCAGCGAGGTCACCTACCAGAACATGTCGGCCAACGTCGCCGAAGGAAACCTCATCACCACCCCCGATGACCTTGCGCGTTTTGCCCGCCACCTGTTCAGGGGCCAGGGCGTGCTCAGCTCCTATACCGTGAACATGGTGATGCTCACACCCTTGATGCCACCCGACACCGTGCAGCACTATGTATGCGGAGCCGAATATTACCGCAACCTCGGTTACGGCCACGGAGGGAACCATCCCGGGTACAATTCACTCATGGTGAGTGATCCCGTGAACGACTTTACCTGCGTGGTATTCATCAACGCCTGGAATGTCACAAAACCGGGAAGTGCCGGCATCATTGAACAGGTCACGGACGTCATTTACGAAAGCGCCTACCACGCGCAGCACATCGTTCAGTCCTACAAAAAATAACGACCATGTTTCCGTCACGCTGTCTCATTCCCGTCATCATGAGGGTAACTTTCCTTACCGTATTACCATTTCAATTTCCTGAAAAAATAGAAATTTACAAGGGTGATGCATATTTGCTTACAATCGCAAGTCGGCAATAAAAATAAATAAGATGAGAATCCTGTTCCTGTTGTGTGCACTGAATCTCGGATGCACAATTTTTGTTAAGGCTCAATCGAATGACTGTTTAAAGGATTTTGACTATCTGATTCACAAAATCAGGGTCGATTATCCGGGATATCATGATAAGGTCACTCCGGAAAGTGCGCAGGAACTGCAATTACTTGAAGAGGGGCTTCGCGCCAGGATAATTCAGTATCCCGACTCTTGTGGGAAATGCCTTAGAAGATATGCTGCCTGGTTTAAAGACAATCATTTGCGGGTAGGCAGGATATGGCTGGCCGAGAATGCTGACGCAAAGAAAAATGATTGCAGATTTTTAGAAATGAGTGAAGTAAAATTAAAGGAACTGCAGGCAATTAATTCTACCCCCGAAGGAATCTGGCACTCATTCAGCGGTGATATTGCAATCCTAAAGGATAGCAACCCGGAGAGTTATATGGGCGTTTCTGTTTCATATAACCAATATGAGAAAAATCAAATTGTGTTTACCCTTTCGGATTTTAAGGATGGAGAATACAGGATGGTTTCCTATCCGGGTTACAACGACTACTATCCTGTTGAAGGAAAGGCGTCGCTTAAGTTGAATGACCGGATACTGGAACTGCATGATGACACCCGCCTTGTACGGAAAACAAATTCTTCCGTATTTGATGAGGCTTTATGGCTATCCTATATACCAGCGTTTCCAAACGGAACAAATACGCGTTATG
>Ga0074195_1004183_pt1 | contig 12178 bp, 10 predicted proteins | sample EPASupsiteHSE623_FD_64525 | JGI IMG/M metagenome (GOLD analysis project Ga0074195, IMG submission 64525) | Bioremediated contaminated groundwater from EPA Superfund site, New Mexico - Sample HSE6-23 | ecosystem: Environmental > Aquatic > Deep subsurface > Groundwater > Contaminated ...
CATTATTAGTTCAGGATTTTCACTCGGCTGGAATTACATAGAGGTGGCAAAATCTGCCTTTACAATTTTGGGAGGTTTTGACTGGAAAATTGTGAAGCAAGTGCGTTTTTGGTATACGCACGGCAACAGCAATCCGCAGGTTTCCTTCGACTCAATTCAGCTCGTGAAAAGCACAGGGATTGTTACGGGTAAGTATGACACTGTAAACGGTAAGTGGCTTATAGAAAAAGATATTGAAAACAGCAATCAATACTTGGTGCAAACAGAGGAAGTGTCTGGTGAGAAAATTCTCGTCCTTAAAACTGATGGATTGAAAAATCTGTATCAGAATTTCACATTCCGCAGTTCATTCAATGCTCGGCGTGGAAATGCATGTGGGTTGATTTTTAAATATCAGAACGGCTCTAATTATCTCAGATTACAATGCAAAAACGGCAGGATTTCCTTCGTAAAGAAAGTTGCTGGTGTCGATACTGTGCTTGGTGAAGAGATGGCGTTCATACCGAATGTGGTTGATTTTTATCATCTCAAAGTTGAGTGCGACAGTAATAACTTCAAGTATTACTACTCTGAAGATGGAGCCATCTGGATTTTAATTGATGAAGTAACGACGTCGGATTTTACGGAAGGGCAAATTGGAGTGTTTTCAGAAGGAATGCTTCTGCGCATCAATGAGCTTTTTGTGTACGAACATAATCAAGGTGGAGATACCTTTTACGAACTTTTCTATGACGATGATGGCAACGTTTCTTCGATCATTAAAAAGCCGACTATTTCTTTATAATTTTTTAACTTAAAAAACTATGGCAAATATTACGATTGGTGGTGGAAGCGGATCAGCGTTTAAAGACGCTATTCCATCAGCACTGCAATTCTCAAGCTGGGATAATTATAAATGGTTTCAGCAAGGTGGGCAGGGTCTGAATATCAATTATCAGAATTTTCAGTACAACCCTGTGTATTTTCACCATGTGCAGGATGTGGATAATAAAAAGTTCTTCATTCTACCCCAAGGAAAAGGCAATAACGCGAGCTATAAATTATCCGATCAAAAGCCTATCGGTTGCTACAAGTACGATCATCAAACGAATCAAAGTACTTTTATCGAATTTAACAGGGATGACATGTACGCACTTCGCAATAAGATCACCCAAAATAGTTACACAAACCTTCTTTATGATGAGACTACCAATAGGCTCTTTTTCTTGAATTTTTCAACGAAAGAACTGTGGGAAATCAATCAAACGACTGGAGTATTTACTAAAAAGACCACTTGCACGATTGCAGGAGCAATTTGTAGTTCAGTATGCACCAACGGAGACATCTACGTTATTGATACCAGTAAAAACTTTGTGAAATTCAATATTACCAGCGGGGTGTGGAGCGCTTTAAATACAATGGGTGGTTCTGCGAGTATGTCTCAAAGTTACTGTCGTTTGCTTACAGATGGAACTTGGATTGTTTTCGTACCTTACCAAAGTATGGCGACTGCTGGTACAGAACTCCAAAAATTCACTATTTCAAGTGGCTTATGGGCAACGGCCGCCGTCGCCAATGCACCTGCAAATACGTCTTATTATATTTCCGAAATATTTAATGGCTTTGTGTATGTCCATTATTTGGCTAATACAAACAATTACAGCACGATTTGGAAGTACAGTCTTTCGGGAAATACGTGGACTGCTTCAGCCTTAAATTTACAGTCAAAAGGAATGACTGGTGGTGGTGCTTGGGGTATGTTCAGAGCCAATAACAAGCTTTGCTGGTATGGGAGTAAACAATACCAAGACACCAATAGCGGTCGTATGATGCAAAAGGCGGCAATTTGGGAGATGGATACTGCTGAAAACTTTACTGAAACTACGAAACATGTGCCTGTCGAATTTGGGAACTGGTGCTATGAAATCAACAGTGGATACGAAAATGACATGATGCAGGTACAGAAGTCTTGTGGCCGTTATCAAATCTGTAATTCATTTCATGCCAATTCTCTCGGATTTCGCTATTTTCCATATGTTGATCCAACTCTCAAAACGGTGGAATGGATTAAAGTCCCAACAGAAGCTAATAAGGAAAAAGACTGGCAAGGCTGGGGTGCTGTAGTGAAAAATGGAAAACTCTACATGATAGATGCAAAAACCTGTGACCTTTTTGTCTGCACGATTGGAGTCTGGACATGGACTAAACTTGATAATCTTTTTACCCGCCTTGGGAACAAGATTCCTTTTAGCTATAACGGAAATGCTTGGTATTATGGTGGTTCCCCAAATTCAACCAATGGTGCAACCCCATGGCAGGGACTCTCAGGTCTTTTTACTGTAAAAGAAGATGGTGAGGATGTTTTCCTGATATGTCCGAGATACTCTTCGGATACTTATTGCTATGTGTACAAATATGACGTTTCTGCCGATCAATGGTCGATTTTGAATGCAAACGGTGATATGCCGAATGCATATTGGGGACAATCGGCACATCAAACATATCAATCATACAAAGATCATCTCATTGTTTCTAATCAAAACAGCTCTTGGTTCCTTTTCTTGTGCCGTTGTTTTGATGCGGGAACTTCTCAGCGTTATACGCAGTATTATTACGCCTTCAACCCTTTGGATGGAACATTTGAAGCTATGGCTGGGCAAAACACCACTTCGTGGTATGGAACTTATGGATTTACTCTTGAAGGAAAACCACTCTGGCATACCAATAGTTCTTATCAAAAAATGAGCTATAACGACATGGAAACCATGGCTTATGACATTACTAATAAGCTTCTAGAACAGGTGTTGAACAATCAGGATCAGTACATTTACATGAACTACAAAACCACACAGCATTTTGTGTTTAATGTAGATTCTGGAAACTTCGAAAAATGCTTTGCTATTTCAGCAAACTCAAGCGATACGGATGGCGGAATTTATCAAGAATGGGGTTTTGATGAGCAGATCAATGCTCCGAAGGGTGGATACCTGCTTGGATGGACTCGAAATGTCTCTCTCGGTACACCAAGTCGTTATGGTCGAATAATAATTGATAATGATGGTGTTCGCTCCTCAATTGTTAATGATGCCTTGCCTGATTCGGTAGTGGACTCTGCGACTGTTTTTACGACCAAAGTCAAAAAGAATTTTAAGCTCTACTTGGAACAATGGTGCTCAAGTAATGGGCTTGTGACTTTTTTTGCACCTACAAATTAATTTTTAACTTTTCTACCATGAAATTCTATAAAACCAAAAATGCCGAAGTTGGCGAAGGAGTTGAGGCTACCGTGCTTTATCACAAAGATAATGGTGATGAGCTGATCTGTGTTCGTTCAGATTGGGATTCTTTTGAGAAGCTCAATCCAAAAGCCAAAGAATGCACTATTGAGGAATCTGACAAACTCATTCAGAAAGCCAAAATTACACTTGCCATTCCAAGAAGAAAAGAACTTCGAAAGACCCAAAAGCTCACCGATGAAGATATTTTGAAGGAAATTGATAATGAAAAGACCCCCACAGTAAACATTATCAAATCTGATAACGATGATGGGCAGTCTCTGGTTTATGTGGAGGAAATTGAAATCAAATCAACCGAGGATTTTCTGCAGGCTCAAATTGCTCAATCGGCTGAACTTGAGCCTGTTTTGGTCGAGGAAAAACCTCAAGAAACCGTTATTTAATCATTTTTTTAAACTTTTACTATGCCAAAATTATACTTAATCGCAGGACACGCTCAGGGAAAAGATGAAGGAGCGCAGAACCTGAAAACTAAAGAAACCGAAAATTTGATTGCCCGAGATCTTATTTTGCAGGTTTTCCCGCAAGTCCGAGACGCTGTCTTTACGGACATTTGCCCATTTGATCTCAAGCTCGAGGAGCAGACCAGCTGGGTAAACAAGCGGGCGGGATCTGATGACGTTGTCCTGTGTTGTCACCTGAATTCCTCCCCAAACAGGACAGAAACGGGAGCCATGTGTTTCTACTATGGTGGAAGCCAAAAGAGCAAAGAGATGGCAGAAAAGCTTCTTGATGCCTATTGCCGATCTACTGGACTCAAAAATGCTGGAGTCCATCCTGACACTTCGAGCCGTTTCGGTCGCTTGGGGATCGTGAGAGACACCAGAGGATGGGCATTTCTGATCGAACTTGGCTCAATTAATAACGATTTAGAGACTGTCAAAACTAAGAGCGTCGCAGGAATTCTTGCTGGAATACAGGCAATTTTAGGAAAAGCCGAGGATAAACCGTTTGCTGACGTGGATCGAACTCATCCGTACTTCTCAGCAGTGGACTGGGCGAAAAAACGCGGTGTAGCGGAAGGATATGGAGATGGTCGCCTTGGAGTCGATGAAACGTTGACTGTTGGCAGATTTCTGGGCTTTTTGAGGAAATACGACGATATTCAAAAAATGGGATAGATATATTCTTTTTCCTGACACATAATGTTGGTACATTATTTTTTAATTTTGTAAATATGACCAACAATGACCCAAAGGACGGTCAAGAGCCGATCGAGGAGGATATCAAAGAGATCATGGAAAATCAGGGGGTAGATGCTGATCAGGCAGAAAGAGTTCGGGATGTTATGGAAGAATACGGGCTGGATGAGGATGAGGCGGTGGAAGTTGAGGAGCTGATTTAAACTGCAGTAACCTTGTGAAAATCTTCCAATTTGGATAAACTCATCGTCGAAAGGTAGTTTTTTAGTTCTTTTATAACCGAGTCGATAATCGGGTCTGCGCGCCTAACGCTCGGTTCAAAAGCTGCTTTGGAACTCCCACCAAAATTTTATTATAGTTGTACAGGTGGTATGGCTATTTTGGCCAGTGCACGAAGCCTTTCCTCATCCATTGCTAGTGCTATCAAATCTTCTCTTGAAGGATGAACGTCTCTGGATTCCATTTCCAGCAAATATTGATTAGTCGCATCTACCCTTCTCTGTGCAATTTTTGGATGTACTCCCATTTCAACTAAAACTTCTAATTCTTGTTCTCCTATAGCTTCCACTCTAGTCCTGACTGCTCCACCTATTTCAGCGAAAGCTTCTTCCATTCCTTGTTCCAGTTCTGGTGACATTGTCTGACTTGTTTCCTGAAAAAATTCTTCCCTTTCTCTCATAGGCAACAACATCAAAATCCTTCCCGGAACTTGTTCTTCATAGATATGAGTCCAGTATGTACAAATCCCCAATCGAATTCTTCCTATCATATAGTTCTCATCTAAATCTGGGAATAAATTTCTTGTAGTTAAATTTTGTGCTCTTAATCTGGCTACTTTTGCTGTTACACTTTCATCAGTTTCTCTTCTGTCCGGAGTATATTTCAATGCATCCAGCCCAATTGTCACCAGTGGTTCAAATGTTTGTTTGAGATAGTCCCTATGGTCTTCGAACAGGTATGAAGCATTGATAGAAATTTCATTCATTACCGCGCAAAAAGTTGGATCTTTTCTTAGAGCTTCTATTTCTAATGGAGTGGCTTGTAATATTCCTAATATTTCTTTTTCATCTCTCTGTAAAACTTCCGCTAATTCTTTTGCAGTTTTTTCTATAGGAGGTGGGTTGTCTTCACTTAATCTAGGCATATATTTATAAATATTACTTTGCTGCTCTCAACTCTACTCTGAAATTTCTCAGAATTATTTTTAATAGATCCAGATCTCCATACAGCTCAATGATTTTCTTTCCTTGTCTCGTGAATACAACCGCCTGATTGAGATCTTCTTTTTTTGCCAACAAGAATCTTGCAGCTTCGTCTATTTCCTTACATAAAACATAGTAAGTAGAATTTCCAACTTTTACTCTAAATTTTATTTCTTCTACCTGGCTATCATCGGTTGCACATCTTTTTAATCTTTCTATCTTTTCTATTAAATCATCCTCTAGTTCTATATCTTGATTTGGTTTTACTTCCCGGTCTGGCGCAACTATGTGGGCAGTTCTCACATACTCTTCAAATCCACATTCCACCAATAGTTCACACAAAAAGGCAGTTTGTACACATTGTCTCAATATCGAACAATTTATTTCATCCTCTGTAGCAATCTCTATCGGTGATGACAGGATTTGTTCAACTTTTTTGAATTCCTGTTCTATATCTAAACCTAACTGTCTGTAAATTCTCGGGGAATAAACTACATTTCCATCCATGTATGTAAAACTGCATTGTGGTCTGTTTGGACCATTGTATTCGATGTTGATCATGTAGCAAGGTCCTATTTTTCTAATTCGAGCAGACCTTGGTTCACCATTTAATGAAAATGCTATGGACTGCTCACCACGTTGGCCCATTTGATCATAGGCTTCACAAAGTTTACGGCAATTTTCAAGAGCAACTCCCGTTAAAGGTTTTTTTATATCTTGTCCGCTTTCAGTTCTTCTTGGGTCATCTATTCCACTGGTCATAATCCTTTTTAATCAAAATGGGCGATACTTTAATATAACTCTTTAGGCCTGTCAAGTGTCGACCGGCTAACGTTACACAAAAGAATAAAATTTCCACATACACTCTGGACGTTTGACTTATGTGCCTTTTTGTTGTAAAATAGCACTTGGTAAAAAATATACATTTAACAAAAATAAAAATGACTGAAAAATGTAATTCAGAAAACAGGTTTCTCCTGTTTTGGCTCGGGGTGCTAACTGGTGCACTCTTGGTTGGAATTATCTTCCTGTATAGACTTTATATCGCTGACATGGGAGGTGCGAATTTATTTCGCAGTGTAAGATATATGATTCCAAAAGTCACAAATACTCAAGTTATGACTACAAAGTCAACTGGGGCTGTATCTCCAGTCTCTGCTGGCGATCCTCAGCCTTGGGCTCCTGTTGCTGCCGGTGATCCTCAACCTTGGTAGAATTTCAATCTATCAAAACAGTAATCATTAACAAAAATTAAAATGACCGAAAAATGCACAAATTGCGGAGGGAAAACTCTGTTCCTCCTAGGAGTGTTGGTTGGTGCCATACTAGTTGGATCACTTTTCTTTTACAGAATGTATTTGGCTGAAACAGGCGGAGCAAATTTGCTTCGTGGTCTAAAGATCACTACTTCTCCTTTATATTCCACCACAACTCTGACTACAACAACATCGCCAATATCTGCAGGTGACCCTCAACCTTGGGCTCCAGTTGCAGCAGGTGATCCTCAACCTTGGTAAGATTAATTATGACTAGAAAGTATCAAAAATATATTGCTGTTATATTATTTGTGACTCTGAGCCTTGTCCTCAGCTCATATTTTACTAAAAAATATGTAGCTGAGGCGGCTCCAGCTGCTGTCACAAATCTAGCCGTTAGGTATTCCGTTATTAGTGCCGATTTGGCTGCCAGAGTCCGTCCTTCTATGGATGATCTACCATATACCTACAGTGTATCTGTGGAAGCTGTTGCATCCCCGGTGATCGTGCCTTTACGTACCGGATCTATTTCTATAGGTGCTGTACCTTCTACAAGATCTTTTTTTCTCAGCACTCTTGCGGATTTGGCAAATGAGTCACCCGTTATTGCGGATACGGAAGTATTCCAAAACAACGCCGTAAGAATATCGCGTGTTGATCGATCTGCTATATCACGAGCAGTTATTGCTGTTACTCCTGATTAGTGCACTATAGATTCAATTCCGCTCATTCTTAAATTTACTAGTCCCCTGTCCGTATCACTATAACTGTCAGGGGATTCTTGCATAGCTCCTATTTGTTGTCCCAAGAAAGCTTCTTCGTCTTTTACTTCCAGGAAATCTATAGCCTCTTCCTCGTGTTGCTGAGGGAATGGTAATTGTATCCTTAATTTATTTGCGGCTTTCTTTAATAGTCCAAGTGTTGTTAACTCTTTCAGATAATCTTGAGTTGGTTTGCCATCTTTAAGGTTTCTTTGCCTTGTATGCGCAAGAGCAAATAGCATCTGTGTCCATTCTGTTCTTAAAAGTTCTTCCACCTCTGCTCTTTTCCCTGCATCTAATTGCTCACCCTCTTCACTCAATCTAAGTGCGTATAATGCTGCCGCGAACCCTTCATTTAAAGCGCAAAGTATCGCATATGGAGCGTTTCTATCTACCCTGGAAACTTCTGCGATTCCTCTTTGATAATTTTCTACAGCAGCTTTCAAACTGTCTGGATTCCAAGCTGCTGGATTATCAAAATTTCCTTTTAGTACTCCTGCTACCGTCAAGTCTCCTTCCAGTTTATGCAATCTTGCCACCACTTCTAGCAAACCTTGATTACGACTTATTCTGACTCCTTCTCTCAGAACTGTGTGTGATTCTTCATGTTGTCCCACAAGGAACTTTAATCTCGCAATTGTGTCATATAAGTATCCATGTGCCTGAGGATCTCGTATCAAATATGGATTCTCTTCATATTCTCCTTTTATTCTTTCCAGCGTTGTCATACACTCAGCCATTTCTGCTTTCGCATCTCTTCCTAAATCCTGCATAAATAATGCCTCTGCGTCTATTCCATAATTTTGTCCCATTAGTAGATGTGATCTTTTCTGTACTGTAGCTCTTGTAATATCTTTTATTAATGATTGTACTTCGGTTGCTAGATCTTCATCTCTCATAACAAGTGCTTCTCTGTATAGTTTTCCCAGTTCGGATTTTGCTTCTGCAGCATCATGGAAAATCTGAGTTAAATCATTTGATAATCTTATATCTGCGAGTGCCAGTTCTCCTCTAGCCAGAATAGTATCTCTATCTGATGGAGCCTGTACCGCCATTAATGCATGTGCAGCTCTCAATTCCCCTCGTGCTTGTTGTAGTTCCGGAAAAGATTTGGATGCGAATGCTGCCTTTGTTCTGAGTACGTGGTATCGTAATCCTTTTGCACTACCCAATACTTGAGCATCAGGAACCAAACGATTTAATGCTTCAGCTTTCTTTAAATATTTAACGGCTTGTTCCGGAGACCCCAGCCTTGTAAATGTCTCTGCCGCCAACATATACATATCGAATAGATAATTCGTTTCTCCAACTATGGCCCTTCTACCTTCTGGGTCCCCCAAATCTGTTAGGACCGGAGGTGTGCTTTCTGGTTTCGGTTTTTTTATTACTCTGCTCATTATTGTTGCCTCGAGTTTCGCCAATAGTTTATCAAGAATGTCTCTTGCATTTTCGTTGTCGTTTCTGCTCAAGCTGACCATTGCCGCTTCTCTACCTACAGACTTGAATTCTGAAAGCAGTTCCCCCATTGCCTCTGGGGTGAAATGTTCTTGCAACACATCAACTCTTTCAAATGCTCTATTTAAAATTCCGAATAGCATTTGTGGAGTTAACATATCTTTCCCCTTAGGGTCGTGATACACCATGCGAAGTGGTCTATATGCCATCGCAGACTGTAATGCTAAATCTCCTGCATCTCCACCAAGTGCCGCCTCTCTTTGGCTTCTCAACAAATCGTGTGAAAATCCAAATGGAGTAAATCTGACTATTCCTTTGTCTCTTAAACTGTCCAATACTCCAAGAACTGATTCCACTTTTTTTGCTCCCTGTTGTGCAAACTGGAATCTTAAAAGTGAAACGAATAATTCTCTGCTTATGTCCCCTACTATTACAAGATAGTCTGCGATTTCTCTTTCTTCTGTAGTTAACCTGTCGAATTTTGACTGTAACAATGATGCCATTGTGGCACTTAGGCTACCTTTTTTTAGTCTGCTCATCGCGTCGTGATCTACTACCATCGTGTTACCCTGATATGTAATTTCTCCATTGGTTATCAGTGATTCTAATGTTTCTGTTAAACAGAATGGATGACCTTCCGAGATTGCTGCTAATTCTTGCAAAAAGCTCTGTGGAATATTTGCGCCTTCTCTAATTCCTGGAGTATTTCTTACGTAATCTTCCAGAAGCTCTGGCGAAGATGCGAAATCCAGTCTTCCAACTTTCATCTCTGTACACATTGATCCTTTTCCTTGGATAGCTTGTAACAATTCTTCTGGGATATTGTCTTCACCTTCACGACCCAATACGTAAATATTTAACCCTGACTGTTCTCTCAGTTGGTGAACCCATTGCACTAATACTTTTGTTGAGAATGGATCCAGCCAATGCAGATCATCAAGAATTAACTGTCCAGGAGAAAGTTCCGGAGCTCTTTCCATCATTTTCAGGAATCTAGGAACTAAATATGACAAGCTTGATAAAACCTTTACTTTTCCAGCATATTCTTTTGCGAATCCCTGAGGTACTGATCCTTCCGCAAAAAATTCCAAATCACGAAAATCTTCTTTTAGATCCGGATATTGCTGAAGAATTCCTTTTATAAATTTTCTGATATATGCGCCGGCTCCATTTCTGGCTTCTTCTACTTGTTTACAATATAAGCTAGGCATTTCTTTGTCTCTTGCTGCGTTCATAGCTTCTGTAGCCAATCTGGTTTTTCCAATACCACCTTCACCTTTTATTATCGTTATTTGGCAACGACCTGTTCTATTCGTTCTGTCCACATTTTCCCTTATTGCCGTGAGTTCCGCGTCTCGTCCAACTGTTTTTGTAGGACCACCTATTTCAACTTCGTAATCGATTGGACGAACTGCCTCTATTCTTGTAAGAGGCCCTCTTTTTGATCTTGCTGTTTCTCCATCTTTTGTTCTTGCAATCGATCTGTTTCTTGGATGATCTTTTTGCGTTCCAAACCCCTCCGTCATCCAAAGACCTGGTCGAGGAGGAATTTCTACTCCGTAAATATCTTTACTCTGAGGAGCATATACATTCTCATCAAGTTGTTGAAAAGTTACTCCACCAAATGATAGAGTTGCTCTCATTCCCATCGCTTCTAAAATTCTTAGTGTTTTTTCAAATCTCAAAAGAGTATTTCCTGGAGCATTTTCTATTCCCAATGCGACTACCAATAAATTTCCTTTTATTGAAACTCTTACTCCTCTTCCCAAAAGTTCATTTATTATTTTTGTAACCTGTGCAAGTTTTACTTGATCTACTCCTCCCGATCCATCTACATATTCAGGAATTTGAGCAACCATCAATACACAGTTTTTTGTAAGACCCGGTTGAAGATGATCCAATGAAAGAGCATGAGTCACGGATTCCTTTGTAACATTTCTCTGTGAGAATTGTTGTACTTCTCCAGTACCGAGTTCTCTTTCAAATGCTGCTTTGAATGGACTACCACCTCTCGTTTTCATTTGTAACCCAGGTGTTGCTCCTCTATTCAATACCATCGCATCCTGAAATGCCGGCCCCCATGAAAATATACTTCCTTTGAATGTGGATACATATCCTTGCCCTTCTACCGCACCAAATGATGACTGACTTGATCCTTCACTAATTCTGAATGCTGCATCATGAGCCTGTGTTGTGTTTGGAAATAAAAGATGGATTCGTAATTCTCCAGGTCCGCTCCATACAGCATCCAAAAATACTCCACCCATTTGTGCTGTGGTTTCTTTCACTAATGCAAAAACACGTTCCGGAGTATGTGATCTGGTCAATTGTATGACTGCATCCAGTACACATGTCCCTTTTTGCAAAGTTCTCAGCGTATTATCTCTTTCTATACCCAACATCGCACAAGCTTCCGCTCCTGCCACAGTTTTTAATTTATCAATCAGGTCCGGTGGTATAAACGTGTCATCTTGAACATCGACTGCGCGAAGATCCGGACTTGTCGCCTCGCCTGGACTAGCCGGTCCCTCCACTGGAACAGGTCTAGCGTCTTTACCTTGTTGGTCATCACCCTCTATAGGTGGTTTTCTTGTATCATCATCTGGTGCCATATATGTTTAGGTTTTATTGAAATATAGGAGGATAGAACTACCACAAAAAACCTCTTTTCTTCAAGAGTCGTAAAGGATTTTCTCTTTATAAAATCTAAGAATGATTTCTAGTCATACTTTTGAAATTTATTTGCAAGATTTTTTGAATTTTAGTGAATGGTTTTTTGAAGATTTTTTTAGTGTTTTTACTTTTGGTTCTCATCTGTTTTTGAAAGTTTTTTCAAATACAAATGGGAACCCACATCGTTTCTCCAGGACGAATGTGGGTAAAAAAGCAGGCGCAATGCCGCTCGAACTTCGAGAGCAAGGACCAACGCTGCGATCTTCTTACGTGTTACGCCTGTTGTTGTGCGGATTGCCCCGGAACTGGGGCGGGTGGCGGGCTACGCGACGGGGGGCTGCTCCTCGGCGGCGGCCTCGGTGGCGGCGGGCTGCTCCTCGGCGACGGCCTCGGTGGCGGCGGGCTGCTCCTCGG
>Ga0074195_1004184_pt1 | contig 12177 bp, 9 predicted proteins | sample EPASupsiteHSE623_FD_64525 | JGI IMG/M metagenome (GOLD analysis project Ga0074195, IMG submission 64525) | Bioremediated contaminated groundwater from EPA Superfund site, New Mexico - Sample HSE6-23 | ecosystem: Environmental > Aquatic > Deep subsurface > Groundwater > Contaminated ...
CTGCCAACAATGACATTGTTACCTGTGTGCTGAATTCGAGTATCGATTGTTATGAGGAAAATCCGGTTACTTCCAACCCGGTTACCATTACACTCAATCCATTGCTCCCGGTCAGCGTAACCATTGTTCCATCTGCCAACCCTGTTTGCCAGGGCAACAGTGTCACATTTACAGCAACACCTGTGAATGGCGGCAACAATCCACAATACCAGTGGAAGGTAAATGGTATCAATGCAGGCCCCAATGCTCCGATCTATACTTATACACCTGCTAACAACGATGTTGTCACCTGCATGCTGAATTCGAGTATTGATTGTTACCAGGAAAATCCGGTTACTTCCAACCCGGTTACCATGACGGTCAATCCTTTGCTTCCGGTCAGCATAACCATCGCAGTTTCTGCAAATCCGGTTTGCCCTGATGTTCCGGTGACCTTTACAGCAACTCCGGTTAACCCTGGAGTGACACCCGTATATCAATGGAAGGTGAACGGTACCGACGTGGGAAGCAATAACCCGGTTTATACATATGTTCCGGTCGATGGCCAGCTTGTGACGTGTGAACTTACATCCAGTGAGGTTTGTATCACCGGAAATCCGGCTACCTCGAACGTTGTTACTGTAGTGGTTAATCCATTGCCAGTTCCCGTGCTTAACGGTCCTTCAACAGTGGTTTCAGGAACAACAGGAGCTGTGTACACAACCCAGTCAGGCCAGTTGAACTATGTTTGGACAATCTCCGCAGGAGGTGCAATTACAGCCGGGGGAACGGGTACTGACCACACGGCCACGGTAACCTGGAGTGTTGTTGGGCTGCAGTGGATTATGATAAACTATACCGATGCAATTACCGGATGTACCGGCGCGATAGCAACCCAGTACTTTGTTACTGTTGTTCCTCCTCCGTTCATTACCGTAACAAGTCCGAATGGAGGGGAATCCTGGAATCAGGGATCAACGCAAAACATCACCTGGGACGACAACATTACCGAAGATGTGTTGATCGAGCTTTATAAGGGTGGCGTTTATTTACAGCAAATCATTGCTGCGACTCCGTCGACCGGATCCTATTCCTGGACCATACCTGCCGATCAGTTGCCCGGAACCGATTACACAGTCAAGGTCATCAGCGCCACAGATCCTTCGGTGTTTGATATCAGTGATGCCGACTTCACCATTGCGAGCACTGTACCGGTTACACTCGTAGTTCAAAATGAGACAATAACCAATGGTCAGGTCAAATGTTACAATGCAACCCAAACCATCACTGTAGCCGGCGGAGCGACCACTTTTATCGTTCAGAGCGGTGGCAGTGCAACATTTATTGCCGGTCAGAATATCTTGTTTATGCCGGGAACAAAGGTTGAAGCAGGTGGTTACCTGCATGGATACATTACAACAACCAGCCAGTATTGCGGCTCACTCCCACCGGCAATGGTTGCCGTGGGTACCGAAGAGCCCCTAATTGGCCTGGAAACCACGCTTTTCCGCATCTACCCGAATCCAACCACCGGTCGCTTTACACTCGAGCAGATTGGCGATCAGGTTTATGAGAACATGAGGGTGGAGGTGTATAACATGGTTGGCAGTCGCATTTTAACTGAAAACCTGATTGGAGAAAAGAAGCATGAGTTTGTAATTTCCGATGTTCCGGTTGGTATTTACATGGTTCGGATTTTTGCAGGAGACCGACTCGAGACGTTCAAGCTGATCAAAAATTGATCTGTTTTTCTGAAACCATGAAGTTGTAAGCATAAAAACCGTACCTTTACAAAAAATAAGTACGGTTTTTATGTCAACTTCAGGTTGTCTTACCTTAAGGAATACCCTTAGTGGGAGAAGGGGGCGATGTCCCCTTTTTTTATTGAACAGCATAAGTGGATGTGTTCATTTAAAATACATGAAAAACAAATTCTTATCCTTCATGCTCCGGTATGCATTTTTGCTAATGATGGCAACCCTGATCTCCTCAGGGGTTGTGAGTCAGAATATTGTGACACTTCAGCCCGACAGGATGAAGTGCATAGGGGATACGCTCCAGGTGCCCATTCAACTGACCGGAGTCAATGTTTTCAATATGGTTTTTTATATCACCTATGACCACAATTTGCTGGTTCCATATGCGACACCCTACATGCAGGTTTTACCCGGTTTTATTGTTTCCGGTTTCAATCCGGTTTATAATCCGACAACGATGGCAGTTTTTATGGATGCCACAGGTTGGCAAGGCCTCAATTTGAATGGGGCCAGGATGGTGAAACTTATTTTCAAAGTGATGAATACCGGAACCACCACTTTACAATTGAGAACAAGCCCGATGAATTCACCTTTATCGGGCATTTGGAATGACTTAGGAATGCCGGTGTTGCCTGTTACATATGTGAATGCACAAATCACAGCATTGGCTCAGGTCCCTGATCCTGCCGGTGCTATAAGCGGCCCATCGACCGTGATTCCGGGATCCTTCAATGTGTCGTATGCGATAAGCCCTGTTCCAAATACGACTGGTTATGCCTGGTCGTTGCCCGCCGGTGCATCAATCATTACCGGATTCAACACCCCCTCCATTACCGTTAATTTTTCTGCTTCAGCAGTGTCTGGAAGTATTTCTGTTTTCGGCATGAATGCCTGTGGCAATGGGTCTCCATCCCCGGCATTTCCATTGACCGTAATGCCAATTCTCCCGACAACAATCACAGTTCAGGGAATTACCGTTCCCGGAGGACAAACCAACTGCTACAATGCCACCCAAACCATCTATGTGGCGGGCAGCGGAACTACCTTCGTTGTCCAGCCAGGTGGATCAGCTACGATGATCGCAGGGCATAATATCTTCTATTATCCCGGAACAACAGTTCAGCCGGGTGGTTACATGCATGGGTATATCGCCCCTGCCGGACCGTGGTGCCTGCCAACGCTGGCACCATCCATGGCAACGATTGTAACCGGTAATTACGAGATTCCGTCTGATTCGGATCAATGTCTATTCAAGGTATATCCCAACCCAACCACCGGAAACTTCACCGTTGAACAAACGGGCGAAAAGATCTATGAAAAGGTGAAGGTTGAGGTGTATAGCATGATCGGAGGCCGTGTATTCACGGGTGAGATGACAGGCGAAAGGAAACAAATGTTTTCACTGGAAGATGTTCCGGTAGGTTTTTATTTCATCAGACTCCTTGCCGGCGATATACCTGAGACTATCAAGATCATTAAACACTAGAATATCTGATAACCTTCGATCGCAGGATTCAAGCGAAGCCGGCCCGCTCAAAATAACTGAACGGGCCGGATCTTTTACATGGAACATGCAAAATAAATTTTTCCAAATTCCTTGACTTCCGGGGAGAATTCAATTAGTTTTGTGTAACAATTCCATAGATGCACCCATTAACGGTTTGTTGTTGCTATAGCCTGGTGCACTTGCTGGCAGTCGTCTCATTCCACTAATTATGCTACAACTGGTTGAGTTTGCAAATAAAACCGAATTCAATTGCTTAGTGTATTAACCATTTCACTTTTTACATGGAGCCTTGATGTAAATCGCGAATGAAAATAACGGGTATTCCAATTGACCATTAAAATAAACCATCAGCACATGAAACCAAACCATTTCCAGTCTCAGAAAAATCATCTGTTAAGCAGCACAATTACCATGTTGCTTATTGGGTCTATGATCCTATTCTCATTCATGACCCACGCGCAGGTTAGTATCAATACCGACGGGACCAGCCCCGATCCTTCAGCGATGCTTGAGGTGAAGTCGGCAAACCGCGGCTTCCTGCTTCCCAGGATGAGTTTCGCCAACAGGCCCATTACCCCAGCCACGGGCCTTGCGATCTATCAGTTGGATAGCGGCCCAGGAATTTATTATTTCGATGGTTCGGCCTGGCAAAAAATAAGTCTGGCATCCTGGGATTTCTGGAATCCCAACGGAGCAGATATCTTTTTCAATTCAGGGCGGGTTGGTATCGGAACGAATACTCCTGATGATCATGGGCTCAATGTGGTAAATTATATGGTTGGGAAAAGCGCGGTCCGGGGGGCGGATCAATTTGAACAAACAATTTATGCAGAGGGGCAACTTGGTGTTTTGGCGCCATCCTCGCTCGGTATTCCATATACAGTGACCAACATTGGCGTATTGGGAATAAAGCCGAATAATGGGAATACCGGAGCGGCAGTTTATGGATGGAATAATGATGATAATATCGTCAATTTCGGAGGCCTCTTTTATGCTGACGGCACATCAGCACAGGGAACAAATTATGGCGTTTATGCCATTGCAGAGAAAGCAAGCCAGAATTTTGCCGGGTATTTTCGTGGAAGGGTATTGGTGGATGGAAACAGTACCGCTGTGAACGGCAATGACTCAATCGCTGATGTCCTTTCCGTTAGGGTGAACCATACACGGAGTAATGATACCAGGGCAATTGAGGGCATTTCGACACCCCAGCCTGGTTACGGATATGGTGTTTATGGGGAGGGCGGCTGGGTAGGCGTAAGGGGCGTTGCAACCAGCGCAACCTATGGGGCTTCTTCATACGGCGTTTGGGGCAGCGCTTCCGGAAGCGGAGGGACACGGATTGGAGTTTACGGCACTGCAAGCAGTGGCACTACCAACTGGGCTGGATATTTTTCTGGTTCTACCTACATCAGCAGTGACCTGCGCATTGGAACAACGAATGCTGCAACCGGTTATATTCTGTCAGTTAATGGGAAGGTTGCCTGTGAAGAGGTATTGGTGCAGGATATGACAAACTGGCCCGATTATGTCTTTAAGCCGGAATACAAACTCATGAGCCTTGATAGACTGGAGCAAAATATCAAGGAAAATGGCCATCTGCCCGGACTTCCTTCTGCCCTGGAAATTGAAACCAATGGACTTCAGATCGGAAGTATGCAAAAGCAGGTGGTGCAAAAGGTTGAAGAACTTACCCTATATGCCATTGAACAGGATAAATTATTACAGGATCAGGGAACAATGATAAAGGAACAGGGTGCCATGCTTCAGGAATTGAAAAAGGAGATGGATGCGCTGAAAGCCGAGAATGCATCCCTGAAGAAATTATTGAAGAATAAATAGGAATTTCTGAGTGAATGTTTGTCAATGAAACAGTAGATCAAATCCATTAAATCACATCAGATGCAAAAGATAATCCCAATTGTAGGTTTCATTTTGTTTTTTTTCACCCTTACGGCTGCATTTGGCCAGGGAAAGCAAACTGATGAAAAGCGCACGGCGGCCGAACTGTTGCTGTTTGATCAAAGTATTCCTGCAAATCCTGCAAAAATTCCGGAAACATCCATGGATGATCCCAAGATAGTTAAATCAAGAGTCACCGCAGATCCTGTGATCTGGAAACCGGTCGATGCGACTCCTGTCGAGCGTGCGGAGGTCGTTCCGGCAAAAAACCAGACACTTGTGCAGATGGACGAAAAATCGAAAAGAAATATCAATATTAAGGATTCTGGATCGCAGCCTGAACCGTCGCTTCCTTCGGGCAAAGCAATGAATTACAGTACCATCAAAGGTTCAAAGGGACAGCCCGACGGACAAAAATCAGGCAGTGATTTGAATTACAGGAATATCAAGGGTTCGAAAATACAGCCCGAAGCGGAATCACCCAAACGCTGAGCAATAATCAGTTAAGTCTTTAAAAATGAAGAAATATAGCATAATCATAGCGGTAGTTCTACTTGTAATGGGTTTTGGTCATCTTGCCGGCCAAAACAGCGTTGCGGAAATCTACCTTAATGCCGGAACCGATGACATGGGGGCGATCAAACAATCCATGGCCCAGTATTTTTCCACCCATGATAAGGGCCAGGGCTCCGGTTATAAGCAATGGAAGCGCTGGGAGTATCTTATGGAACGACGCCTCACTCCCGACGGAAAGGTGACCAACTGGGCGCTCCGCAACTGGGAGGCATATCAGGATTACATCGCGCAGCATCCCCAGGCTGATGGAAACAGCAACGATGCTGCCAATGGTTACTGGACTGGGATCGGACCGTGGAACTATACCCTCGGAGCAGGCTGGAACGGCGGTGTTGGCCGTATTAACTGTATCACATTTCACCCTACGCTGGCAAACACATTCTGGGTTGGTACGCCGGCAGGAGGCCTCTGGAGGACCGACAATGGCGGCGTGTCATGGACTCCGCTTACCGATGGTATGCCTGTAATTGGCGTATCGGGCATCGCTGTAGACTATACGAATACCAATGTACTCTATATCCTTACCGGTGATGGTGATGGCGGACACACTACATCAATAGGGGTACTGAAATCAACCGATGGTGGAGAAACATGGATGAATACTGACTTTACCTATACAATTTATGACAATCTCAGGGGGTACAAACTCATCATGCACCCCACAAATCATAATATTTTACTGGTTGTTTCCAATGCAGGAATCCACCGGACCACCAATGGCGGTTTAACCTGGGTGATGGAACAGGCAGGTAATTTTCAGGATATTGAGTTTAAACCCGGCGATCCTACTATTTTGTATGCATGTGGTGGGACCCAATTCTACAGGTCGACCAATACGGGCGATACCTGGGGCAGGATTTATACCGGAGTTCCCTCAACCGCGTGGAGAATGGCCATTGGCGTTTCACCGGCAAATGCCGAATACGTTTACCTTTTTACAGGGCCTCCCACCTCAGTAGGTCATTTTGTGGGATGTTTCAGGTCGGTCAACAGCGGCGTAAGCTTCTCAACCCGTTCGACAGCGCCCAATTTACTGGGTTATGATATCAGCGGCAACGATGATGCCCATCAAACAACCTATGATCTTGCCATGGCTGTTTCCCGGACAAATGCCGAGCAAATTATTGTCGGGGGGATAAACACCTGGAGATCACTCAGCGGGGGATCAACCGGATCCTGGACACTTTCATCGATGTGGGATTACACGGCTGGCGCCACAAAATATACCCATGCCGATATCCATGGACTCGATATCAATCCGTTGAATAATAATCTCTTTTGCGTAAGTGATGGCGGTATTTTCAGGTCGACCGATTTCGGCCTGAACTGGACCGATCTTACAAACGGGATTTCGAACACCCAATGGTACCGGATTGCCGGGATTCCCTCTAATGCAAATCTGATTATCGGAGGGACCCAGGACAACGGGTCCAACAAATGGAATGGTACCGGTATCATGGAACACATCCGGGGGGCAGATGGCATGGATTGCATGATTAATTACAATAACAGCAACATTCTTTACACTACAAGGCAGGAAGGCGGATTGGAGAAATCGGTTGATGGTGGCGCCAATTTTACCTGGAATCAGCCAGCGGGTTCATGGGGATCATGGATTACCCCGTTTGTCATGCATCCGACCGATCCGCTGATCATCTATGGAGGATATATCAACAGCGTTTACCGCAGTTCCAATGGGGGCGTCACCTGGGTCGATAAAGGAGTCGGCGGGTGCAGCGCCATGGCTATCGGCACCAGCAATCCCGCCCGGGTGTATGCAGCCATGGATACAGGATGGTCATCTCCTGTATACAGGATGTGGCGATCGGACAACAGTGGTGATTCCTGGACGTCGATCCGAACCGGTCTTCCATCGCTATATATAACCTATATTGCTGTTGACCCGGACAATTCCCTGAACGTTTTCGTTACTTTTGGAGGCTATTCCGCAGGCCAAAAAGTCTATCATTCGACCAATGGCGGAGCATCATGGACCAATTTTAGCGGAACTCTTCCCAATGTGGCAGTGAATTGCATTGCATTCAAGGACAATAATAATTCGCCTGGCAATGCCGTATACGTCGGAACGGATATAGGGGTTTTTTACCGTGATGACAACCATGCTGACTGGATCCCATTTCGCAATGGATTACCCACCGTTCCGGTTTTTGATCTTGAGATTCATGAAAATATTTCGAGCATTACTGCCGGAACTTTTGGCCGGGGATTATGGCGGTCGGAGCTATACACCGCATGCGCAACCAACTATTCGCTTTCACCGGCAAACGACCCCAGTAATCCAAATTATACCGGGTTCCAGTTTTATGAAGCCAGTAACAGTGTGCTGTCATCCCGGACCATCACAGGTGGCCTGGGTACAGATGTAACTTACAAAGCAGGCAATTTTGTGAAGCTGACCACCGGTTTCAATGCAAGGGAACATAACGTTTTCAAAGCATCACTGGGCAACTGTATCAGCACCTTGCCCGCATCGCCTCAATTCCGTAAGGTTACCGGAAGCTTTATCGGGACATTGAAGAATTGATCATTCTCAAAAAGAAAAGCACCGGGGACCGTTCCTGATCGTCATTGCGGTATTTATGGCATCAGGTCCGGTTAATTCAGGTTTCGCGCAAACCATCAGCCACTTTTGCTGGGACCCCATCTAGTACAAACATGGTTGTAACAACAGGCGCCGGCCAGTTAAGAGTTGAAACCATGCCATCATAAGTATAAAAGGCTCCGTCCGAGACGTTCAGGTACCGGTAAAAAATTTAACCTCCGCAACTTCCCCCTGATTATTGGATTTTTTCAAACTGATTGCTGTATTCATGCTGGAATGTGAACATGAAATATTGCAGGTTTACTTGTTTTACTGAGATTTAAGTTTAGTTTTGCATAAATATTTATTTAGACTAAATATAATTCTATTTCAAAGCATCTTAATTATTAAAACTCCAGACATGAAACCAATCGATCTACAATCTGTTAACGCCCACCAGCCTTTTGGCAAAATCAAGTGGATTCTTCTTGGAACCATCATGTTGTTTTCTTACCTGACCTATGCCCAGGTAAGCATCAACACAGACGGAAGTCCCCCGGATCCTTCAGCCATGCTCGAGGTGAAATCTGTCAATAAAGGGTTGCTTTTTCCGAGGCTTTTTCAGGCAAACAGGCCTGGTTTGCCTCCGGCCGGACTGATGATCTACCAAATTGATAATGGCCCTGGTATCTATTATTATGATGGTACTGCATGGCAAAAGATGAGTATGTCATCCTATGATTTCTGGAATCCGAATGGATCGGACATCTTCTTTTCAACAGGCCGTGTTGGGATTGGCCTCGACAATCCGGATTTTAATGGCTTGAACGTCAGTAATTACGTTACTGGCCGGGGTGCAGTGAGGGGAGGGGATCAGAATGGAGAATTGGCTTATGCCGAAGGTTACCTTGGAGTCCTGGCCCCTGAGTATCTTGGGGTCCCGACAGGATCCTACCCTTATAACGTCGGAGTCCTTGGCATTAAGCTCAACAACGGCGCAAATGGGGCAGCAGTTTATGGCTGGAATAATGATGAAAATTCACTGAATTATGCAGGGTTATTTTATGCAGATGGAGCCTATAATCAGGCAATAAATTATGGTATTTATTCTATTGCTGAAAAAGCAGACCAGAATTTTGCAGGGTATTTCAGGGGCCGGGTATCAGTTGAAGGGAACAGTGGGTCAGGTCATGGAAATGATACAACCTCCACACTGCTGAAATCGTTGGTAAAGCATGTGCAATACGCTGATACAAAGGCAATGGAGGGTGTTTCGGTACCTCAGCCCGGTTACGGTTACGGGGTTTATGGAGAGGGAGGCTGGAGAGGCGTTTATGGTCATGGAAATGGCTTGGATTATCTTGGAACAACCATCGGTGTACTTGGTTATGCAACAGGTACGGAGGGTGAAAGGATCGGAGTGTATGGCTATGCAACTGGCGGAACAATTAATTGGGGAAGCTATTTCATCGGGTCCAATTATATGAGTGGCGATCTCCGCATTGGAACCACATCGGCTGCAACCGGATATATGCTTTCGGTAAATGGGAAAATCGCCTGCACCGAGGTGTTGGTTAATGCCATGGCAAGCTGGCCCGATTACGTGTTCAAACCGGATTACAAACTGATGAGTCTCGAAAACCTTGAGCAAAGCATCAGGGACAATGGACATCTTCCCGGACTTCCTTCTGCAGAGGAGGTTGAGACCAACGGACTGCACCTGGGAGATATTCAGAAACAGATTGTCGAGAAGGTCGAAGAACTGACCCTGTATACGATTGAACAGGCTAAATTGCTGAAAGAACAGGGGAATATGCTTCAGGAATTTAAGAAAGAAATGGAAGTCCTGAAAGCTGAAAACCAATCCCTCAGGAGAATGATAAAAAGCAAATAGTTATTGGACGGGTATCGCACCTTTAAAACCTGTAAGATGAAAAATATGATCCGATATTTAAGCATTGCATTGTTGTTTTTTGTGCTGCCGGCTGTGCATGGACAGAAAGTGTATTCAGATGAACGTCGCAGCTCTGAAGAGCAAGCCAGATTTGAGAAAAGCGTTCCTGGTAACCCGGCAAAGATATCCGATAGGACCCGGTTAGATCCCAAACGGGATTTGACCAGGAGCCAGCCAGATCCAACGAACTGGAAACCTGTAACATCACCTGCCGGTGAACGGAAAGAGGTGGCGCCACCTGTTGATAACAGTAATCTTGTGGACGGCCATGAATCAACAGGTTCAGTAAGGACGCAAACCCCTGCCACGGTTCAGGGAAAACCAGCCGGCCATCGCGCAATGGCTGGTTCAAAAACTCAGGCCGAGGGGCAGAAAGCACCTGAACGAAACTTTAATTCCATGGGTAAAAAAGGGACAAAAACACAACCCGAAGGCCTCAAGCCCATCCACTGATTGAACATCTGAAAAGCAGACGCAAATGAAAAAATTTAAATCAGGTTTTTTAATTGCCTTCATAGTGCTGGGCTTTGGAGGTCTTTCAGCTCAGAATGTAATTTCCGATATGTGGCTAAATCCGGGTACCGATGATTTTTCTTCCATTCAAAACAGGGTGAATAAATATTTTGAAGGAAAGGATCATGGCCGTGGATCAGGTTATATTCAATGGCAACGCTGGGAATATATGATGGCCAGAAGACTTTCATCGGATGGAAAGATTACCAATTGGGCAGCCAGAAATTGGGATGAATACAACCGGTACAGTCAGTTACATGAAAACCAGGACGGAAGCGATCTGGATGCATCCAACGGTTACTGGACCAGCCTCGGACCGGTTACCTATACCAATCTTTCCGGATGGAATCCGGGAATAGGCAGGATCAACTGCATTACCTTCCATCCTACGCTCGCAAACACATTCTGGGTCGGAACACCTGCCGGTGGACTCTGGAAAACGACCGATGGAGGAACATCCTGGGCCCCGCTGACGGATGGCATGCCGGTGATCGGCATTTCGGGAATAGCCGTGGATTATACCAATACCAATATCCTTTACATACTTACCGGTGATGGTGATGGCGCCCACACCAGGTCCATCGGGGTGTTGAAATCCACCGATGGTGGTAACACGTGGCAAACCACGGGATTAACCTGGACCATTGCAGACAATATCAGAGGGTACAAATTGATGATGCATCCGACAGATCACAGCATCCTGTTTGTTGGCTGCAGGGCCGACGATTCACCCGGAAGTGCCGGCATCTACAAGACTACCAATGCTGGCAACTCATGGACACAGGTGAAATCCGGAATACCGGTTCAGGATATTGAGTTCAAACCCGGGGATCCTGCAATAATGTATGCTACCAGTGGAACCCAGTTTCACAGATCAGCAAACTCAGGCGATTCCTGGACCCGGATCTTTTCCGGAGTGCCGACCACAGCGAACAGGATGGCCATTGGTGTAACCCCGGCCAACACCGGTTATGTATATCTGCTTGCCGGACCATCCACTGGAGTCGGGAGTTTTGTCGGAGAGTTCCGTTCAACCAACAGTGGTGTCGATTTTTTTACGCGATCAACAACACCAAACATTCTGGGATATGATCAAACTGGAAACGATAACTCAAATCAGTCCTGGTATGATCTGGCCACGGCTGTTTCCAGAACAGATGCCAGCAAGGTAATCATTGGAGGAATAAATACCTGGGCCTCAAGCAACGGGGGAACCAACTGGTATATCACCTCCATGTGGGACACCCGGATCGCCGGTTTTGGTTATACCCACGCCGACATCCATGGACTGGAGATCAATCCGCTGAATAACTACCTTTATTGTGTGAGTGATGGTGGTGTATTCCGGTCAACCGATTTTGGGAATAACTGGACCGACCTTACTGCCGGCATTGTCATAACCCAATGGTACAGAATTCCCCGGATTTAAAAACACCCCCACCCCTCT
>Ga0074195_1004185_pt1 | contig 12176 bp, 8 predicted proteins | sample EPASupsiteHSE623_FD_64525 | JGI IMG/M metagenome (GOLD analysis project Ga0074195, IMG submission 64525) | Bioremediated contaminated groundwater from EPA Superfund site, New Mexico - Sample HSE6-23 | ecosystem: Environmental > Aquatic > Deep subsurface > Groundwater > Contaminated ...
GCAGAGCTTGACAGGGATTATATAGATATTTTTATGCTCCATGAGCAAGAATCGATTTTGACAGTTAAAGGGCACTGGGAAGCGGTTGAGTATCTTTTAGATGCAAAAAAAAGAGGTGTGATCAGAGCCTTTGGCATTTCCACCCACCATGTGGAAGGAGTAATGGCAGCTGCCGCTGTTCCTGAAATAGATGTGGTTCACCCCTTGATTAATATGACCGGAATCGGTATAAGGGGCGGGACAAAAGAGGATATGTTCGCGGCCATAAGGGTTGCCGCCGCCGCCGGCAAAGGAATTTACGCTATGAAAGCATTGGGCGGCGGGAATTTGCTTGGAAACGCGGAAGAAGCCCTGAATTATGTACTGTCCATACCAGAAATAAACTCCATTGCTGTTGGGATGAGAACAGTCCAGGAAGTGGAGTATAACACCCGGTTTTTTAGTGGACAAAAGGTTTCTGATTTTATCAAGTCGACTGTCAGGCGCCAACCAAGGCGCCTTCATATTGAGGACTGGTGCAGCGGGTGCGGGCAATGTATTCAGAAGTGCCCGTCGGGCGCCTTAGGTCTAACCGGAGGCAAGGCGTCGGCAGATGAAAATCTATGTGTGCTTTGTGGGTATTGTGGCTCTGTCTGCCCCGATTTCTGTATAAAGGTGATTTGACCATGCGGATTTTAGGAATCGATTTAGGAGACAAGAAAATAGGTGTTGCTCTTAGCGACGAGATGGGATGGACCGCGCAGGGTCTAGCTGTGATTATGAGCGGCGGCGGGGTGGCTGAGAACATAAAAAGAATTAAAGAATTAGCGCTTGAAAACAAGGTCGAAAGAATTGTGGTGGGACTTCCCCGGAATATGGATGGGAGCACCGGCCCTCGCGCGGAAAAAGCATGCGAGTTTGCCCGCCGGCTGGAGAAATCCTCTGGCCTGCCTGTGGAAATGTGGGATGAGAGGCTGACTACTGTAGCGGCGGAGAAAATGCTGATTAAAGCAGACCTGCGCAGGTCTAAACGCCGGCAGGTGATTGATAAAATAGCGGCGGCTTTGATCTTGCAGAATTATCTCGATGCACAGAGTGGAAAGAGGACAGATGGCGGGGGTGTTGAGGAGTAAAAATGCGGGTTGATAAACGAAATTAAATGGTGAAGAGAGAAATCTTGACAGGATAGTTTTTTTTAGATAGAATTGTTCAATAAACTTTAAAGAGGTGAATGTCTTGACCGAAGCCGAAGAGGTTGTTACCCTGGTGGATGAAGAAGGAGAGGAGCATGACTTTACTGTCATCGATATCATAGAGGTCGACGGTTCTGAATATGCTATACTGCTCCCGGTGGATGAGGAAAGCAATGAGGCAATTATTCTTAAATTTACTCAAGACGAAGAAGGAAATGAACTGCTGGTAGACATAGAAGATGATGAGGAATGGGAAAAAGTTTCAGACGCCTGGGAGGAAATGATGGCCGAGGAAGAGGTTGAATAAGTTTTGCTAAACTTAAGCTGGTTGTGGGATTCCCTACTATCCGGCTTTTTTTACTGTTAAGAGGTGTTTTTGTGTCTGTTAAAGCCTCCCGTATCATAAAATTATTCTTAATAGCTATTATTATTGTCGTGCCGCTGGTCTTATTCAGCTCGGGTTTTTTTACCACGTTCGCGGAAAAAGTTTTACCCGGGGTTGAAATAATGGGGACCGAACTGGGTGGATTGAACAGGCAGGAAGGTATAACCAAGCTGGCTGAGTTGGAGCAAACCATCCGGGCGACGAGGGTTGTTTTAAATTACCACGGCCGGAGTTGGCCGCTGCTTCTTAATGAGGTTGGCTTTGATTTAAACCTGGACTCCATCATGACGGAGGCTCTTAACGCGGGAAGGCAGGGCTCGTTGATCCAGCGCTGGCAGGACAGGAAACAGATTGGCAGGACAGGACGCCCCCTGCAGCCCATTTTTGAGTTTGATCAGGAAAAACTGGCCGGGCGGGTTAAGGATTTGACCCGTGAAATAACAGTTGAGCCGGGAGAAGCCTCATTTAATATTGACTCCTCGGACAGGGTAACTGTGGTTCCCGGTAAAGACGGAACTGGTGTGGATCTGGAAGCGCTAAAGAAGGATATTGCGTCTGTGCTTCTGGAAGGGGTAAAACCGGAGGTGGAACTGACCCTGGTGCCGGTAACCCCTGTGCGGACCACGGCCGCTCTTGAATCCATGGGCATAAACGGTCTTTTAGGCAGCTACACCACCTGGTTCAATGCCGGAATGGTAAGCCGGTCGTATAACATCAGTGTCGCGGCGAAGGCATTTGATGATTTGCTGGTGATGCCCGGGCAGGTTGTTTCTTTTAACGAAATTGTGGGTCCCCGCAGTTCAGAAGCCGGTTATAAAATCGCGCCGGTTATTGTCAATAATGAACTTGTGGACGGGATCGGCGGGGGTGTGTGCCAGGTCTCAACGACCCTTTACAACAGTGTGCTGCTGGCAAACCTGGAGATTGTGGAGCGCACCTGCCACTCGCTGCCAGTCAGTTACGTTCCTATTGGACGTGATGCGACTGTGGTGGATGATGCCCTGGATTTAAAGTTCCGGAATAATACGAGTAATTACCTGTATATCAAATCAATTGTCGCGGGCGGTCAAATCACCTTTAAAATATATGGCGACACCTCCTTAAAAAGAGATGTGCGCATCAATTCCTGGGTTACCGAGGAAATTGGACCCCAGGTGGTTTACGAAACCGACCCAAACCTGCCCAAGGGTGAGCAGGTTGTTAAACAGGAGGGCGCCAGCGGGTTTAAAGCCTATGCTGAGCGGGTAGTGTCATTTAATGGAATACAGGAAAAGAGGGAAGCATTGCCTTATAGCGACTACAGCCCCAAAAACAAGGTAATTGCCGTGGGAACACTTGAACCCGCTCCCAAGATCGCACCTTCCAAACCGACCTCCCAGGGTGGCCAGAAGACACCCGGCCAACCATCGGGCGGTATGACCACGGGCGGCAGCGGTACGACGGCTACCGGGGGCGGCAGCGGAACGGCCAACCTGACTGTTCCGGTAGTGAATACTTCCGGTAGTGCCAATACGAATATTCCTGTAAGCGATACACCTATTAAGGTTCCAGGATAAGAGGATTAATTGATTAAGGGAGCAAATACAGCCAATAAACGCGGAAGGGGCATTCTTTTAAAAGTGCCTCTTTTTGTTTACCACCGCTGTCTTAATATGTGTCGGATGTACTGCAACAAATTGACAGGATTAACAGGATTCTATTGGATTAACAGGATTTAAAGAGTGCAATAATTAAGTGTTACTTTTATGGATTATAGGCTTTCATAGTTATGAGGATGAACTATAATTTAAATTATAATTAATTAAAATCCTGTAAATCAGCCTAATCCTGTTAATCCTGTCTACATGTTTTGTCATGTGTTCCCATTTTCTTGTGTCAATATGAAGAACGGTGTTATAATATGTAGTGCGGCAGGTGGGGTGTTTATGCGTTCTTATCTTAATAGCGCTGCAGAAAGTATAAAAGGGAAAAGTTTGTTATTGCTCTTGAAACGCTACAGGTACTATCTCGCAATATTTTTTAGTATCTGTTGTTTTATATTGCTTTGCGTTTTCATCATCCTCTCACCGGTTTCTTCCAAAAGCAAGGGCAGGGATGTGGTGGTCGCTGTCCCAGTGAAGGCGACTGCGAACCAGGTGGGGCAAATTTTAAAACAAAGCGAGCTGGTGCGAAGTTCCTTAATGTTCAGCCTTTACGCCAGATGGACGGGTATGGACAGCCTGATTAAAGCGGGAGAATACAGGATAAGCAACAGCCTTTCCACACCTGAGGTGCTAAAAGAACTGGTGGACGGGCGATTGGTGGCACAGGCTTTTACTGTGCCTGAAGGTTTTAACACTGTTCAGATTGCCGATCTTTTAGTTTCCAAGGGGCTTGCCGACAGGGAAAGTTTTTTTGCGGCAGTTGCCAATGAAGATTTCCCTTATGATTTTATCCAGGGGCTGCCGAAAGGGGACAAACGCCTGGAAGGATATCTTTTCCCCGATACCTATCAGGTTGCCAGAGGAAGCAGTGAAAAATCTATTATTGACATGATGCTGCAGCGTTTTGCAAGAGAAATGAGTAATCTTGATTACCAGGCGCAGGCCAGTAAAGGCGGCCTTACCCTGCACGAGGCGGTAACCGTGGCCTCTTTGATAGAACGTGAGGCCAGGATCGATGAAGAAAGACCTTTAATAGCAGGTGTTATTTACAACCGGCTGAATACGCACATGCAGCTGCAGCTATGCGCGACTGTGGAATACGCCCTGGGGACCAATAAACCCAAACTGTACTATAAAGATCTGGAAATTGATTCACCTTATAATACTTACCGGATCATGGGACTGCCGCCCGGACCCATAGCCATGCCGGGAGAGACCTCTCTTCTGGCCGCCATCCACCCGGCACATACGGAATACCTTTATTACGTAGCCAAACCGGATGGTTCACACGCGTTTGCCACCACCCTGGCTGAACATGAAGCTAATCAGGAGATGTACGAGAATGAAGATTGAACTTCTGGCCCCCGCCGGTGATCTGGAAAAGTTAAAAGTCGCCGTGCTTTACGGCGCTGATGCCGTCTACCTGGGTGGACGGCATTTTGGCCTGAGGGCGGGAGCAGGTAATTTCAGCGAGGAAGAATTGGTGGAGGGTGTGCGCTTTGCCCACGCGAAAGGCGTGCGAGTTTATGTTACTGTGAACATATTTGCCCACAACAGGGATTTGGAGGGCTTGCCCGCTTATCTGGAAACAATTCGCGAAGCTGGATCTGACGCGGTGATTGTTTCCGATCCGGGCATGATTGACCTGATCAGGCGCCTGCACCCCGATCTGTCTATACACCTTAGTACACAGGCCAATACAACCAACTGGGCCGCAGCATGTTTCTGGGAAAAGCTCGGGGTAGACAGGATCGTTTTGGCCCGCGAACTATCTTTAGCTGAGATCAAGCAAATCCGGGAAAAGGTGAAACTGGAGCTAGAGATTTTCGTGCACGGCGCGATGTGTATTTCCTATTCCGGACGATGTCTTTTAAGCAACTACTTTACCGGACGTGACGCCAACCAGGGTGACTGTGCCCAGTCCTGCCGCTGGCGTTACGCCCTGGTTGAAGAAAAAAGGCCCGGCGAGTATCTCGCTATAGAAGAAGATGGGCGGGGCAGCTATATCCTGGGTTCCCGGGACCTCTGCCTGATTGAGCATCTCCCTGAACTTGTTAAGGCCGGTATAAACAGCTTTAAAATAGAAGGGCGGATGAAGAGTGTCAACTACGTGGCAGGTGTTGTAAAGGTCTACCGTGAGGCACTGGACGCTTATCTGGCTGACCCGGAACACTATCTTTTCAATCCTTCCTGGCGGGAGGAAATCAGCAAGGTCAGCCACCGCAGTTACACTACCGGGTTTTTGTTCGGCAGTCCCGGCGTTTCCGGTCAGCATTACGAGGGGGAGATTTACAGGCGGAGCCGCGCTTTTGTGGGTTTGGTCAGGTATTACGACTGTGCGTCCGGCATGGCGCTGGTAGAGCAGCGCAACCGGTTTGCCGTAGGGGACGAGGTGGAAATACTGGTTCCCAGGGGGTCTAGCTTTAGTCAAAAGATAACTAAAATAATTGATGAAGAAGGCAACTCCGTGGAAGCGGCGCCTCATCCCCAGCAAAAGGTGCGGGTGCCGTTTGACCGGGCTGTGCCGGAGTACGCCATATTAAGAAAAATTTAATAGGCAACATTTTACGGGAAACACGTACATAATATAAATGCTGCTAACGCCGCACCAGCAGAAGGATAAAATTTTAGGTTCGATTTCAATCGAACACTTGAACAGGAGGTCGCAGATGGTACAAGGCAAGGGGAGTCTGCCCACCCGAAAGGAAATTCCGGACAAATACAAGTGGCGGCTGGAAGACATTTATGCCAGTGATGAGCTATGGGAACAGGATTTTCAACAGGTGAAGAAGCTAACCGGTGAGGTCGAGGCCTACCGGGGCAAGCTGGGGCAGTCGGCGCGTTCTTTACTGGAAACCCTGATGTTGGAATACCAGCTACAGGAACTTAACGAGAAGGTATATACCTATGCCCGTATGCGCCGGGACGAGGATAATACCAACCCCACCTACCAGGCGTTAACCGACCGGGCGGCAAGTTTGCATACCCAGGTGCAGACTGCTCTCTCCTTCATCGTACCCGAAATCCTGGCCCTTCCTACAGAGACTTTGGAGCGCTTCCGGCGGGAAGAGCCTGGCCTGGCACTTTACGATTTCGCCCTGGACGAACTGCTGCGGCAGAAAGACCACATCCTGTCCGCCGCCGAGGAGCGGATCATCGCCGGGGTAGGGGAAGTGGCCGAGGCTCCGGACAATATTTTCAAGATGATCAACAACGCGGACATGACCTTCCCCTCAATCAAGGATGAAGAAGGAAGTGAGGTGGAGATTACCCACGGGCGGTACATTCAGTTCATGGAAAGCTCAGACCGCCGGGTACGCCGGGAGGCATTCACCTCTCTCTACAGTTCCTACCGGAAACTAAAGAATACACTGTCCGCCACCCTCGTTTCCAGTGTGAAAAAGGATGTTTTCTACGCCCGTGTGCGCAAATTTCCTTCAGCTTTGCAGGCCTCCCTTTTTGCCGACAATATCCCCCCGGAGGTTTATGACAACCTTATCCAAACGGTGCGCGGGAACCTGGCTGCCATGCACCGCTATGTGGCCCTGCGCAAGAAATTGCTGGGGCTGGATGAATTGCACATGTATGATTTGTACACTCCCATGGTAAAGGACATCAAATGGGAAATACCCTTCGCTGAAGCTGTTAAGCTGGCAAAAGAAGGGCTCGCGCCTTTGGGCAATGCCTATGGTGAGGCCATGGCGCGGGGGTTTGCCGGGGGTTGGGCGGACATCTTTGAAAATAAGGGTAAAACCAGCGGTGCTTATTCCTGGGGTCCCTATGGTGTGCACCCATATATTTTGCTGAACCATCAAGATAATCTGAACAACCTCTTCACTTTGGCCCACGAGATGGGGCATGCCATGCATTCCTATTACGCCTACCACGAGCAGCCATACCTATACGCCCATTACACTATCTTCACGGCCGAGGTGGCCTCCACGGTCAACGAGTCCCTGCTCATGGAGTATTTGCTGAAGGCGGTAACCGACCGGAGCAAAAAACTCTATCTGCTTAACCACTACCTGGAGCAGTTTCGTGGCACCGTGTTCCGGCAGACCATGTTTGCGGAGTTTGAAAAAATTGTGCACGAAAAAATAGAAGCGGAGCAGGCCCTGACCCCTGAACTTCTCTGCCAGATCTACCACCGGCTTAATGTCGATTACTACGGGCCGGAGATGGTGGTGGATGAGGAGGTGGACCTGGAATGGGCGCGCATCCCCCATTTTTACTCAGCATTTTACGTTTATAAATATGCCACCGGCTTTTCAGCGGCCGAGGCTATCACCAGCCAAATCCTTGCAGAGGGTGAACCGGCGGTTGCCCGCTACCTTGGTTTTCTTAAAAAGGGAGGCTCGGACTATCCCCTAGATCTGTTAAAATTAGCCGGGGTAGATATGGCAACCCCTCAGCCGGTGCAGGAAGGACTGGATTTGTTTACCCGGCTGCTGGACCAGATGGAAGAATTGACGATATAATCCGGTGTGGACGCAGGCTTAACTCTGCTATATTTAATTCTCAAACTATGGACCAGGCTAGATTGTCAACAAATCAAGAGCCTGGTCTTATTTGTTTAAATATCTATTATTTGGGCCAAGCTAGAAATATATGCCACAAGCTGAACGTGTAATACCTTCTTTGTACAGAAGGGGACACTCTTTCGGGGAATGTACCCGTAGAATTTCCTCATATGATAGGAAAGGAAGGTTCGTTGTGGACGTTTTGAGGCAGAAGAGGCTGGTCCAAATTTCTTTTATTTTCGGGCTCTGTTTGTTGGGCCTGTTAATCCCGCTCTGGCAAACACAACTCCGGGACGGTGACCGTTACGCCGGCCTGGCGCTGGATCAGGACAGCAGCTGGGTGGCCCTGGAGAATGCGCCGAGGGGTAAGATACTGGACCGCAACTCAGTCCCTCTAACCAATGCAAGAAAAGAAGACAGGGTTATCGTTTTCCCTGTGGCTGTCGCGGACAAGTCTGAAATAGCCAGTGGTTTAGCGAAAATATTGAGCGTTGACCGTTTAGTGATAGATAGTTGCCTTAAAGGGGGCGCCTGTTTTCTGCCGTGCAGCGTCACTCCCGCTCAGAAAGCCGCTATCAGGCAGAAAGGCTGGACCGGTGTGATGGTTTTGCCTGTTCAATTCAGGTACGGTGAACGGACGCTGGCGCCCCAAACACTGGGTTACCTGGGCAGGATATCTTCCAGTGAGGAATATCTTAACTTAACCAAATACTCGCGTAAAACTTACCGGTATGATGATATGGTAGGTAAAACAGGCCTCGAGTTGATTTACGAAGAGGAATTGAAGGGGGTCAGGCCGGAACGGGCGGTTAGGGTATTCGCTGACGCCAGGGGCAACCTGCTGGGCGACCCGGGGTTTGAGGTGGAAGAGCATGAGCTGGACAGGCTCAGGCGGGACCTGATCCTGACCCTTGATACCCGCATGCAAAAAGTTGTTGAAGATACTTTGGACCGCCAGGCCGTAAAGGGAGCGATAGTGGTGATGGAGGCCGGCAGTGGGGATATCCTGGCCATGGCCGGCAGCCCGCGTTTCGACCCGTTTCAACCGGAGCAGAAACTCGGCGCCCAGGAGGATGGAAATTTTTTTGATCATAATGTCTCACTTTACCAGCCGGGCTCTGTTTTTAAGATAGTGATTGCCGCGGCGGCGCTGGAAGAAGGCACGGACAGCCTTGACAGCCATTTTACCTGCCGCGGGGAAAAAGAGGAACTGATTAGCTGCTGGGAAAAAGCCGGTCATGGTGAGATAGATTTTGCCCATGCTTTTATCAATTCATGCAACCCGTCTTTTGTCAGGATTGGTTTAAATCTGGGCGCTCCCAGGATCATAGAATACGCCAGGCGTTTGGGCTTGGAAAACCAGTCTGTAATTGGTTACCCGGTGCCTTTTGATCGGCGCCAGGATCTAAATCTTATAGGCGCACCTTATAATTTAGTAAACAGCAGTGTGGGCCAGGGTCCGGTTCTGGTTGCGCCGCTGCAGGTGGCATCCCTGGTAAACACCATGGTATCCGGTGGGATTTACCGGGAACCCCGGCTGGTCAGGGAGATTCGTAAAAACGGTGGAAGTGTGGAAAAAGAATTTCTTCCCGATCCCGGGAAGGTGGCAATCTCAACGGAGACCGCCGCTAAGCTGCGCAGCCTGATGGAATCAGTTGTAGACGAGGGCACCGGGAAAGAGGCTGCGGTGCCTGTCTACGGCAGTGCCGGGAAAACCGGGTCGGCTCAAATCGATGGCAAAAGCACTACTAATGCCTGGTTTGCTGGTTATGCTCCCCGCGCCAATCCCCGTTTCATTGCGGTTGTTATGTTAGAGGGCGGGGGCAGCGGTGCTGAGTCCGCCGCCCCTGTTTTCCGTGAGATCATGGAGCAAATCCTGCGTCTTGAGTAACATGCCAGACAAATTAAAGCCCACCGGCAGGTGGGCTTTTTACTATGGCAGCAACCTCTCCAATTCAGCCCGGTTGAACCCTATCACAACCTGGTTTCCCACCGTTACCGTGGGGACGGCCATGCGACCGGTTTTCTTAACCATCTCATCCCTGGCTTGATCATTTTCGGCAACATTAAGCTCATTATACTTTACTCCTTTTTGTGAAAGAAACTCCTTCACGTGGCTGCAGTACGGTCAAGTAGGGGTGGTATAAACTGTGATATTGTCGTTCATGTTTTTCCCTCCAGTTCTTTTTCATTATTTTGGTGTTTCAAGGATGAGATTATTCAATTTAATGATGACTATTAGTAAGCCTGGTGTCTTAAGTAACCTTTTCAGCCGGTATGCATATCATGCTATAAATGTAATATTGGTGTAATTTAAAGGTTTAGTTGCGGTTGAAAGAGGGTAAAAAAGTGGCAGGCAATGCTAAGCCGGTTTTAATCGTTGGAGCCGGGGTGGCAGGTGTAATTGTGGCGGATGTCCTCGGCAAGAGCCAGGATAGGGATGATTATGAACCCATCGGATATGTGGATGACGACACTGACAAACAAAACAAAATACTGCACGGCCTACAGGTTTTGGGTACTAAGGAAGATATCCCCGCCCTGGTAAAGCGCCACAAAATTAAGGAGATTATTATCGCCATACCTTCAGCATCCGGGCAGGTTATCAGCCAGATTATTGTAATATGTCACCGAACCAAGGCACGTCTAAAAATTCTCCCCGGTTTTTACGATCTGATCACAGGTAAGATTAAAATCAGCAAGATAAGGAACGTAGAGGTAGATGACCTGCTGGGCAGAAAGCCTGTATCACTGGATGTGGATGAAATAGCCGGCTACCTGACAGATCGGAAGGTGCTTGTCACCGGTGCCGGAGGTTCAATAGGATCTGAAATAAGCCGTCAGGTTGCCAGGTTTTCTCCAAAAGAAATAATTTTGCTTGGTCGCGGCGAAAACAGCATCTTTGAAATTGAGCTTAAATTAAGGGAAACATTCCCTGAGCTCAATCTTACGCCGGAAATTGGTGATATCAAAGACCAGGTGCGGATAAACCATATATTTGATCAACATAGGCCGGAGGTTGTATTTCACGCTGCCGCGCATAAGCATGTTCCCTTGATGGAAAGGTGCCCGGACGAAGCAGTAAAAAATAATATTATCGGAACCTATAATTTAGCCGATGTTGCCTGCAGGTATGGCGCCGGTACGTTTGTCCTCATTTCCACGGATAAAGCGGTAAATCCTACAAGTATTATGGGCGCGACAAAACGCGTGGCGGAAATGATCATTCAAAGTATGAATAAAAGAGGGGAAACTCATTTTGTCGCGGTCCGCTTCGGCAATGTTTTAGGCAGCAGGGGCAGTGTGATTCCTCTGTTCAAAAGACAAATAGCGCGGGGTGGTCCTGTAACCATAACTCACCCTGAGATGATGCGTTATTTTATGACGCCTGTGGAAGCGGCGCAGTTGGTTATTCAGGCGGGTGTTAAGGCTGATGGCGGTGAGATATTTCTGTTAGATATGGGACCGCCGGTCAGAATTCTGGATCTGGCAGAGAACTTAATCAGGCTTTCAGGTTTTGAACCTTATACTGAAATTCCCATAAAGTATACCGGAATGCGTCCGGGTGAGAAACTGGTTGAAAAACTAGTAGCTGAGGATGAGGGGATGGTACCTACAGTACATGATAGGATCTTTGCTGTTTCCAAAGAAAAATATGATTTCATAAACCTGGAAAATGTTCTGAATAGTTTAAGGAGCACTGATTTTTCTTTCAGGGAAAAAGAAATATTTTGCTTGCTGAAAAAAGTGCTGCCAAATTTCAAAAAAAATTGTCCGGCTTAGGAGTGTCTTTTCAAATGCCAGTTAATGAAAAACATGAAGAACATCCGGCAAAAACTTTAAGAGAGAAAATTTATAACCGGTCGGCAAATGTGTCAGTGATAGGATTGGGCTATGTGGGTTTGCCACTGGCGGTTGAACAGGCAAAAATTGGTTTCCCGGTGATTGGCATAGATATTGATTCCCACAAGGTAAAACATATAAACAGTGGTAAGAGTTATATCCGGGATGTCTCCAATGATGACATTCTTAAACTTGTTGAACATGGAAGATTAAAAGCGAGCAATCAGTTTGATAACATCAAGGAAGCAGATGTTATCATTATCTGCGTTCCCACTCCTCTAAAGTCGATGCGTGTTCCTGATCTTTCATTTGTCCTGTCAGCTACCAGGGAGGTGGCCAATCAAATAAAAAAAGGACAGCTAATCAGCCTGGAAAGCACAACTTTTCCCGGAACAACCCAGGATGTAATTCTACCAATATTAGAATCAACAGGCCTGACGGTCGGTAGTGATTTCTTCCTGGCATTCTCCCCTGAAAGAGTAGACCCCGGAAATAAATATTACACCACCAAGGATATCTCAAAAGTAGTGGGCGGGATCACCCCATTGTGCCGGGAAGTGGCGTGCGCGTTCTACAGCCAGGGTCTAAAGCAGGTGGTACCGGTATCTTCCCC
>Ga0074195_1004186_pt1 | contig 12175 bp, 5 predicted proteins | sample EPASupsiteHSE623_FD_64525 | JGI IMG/M metagenome (GOLD analysis project Ga0074195, IMG submission 64525) | Bioremediated contaminated groundwater from EPA Superfund site, New Mexico - Sample HSE6-23 | ecosystem: Environmental > Aquatic > Deep subsurface > Groundwater > Contaminated ...
ATGACCCTTGAGGAGAAAGTCAATCAGCTTCAAAGTCAGTTGTTGTTTCTGCCCGAATATCATAAACGTGATTTCAAGGTTGGCAACGTGCGGAATATCGGGCATTTTTTGCATGAAAAGGCAACGACTTCGGTAACAGCCAGTACATGTGCCGAAGCAATTAATGCTGATACCCGTAAATCGATTGAAGCCAGCCGATGGGGAATTCCGGTGCTTCAACATGGAGAAGCCCTTCATGGCGCTCAATGGGGCAATGCAACCTGTTTCCCTCAGAGCATTGGAATGGCGGCCGCGTTCGATGATGAAATCTATTTTCAGGTAGGTAAGGTGGTTGCAAAGGAATTGCGGGCAGTAGGCGTACGCCAGGTATTGGCGCCGGTGGTCAATATTTCCCGCGACCCGCGCTGGGGAAGAACGGAAGAAAGTTACGGAGAGGATGTTTTTCTGGCTTCGCGCATGGGCGTTGCATACACCAAGGCTCTGGAACAGGGCGGCATTATTGCGACCCCAAAACATTTTGTTGACAACTACAGCGATGCCGGTCATGATTCATATGCTTCTAACAATTCCTGGCGGGTACTTCGGGAAACGTTTCTCGAACCGTTCCGGGCATGCATCCAGGAAGGTGGAGCGCGTTCAGTGATGGCTGCTTACAATTCGGTTGACGGGGTTCCCTGCCATGCAAACAATATTCTGCTAAAGAGTATTCTGCGCGATGAGTGGAACTTCAGGGGATTTGTCGTGTCGGACTATAGCGGTGTGAAAGGTATTCACAGCGCTCATCTCATGGCTAACAGCTATGCCGAAGCACAGTCGCAGTGTTTTGAAGCCGGACTTGATGTGGAATTATCGCGTGGTTACGGTGATCTGCTTCAGCAGGTAAAGATTGGCAGGATCTCTGAAAAGCAAATCGATGAATCGCTGAAGCGGTTTTTGACCTGTAAGTTTGATCTTGGTTTATTCGATGAGCCTTATGTGGATGCGGCAGAAGCGGACCGGATAGTTCGTTGTGATGAACATCGGAAACTTGCTCTTCAGGCGGCGCGGAAAGTGATGACTTTATTGAAGAACAAGGATGGAGCATTACCGCTTTCCTGGAAAAGCGTGAAAAGAATTGGTGTATTTGGGCCGGCAGCCAATGTGTTGAGCCTGGGCGATTATTCCGGTCCTTATGGAGGATGGAAAGGTGACAATGCTCCTACACCTTGGCAGATATTGAACGACCGGCTCAAGGGGACGGCCGAAGTGATTCTTCATCAGGCAGGTCAGGATGTGACCTCGCTTGCCAAATCCTGTGATGTGGTCATTTTCTTTGGTGCGATCAGGGAAGGTGAAGGCCATGACAGGAGCCTGCTGGCGCTGCCGTCAAAGCCGGTGAAAGCTGCTCAGAGCCTTGATAATGCCATGATCGTTCAAAGTGCGGAAGAAAAGATGATCCAGCTGGATCAGGAAAAAATGATCAGCGAACTGGCTGAAACAGGAGTCAAAACGATCGTGGTGCTGCAGAACGGCTCAACCGTCGATGTCCGGAGCTGGATTGATAAGGTGGATGCCTTGCTGGAAGCATGGTATCCCGGCGAACAGGGCGCTATTGCCATTGCCGAAGCCTTGTTTGGAGACATTAACCCTGGTGGTCGCTTGCCTTTTAGCTGGGCGCGTCATGCCGGTCAGTTGCCGGTCTATTATGATATCAAGCCAAGCGGTCGGGGATACGCCTATAATGATGACGACGGCAAGCCGATGTTCCCTTTTGGCTTCGGATTGAGTTATACTTCTTTTGAATATACTGGTCTGGTCCTGCCTTCAACAGTTAAAAAAGGTATGGACGTGGAAGTCAGACTAACTATAAAAAATACCGGAAAAGCCAGAGGAGATGAGGTGGTTCAGCTTTATCTGCACGACGAACTGGCTTCGGTGGTCCGTCCGGTGCGAGAACTGAAAGCCTTTAGACGGGTAAGCCTTGACCCGGGAGAGAGCAGGCAGATTATACTGAAGCTGCCTTACCGGAGTTTTGGGTGCTGGAACAGGGATTTGAAATTTGGTGTGGAACCGGGAGAATTCAAAGTTTTTATTGGGAAGAATGCCGCTGATACTCAACTGGAAGGAGTAATGCATGTACTCTAAATAAGAGAGTTTGTTTAAAACGTAAATAATTAACCTAAACCATAAAATGAAACAAAATCTGTGTGCCTGTTTATTTCTGATAAGCTGGGTGTTATATGCTTGTTCTCCAAAAGTACCTGCACCTGAGAGTAAAGCCAGTGAGCAGACGCTCCGCAGAAGCGATAGTTTCTTTGGCCTGCATTTTGATTTCCATGCTTCTGAAACGGACAGTTTCATCGGTAAAACCTTCACTCCTGAAATGGTCGACAGTTTACTGACATTGGTAAAACCCGATTACATCCAGGTCGACTGTAAAGGTCACCCGGGCATATCGAGCTATCCCACCGAGGTTGGAAATCCTGCTCCTGGTTTTGTGAAAGATCCGATGAAGATCTGGAGGGAAGTGACCCGGAAACATGGCGTAGCGCTTTTTGTGCACTACTCCGGTGTGTGGGATGGAGCTTCTGCCTTAAAACATCCTGACTGGACGGCGGTTGACGCAAACGGACGGCGCAGTGACAGCCGTATGTCGGTCAAAGGACCCTACGTGGACAGCCTGCTTATTCCACAGTTTAAGGAGCTTATCGACAAATATGAGATTGACGGATGCTGGATAGACGGCGAATGCTGGGCGTTGGGACCCGATTACAGCAGGAAGATGCTGGACGCTTTCCAAACTGAAACAGGCATTAACAATATACCCAAATCATTTGGCGAACCTGGTGGCTATGAATTTTATGAATATAACAGGAAAGCTTTCCGTGAATATCTGGCTCATTATATTGACGAACTGCACCGGTATGATCCTGAATTTCAGATCACCAGTAACTGGGCTTTCTCCTCGCTGATGCCTGAACCTGTCGATGTCAATGTCGATTTTATTTCAGGCGATTTCAGTCATGTGAACAGTGTCAACAGCGGCCTTTATGAATCCAGATGTATCGCTCCGCAAGGGAAGCCCTGGGACCTGATGTCGTGGAGCTTTGCTTACGATTTTAAAACAGGGGCCATGGTCACCAAATCAGCAGCCCAGTTGAAACAGCTTGCGGCCACCGTTTTATCGATGGGTGGCGGGTACCAGGTTTATTTTCAGCAGAACCGTGATGCTTCACCCCGCCCCTGGCAATTCGGACTTATGAAGGAGGTAGCTCAATTTTGTCGTGAACGTCAGCCATACTGCCACAAAGCGGTACCTGTACCGCAGATTGCCTTGCTTTATTCAACCGAAGATTATAAAAAGAATTCCGGCAGGTTGTACCAGGGGTCAGGATTCAACGATCCCCTAAAAGGAATGTTGAATATTTTACTGAACGGACACAATGCCGTGGAAATACTCATGGAGCACCACTTAAAAGGCAGGATGAATGAATATCCCCTGATCGTGATCCCCGAATGCCGGTACCTCAGCAATGAATTCAGTAGTGAATTGAAAGATTATGTTCAAAATGGTGGAAGTTTGCTGGTGGCCGGACCCGAATCAGCATCGATGTTTTATGAAGAATTGGGAGTTGAATTGGAGGATACCGCTTTTACAGCGGTACAAAGCATTGCATCCGGGAACCAAATGGCAGGGATTAATACTGTTTTTCAGGCCATTGCTCCAAACGATGGCGTTGAAGTTTGCGGAAGCCGCTATGACGTTGCTGACTTTCGTTTTGGATCAAAACCTGCCGCAACCATTACGTCCTTCGGGAAAGGTAAGATTGCCGGTGTTTATTTTAATATCGGAAAAAATTATCTGACCACGAATAATACCGTTTATCGCGACTTTATCAATTCCATCGTCCGTAAACTTTTCCCCCAACCTGTTGTGGAAATTACCGGTTCCGACTACGTTGCAACAACAGTGAACAAGCTTGGCGAAAAATTGACGGTCAACCTGATCAACTTGTCGGGTGAACATGCCAATGAAAAGGTTGCCCGTTATAATGAGATCCCCGTTATTGGACCGTTGAATGTGAAGATCAGATTGGACAAGCGCCCCTCGAAAGTCTCCCTTCAGCCAGGAAACAAAGATCTGAAATATGCTTATTCAAATCATGTTCTGGATATCACAATTCCTGAGCTTGAAATTTATTCGATTATTGTCATTGAATAGAAACAGGATTGCTATGATTAAAAAAACTTTTATTCCATCCATCATACATGTCATCTTTCTGCTTTTCATGATTTCATGTGTCAGTCAAAATAAGATCGAATTCTATTTATCGTCTCAAGGAAACGATAGTAATCCCGGCACAAAGTCAGAGCCTTTTAAAAGTCTTGAAAAGGCCAGAGAATCGGTGGCGCTCCAATTAAAGGTGACTCCGGATAAACCGGCAATTGTCCATATTAATGGCGGCATTTATGATATGGAGAATCCCATAATTTTTACCCGTGAAGATTTCGGAAATGCTCTTGTGATTTATCAGGCGGTTGATGGTGAAGAACCTGTTTTTACGGGCAGCAGGGAACTGAAAAACTGGCAATTGCTGAATGATCCGGAGAAGCTTGGATTGCTGGTCCCGGAAGTAAACGGAAAGATCTATTGTACAGAGCTAAAAGCAGCAGGGATTGAGGATTTTGGTGATCCGACAGAGATTGGCAGGCGACCGGAGTTATTTTGCAACGGACAGCTTCAGCAATTGGCGCGCTGGCCCGATGAGGGCTTTGTCCATGCGGGCAGATCGCGGGGTGCGACGGAGTTGCCGCCTACTTATACCAAAGAAAGAGGAACCCGGGAAGGTGTTTTTGAATACCTGAGCAGCAGGCAAAACCGGTGGGCGAAAGAAAAAGATGCCCGTCTGGGAGGATACTGGTACTGGGATTGGAGCGACGAATTTCAATCCGTTGAGAAAATCGATACCCTGACCCGGACAATCTCTCTGCGAGAACCTTATCATAACTATGGCTACAAGGATTCGTTGCGGTACTTTGGGTTAAATCTGCTTTGTGAACTTGACAGGCCCGGGGAATGGTACCTCGATCGGTCTGACGGGCTGGTCTACTGGTATCCGCCAAAAGAAACTGATCCTGAAAAAGCAGCAGTAACCCTGTCTGTTTTTAGCGCTCCCTATATGATCGAAATGCAAAATTGTTCCAATCTGACCCTGCAGGGTTTAACATTCAGAGAGGGCAGGGGAAGCGCTATCCGGATCAGTGAAGGCAAAAATTGTGTTGTTGCTGATTGCCGGATCGAGTGCTTCGGGACCGATGGTATCCATATCGAAGGGGGATCAGGACATGGCCTGTCGGGATGTTTATTGAATACATTTGGGTGTAGAGGCATAGACATAAAGGGAGGAGACAGGAAAACCCTGACGCCGGCCGGACACTATGTGGAACACACCGTGGTGGAAAACTTTTCTTTGTTTAAACGAACGTATGAACCTGCCGTACTTGCTGAAGGCTGTGGAATCAGGATCAGCAACAATCGCTTTCGCAACTCTTCCTCGTCGGCGATGCGTTTGGAAGGGAACGATATGGTTATCGAATACAATGAAATCAGCCATGTGGTGAATGAGTCGGATGATCAGGGCGGTGCCGACATGTGGTACAACCCTTCCTATCGGGGTGTTATTTTCAGGTATAATCGCTGGTCGGATATCCTGGGTGGTACCCGCCATGGGGCTGCCGGGGTAAGATTAGATGATATGATCTCCGGAGTACATATTGCGGGTAATATTTTTGAACGGTGCGGAAGCCTGAATTTTGGAGGTGTTCAGATCCATGGGGGTAAAGACAACATGGTGGAAAATAATATTTTCAGTGAATGCTTCGCTGCTGTCAGTTTTAGTTCCTGGGGTGAAAAACGATGGCTGGAACAACTGGAGTCTCCGGTTATCCGCAAGAAAATATACGAAGACGTGGATATCCTTTCGGAACTTTATCAACAAAGGTATCCGGAACTTAAAAATATCAGGGAGCATGCCGATGTCAACACCATCAGAAATAACCTGATCATCGATTGCAAAAATTTGTTTGTTCACGACAACGGCAGGCAAATTATCGAAAACAATACCGTTGCAAAAAAAGACGGAAAAACAATTGAGGAGTTTTGCACTCCTGAGTTACTAAAGAGTTACGGATTGCAGGAAATTCCCTTCAGGGAAATCGGACCGAAAAACAATAAATGGATAAACTGACATCAAATGGAGAAATTAATTTTTTTGAGACGAATAGTTGTTATTGTGGCGGCGTTTCTGATCGGAGTTGCAGAAGCTCAGGCGACTGTGAAACAGAAAAGCTTGCCACAGATATTGGTCATCGGCATTGACGGACTGGGGGCCCATGGCATTGAACTGGCAAAGACGCCTGTTCTCGATGAAATGATGAATAAAGGAGCATACTCACTTGCAGCCCGGACGGTCGTGCCCAGCAGCAGCGGTCCGGCCTGGACTTCCATCATTACCGGCGCTACAGTTGAAAGGCATGGTGTGGGAAATAATTCATGGACGGTAGAAAGTAAAACGCTGGAGCCGGTAATAAAAGGGGATCATAATATGTTTCCCACCATTTTCGGTGAAATCAGGAAGAATGATCCGGAAGCTGTTATTGGTGCAGTTTATCATTGGGGGACGTTAGTAAACTTTATAGAAAAAGATGTTTGTGATCTAAGTATTTCTGCCGAATCGGAAGATATCGCTACGCAAAAGGCTTGTGACTTTCTCGTTAGCAAGAATCCGAATTTTACGTTTGTTCATCTTGATCTGGTGGACCATGGGGGGCATCATGGTGGTTACCGGTCGGACGAATATGTGAAATCGGTCGAAAAAGCGGATAGTCTGGTCGGCGTTTTCGTTGACAAACTGACGGAAACAAAGCAGATCGAGAAGATGATTATTCTTATTGTTGCTGACCATGGAGGTCTCGAAAAAAAGCATGGCGGTTCAAGCCCTGATGAGATGATTATTCCCTTTATCATTTACGGAAAGGGAGTTAAAAAGGGATATGAGATCAAACATCCTGTATTTAATTATGATCTGGCTCCCACTGTAGCCTGGTTATTTGGTTTCCAACTAAATGACTGGATATCAGGCAAACCGCTAATCGATGCATTCTCCAAATAAAAACAACTACCTAAACAACTTAAACGATGATACACGTAAAGAAATTTGGGAACCTCGCCGTTGCAGCACTGTTTTCTACGCAAATGATTTGCTGCACGACACAGCAAAAAAAGCCGGCCGATTATGTCGATCCTTTTATCTGTACAGAAGGAGACCACGGGCAGTGGGATCCTTCGGCAACCGTTCCGTTCGGTCTGGTCAAACTGGGTCCGGACAGTTATCCCAGCAGCCTGACGGGGGATGGTGATTTTGCCCATTCAGGTTATAATTACTCTGATAGTATTGTCCGGGGGTTCAGCCATTTTCATAAGGGCAGCTCGGGCGGTACCCGTGTGGGTAACCGTGCCGGGAAATTATCTGTCATGCCTTTTACTCATGAACCGTCGGATACTTTCCTTCTGAATCCGTTGGCACAAATGGATAAAAGCTCTGAAAAAGCAAAGGCAGGATATTATGCTGTGACCCTGAGAGACGGGAATATTCTCGCTGAACTTACCGCGGCACCTCATGTCGGAATTCACCGGTATACTTTTCCTTCCGGAGAAACCGCCCGTTTGTATTTGAATGAAGGAAATACAGGTAGTTCTTCCTCTATTTCCTTTAAACAGACGGATGAATATACTCTTGAAGGTTTGATGAATGTCTGGGCGGGCGTTCATTTTATCATCCAATTTGATCAGCCGGTGGCGGCGTTTCAGACCTGGACCGGATCAACGCTTGAGGAAGGCTTATTGTCTGAAAGTTACGCGGATGGCGGACTGGTTTGTTCTTTCGGCAATCTGAAGGGTAAGCCGTTGACCGTTAAAACAGGCGTTTCACTAACGAGTATGGAGGCGGCCAAAAATAACCTTAAAGCAGAATGTGCAGACCTGACCTTTGACCAGATCAGCCAAAAAGCATCGACGCTCTGGAATGACAAGCTTTCAGCCATACAGGTCGAAGGAAACGAAGAATATAAAACCATTTTCTATACGGCACTGTATCATTCGATGTTTTTGCCTGTTGTGCTGAGTGATGTGGACGGAACCTATCCTGGGCTGGACGGGCAGGTTCATCAGGCTGATGGTTATCAGCACTATTATGATTATGCTTTCTGGGATTCCTTCCGTACCAAATATCCCCTTTACAGCTTATATAATCCAGGGGCTTATAAAGATATTGTCCAATCGCTTAGGGATATTTATATGCAGGCCGATAATTGCGCACCATTCCCGGAAAGCGATCATACTCCCCATGGCGCCGGGTTCGACTACAACGGGAAGAACGGTTATCAGCCTTTTGGTAACTGCCGCAACGAACATATGCTGATGGTCATGGCCGATGCTTACACTAAAGGGCTGTTTGTGCCGGACATGAAAGATGTTTATCCCTACCTGAAGAAGGAGGCTCTTTTACAGATGCCGGAAAAATATGATTCGATCGGCTACATTCCGGCCCGGCCTGACCAGACAGGAGAATATGCCTGGGATAGCTGGTGTGTGGCTCAGATGGCAAAATCGATCGGGAACAATGAAGATTATCAGTGGTTTATGAAACGATCAGCATATTGGAAGAATACATGGGACAGCTCACTCAAGTTTTTCAGGGCCCGCGCTGCCGATGGCACATGGCTTGATTTTCCTGAAGATCCGACAGTGAACCGGGAAAAGTATACCTATGAAGGAACCAAGTGGCAATACCGCTGGAATATTCTTCACGATGTTCCTTCTCTGATCGAACTATTTGAAGGTAAAGATGCCTTCACCAGAGAGCTGGAATACTTCTTTGAAAATGATCTTTATACTGCAGGTAACCAGATCGATTTGCATGCCCCCTTTCTGTTTAACCTGGCCGGTTCACCCTGGTTATCTCAGAAATGGGTGACCCGCATTCTGACTCAGCCCATGCCGCAGCTTTACGGAACACACAATTTTTTCCCTGAGCCTGTTGTCGACCGGATTTATAAAGCCACTCCCGACGGGTACCTGGAGGAAATGGATTGCGATTACGGATGTATGGCCTCCTGGTATGCGATGAGTGCAATGGGACTTTATCAGATTTGTCCGGGAAATCCCATCTACCAAATCACTTCTCCGATCTTTGATAAGATCACGATCCGTCTTGATCCGAAATGCTATTCTGGGAAGTCGTTTACGATCAGGGCCTGTAACCTGAGCCCGGAAAACTGCTACATCCAGTCGGCCAGTTTGAACGGAAAACCGTTAAATCGTTCATGGTTAAGCCATGATGAAATCGTAAAGGGCGGTGAACTCGTGTTTCAAATGGGAAGTGAACCCAATAAAAACTGGGGAATTGAATAAATTATTCTACATGTGCCGAGGGATCATTTTGTTCAGCAAGGTCCAGGGTGAAATTTCTGTAATAAGATTCATATGACATCAAAAATAAACTACATGAGACTTTTATTAGCGATTGTTTTTTCCACGTTTTTTCTAGTCAACTATGGACAGCAGCCGGATAGCCCGGCTGCTGTTAAAAAATGGGTGGAAGCGCATTTTTCAAAAGGGAAACTCCCTCCTTTTTCTTTTGTATACGGAGGAAATCACTCGGATGGATTTATCCGGAACTGGAAATTCAAGGCTGAGAAGCTTTCATCTGCTGAGCCGTCGACAGAGGAAATGCTGTATACCTGGTCTGAGGGACAAAGTGGTTTATCGGTTAAATGCTTTGTTACGTCCTTTAACGATTTTCCTGCAGTGGAATGGGTGGTCAAGTTCTCGAACTCCTCGGCGGAAGATTCACCCCTGCTTGAAAAAGCAGCAGTTGTTGATTATACCTTTGCGACTTCACCGGAAGGAGATTTTATAGTTCACCATTCCATGGGAAGCGATCACGACCGGAGTGATTTTCAGCCAATGGATGATCGTTTACAAACGGGAAAGAAAATTTATATGACTCCGGCAGGAGGGCGTTCGTCCGATAAAACAGCTTTTCCTTTTTTTAATGTGGAGATGCCCGGAAATCAGGGAGTGGTTGTTGCTGTTGGTTGGACGGGAAAATGGTATGCCGATATTGTCCAAAAGGATGAAAAATCGGTGACATTAAAATCAGGAATGGAAAATCTCCGGGTAAAACTGGAACCTAAAGAAGCGATCCGTACGCCAAAGATCTGTTTGCTGTTTTGGAACAGTGAAGATCGGATGGCTGGGCACAATCAGTTCCGGCGGTTTATTTTAACCCATCATTCGCGCAAAATAAACGGTTGTTTCGCCGAGTATCCCTTATCGGGAAGTTTTGACTATGGGGACCCTGCGCCTTGCCATGAATACATTTGCCTGACTGAAGAATATGCGATTGCCCTGGTGAAGCGTTACGAGCAGTTTGGGATCCTGCCTGAGCTTTTCTGGCTGGACGCCGGATGGTATACCGGTTGCGGATGGAACAAGGAAAAGGGAGGCTGGTGGCAAAATGTCGGTAACTGGACCGTCGATCGCGAACGTTTTCCAAACGGATTGAAAGCTGTGGCTGATGCTGTTCACGAAACCGGGGCCAAGTTTATGGTCTGGTTTGAACCTGAAAGGGTAATGCCGGGTACGCAATTGGATGCGGAACATCCCGAATGGCTCATTAAGCTTCCCGGACGGGATGACCGGCTTTTTAATCTGGGGAATCCTGATGCCTGTCATTGGCTGACCGATTATATCAGTGAATTCATTAAAAAAGAAGGGATTGATTATTACCGTCAGGATTTCAACATGGACCCATTTTCATTCTGGAAAGATTATGATAAACCAAATAGAATAGGCATCCCTGAAATTAAGCACATTGAAGGACTGTACGCCTTCTGGGACAGTTTACTGGTTCGCTTCCCCAACCTTCTCATCGACAATTGTGCCAGCGGCGGGCGACGGCTCGACCTGGAAACAACCTCGCGCAGCGCCCCGCTTTGGCGTACCGATTACCAGTATGGCGAACCCAACGGATACCAGTGCCATACCTACGGATTAAACTTTTATCTGCCTATTCACGGAACAGCTATCTATAAAACAGATAGTTATACCTTCCGCTCCGGATTAGGAGCTACTGCCGTACTGAATTGGGAGGTCACCGGGAAAAACGGTGAGTCCATCCCGGCCATCCAGAAAAAAATTCAGGAATATAAAAACCTGCGACCTTATTTTTACGGCGATTATTACCCATTGACCACAAGCAGCATCCGTGATGATGCCTGGCTGGCTTACCAACTTGACCGTCAGGAACAAAAAGATGGAATTGTTATCGCTTTCCGTCGTGGCGACAGTGGCAATGAATCCATTCAAACTAAATTATTCGGACTTTCGGAAACGGCTACCTACGAGCTTTTTTACGAAGATTACGGCGTGCGGATCAAAAAAACCGGACGTGAATTAATGGATGGGCTGATTTTGACCATTCCGCAAAAACCATCATCGCTGTTAATTAGTTACCACCAGTTACCGAAAGAAATACAACAATTAATAAAATAAAAAATGAAAAAGATTATCTCCGTAGTATTCGTCCTGCTGACCGTTTCTTTAGGCGTATTTTCAGCAGGAAAAAATTCAAAACCAGTCCTAAAATTTAAGCCGGACGGGAAATTCAAGATTGTACAATTTACCGATATCCACTTTCAGTACGATTCGTACCGATCTGATAGCGCGTTGGCAATCATAAAAACCGTGATTGCAGGCGAAAAGCCCGATCTGATTGTTTTAACCGGCGACGTGGTGTGCTCAAAAAATACCACCAAAGCATGGGAATCGCTTTCCGGGATACTCATCGAAACCAAAATCCCGTGGGCCGTGGTGCTCGGAAACCACGATGCCCAGTACGAACTAACGAAACCCCAGATCATGAAGGTTATCATTGGCTTGCCTTACAACCTGACTGAAAACGGGCCCAAAGATGTTTTAGGAAACGGCAATTATGTGCTTCAGGTGCGAGCCTCCAACTCGAACAAAACCGCAGCCCTGTTCTATTGCCTTGATTCACAGATGGGCTTTCACCCCAAAACCAATCTGGGAAGCTACGAATGGTTCGGGTTCAGTCAAATCGGTTGGTACCGG
>Ga0074195_1004187_pt1 | contig 12175 bp, 12 predicted proteins | sample EPASupsiteHSE623_FD_64525 | JGI IMG/M metagenome (GOLD analysis project Ga0074195, IMG submission 64525) | Bioremediated contaminated groundwater from EPA Superfund site, New Mexico - Sample HSE6-23 | ecosystem: Environmental > Aquatic > Deep subsurface > Groundwater > Contaminated ...
GCGGTGCCCTTCTCCGCCATCGGCGCGGTGTGGCTGCTCTATCTGCTCGGCTACAACATGAGCATCGCGGTCTGGGTGGGCCTGATCGCCCTGCTCGGGGTTGATGCCGAAACCGGCGTCTTCATGCTCCTCTACCTGGATATTGCCTACGAGCAGGCCAAGAAGGAGGGCCGCTTGCGCAACCTGGCGGAACTGCGCGCCGCGGTGCTGCACGGGGCGGTCACCCGCCTGCGGCCGAAGCTGATGACCACGGCCACCCTCTTTTTGGGGCTGGTGCCGATCATGTGGTCCATCGGCACCGGCGCCGATGTGATGAAGCGGATCGCGGCGCCGATGATCGGCGGCGTCTTCACCTCCTTCCTGCTCGAGCCGGTCATCTATCCGGTCACCTTCGAGACGTGGAAATGGCATGGTGAGGTGAAAAAAGCCATGAAAACCGAGGAAGGCGGGGAGGGCATGGGGCAGACTGCGCCCCTGGCCACCCGCCAGCACCCATGAGTCGGCCGCATCGCGGCCGTGGCAAAAAAGCTTGTTGCGCAGCTCATTCAACGCTCCTGGTGTAAACACTCTTGCCGGAAAAAAATCTTGATCATCAATTTGACCGGCCAATGGTGGGCTGGTTTCTGACCCTGCGCTGGGGGACGGTTCTGTGTCAGGTCCTCCTCTTTGCAGCAGTCCGTTTCCTGTTTGCCACCACGGTGCCGGACCTGGTTCTGGGGCTGATTGCCTTCGAGGTGATGTCCAATCTGCTCATTGCCTGGGTGATCCGGAACAAAAAGACCCTGCCCGTCCCCCTGGTCATTGGTGTCATGTTTCTGGATGTCGCCCTGCTGACCGCCTTGCTGGCCATGACCGGCGGGGCAATGAATCCCTTCACCTTCCTCTACCTGGTCCATATCGTTGTCGGCGCCATTCTCCTTCCCAATCGCATGGCGTGGGGCTTGGCCGTTTTCTCGGTGGTGTGCTACGGAGGCTTTTTCTGGCCGGGCCTCGCATTGCCCTCCATGTCAAATCATGCCGCCTGTCACCCTGCGGCCCTGTCCCCGGAATTCAGCCTGCACCTGCAGGGAATGTGGGTGGCCTATACGGTCACCGCTTTTTTCGTGGTTTTTTTCGTCACCCGCATTCAGCGGGCCTTGATTGCCCGCCGGGAGGCGGTGGTGCAATTACGGGAGGAGCAGTTGAAAAACGAACGGCTGGCATCATTGGCGGCGCTGTCGGCCAGTGCCGCCCATGAGTTCGCGACGCCCTTGTCCACCATCGCCGTGGCCGCAGGAGAGCTGTACCGGGAGATCGGTCAAGCTGGCAATGCGACCTGGATGGCTGACCTGCAACTCATCCGCTCCCAGGTGGCAAGGTGCCGGGACATTCTCTATCAGATAGCCGCCGATGCCGGTGAGCCAATGGGCGAAGCGAGTGACGCTTTAACCGTGGGGGAATTGGTGCACCGGGTCCGATCGTCCCTGGACGAGCAGCGCCAGGAGCGGCTGCAGATTGACTGCGCGGCCCCGGAAACCGTGGTGACGGTGCCCCGGCGTTCGGTTATCCGGGTCGTGCGGGGCCTGGTTTCCAATGCCTTTCACGCCTCGGATTCGCAAGCAGCGGTGCAGCTGCGGGCCCTGGTCGCCACAAATACGGTGCATTTCGAGGTAAGCGACCAAGGGCGGGGCATGGACCACGAAACAGCGCGCCACGCCTGTGAGCCCTTTTATACCACCAAGCCAGCCGGCCAAGGCCTGGGACTGGGACTCTATCTGGCCCAAACCCTGGCTGAGCGGCTGGGTGGCGGCCTGGCCATTGATTCGGCCCCCGGCATGGGCACGACCGTCCGGTTTTGGATACAGGCTTTGTGAGCGGCTTGACGGCGCACTGAACATGCAGAACCCAGCGGTGCCTGGTGGTGCCGTCCTGTATTGACCAGGCGCAGCACAATGACCCAAGGGAGGACCGGTATGAAGAGCAGCGAACACCCCCTTTCCATTCTTTTGGCGGATGACGAAGAAATTTTTCGCCAGCGGCTGGCCTCGGCCTTTTGCCGGCGGGGATTCATGGTCCACGAGGCGGGCGATGTCGAGGGCGCGGTACAGATCCTCAAGCAATGCGCCCCGAGCATGGCCCTGCTTGACCTGCGGATGCCGGACCGATCCGGCCTTGAACTGCTCCAGGAAGCCAAGCGCCTGCGGCCGGAGATCAAGATCGTGGTCCTCACCGGTTATGGCAGCATTGCCACCGCCAGTCAGGCGATCAAACTCGGTGCCCTCAATTATCTTGCCAAGCCTGCCGATGTCGATGAGATCCTCCTCGCCTTTTCCAAGGACGGAGAACTTCCGATTCCGGTTGACCGGCAGGAATTGACGCCACCCAGTCTGGCCCGGGTGGAATGGGAACATATTCATCGGGTCTTGGCCGATTGCGAGGGCAATATCTCGGAGACCGCCCGTAAGCTCAATATTCATCGCCGCAGCCTGCAGCGTAAGCTGTTCAAGTTCGCGCCGCATTGAGTTGGGCGGCAAGGTGGCCCGAATGAGCCGCGCCCAGGCAGGGATCACGGGGCAATCTGTGCGGCCGGCGTGCGACAATTCGCCGCATTGTTTGCCCACAGGCGGTGCGGTAGATTGCCGGGTGCAGGGATGCTTCTCGTGCAATACATTCAACCACCAGGAGGAACCATGGGGAAACGGCATACACTAATGATGGCCACCGCCTTGCTCTGCGCCTCGGCCGCCCAGGCCGGGGAACGGGAAAGCTGCAAACTGTGCGGCATGTATATTGATCTGTATCAGAAGACCAGCGCGATCGTTACCGCCAAGGACGGTGCGGTTGAGAAGACCTGCGGCGGTGCCGACATGTTGCGGCTGGTCGCCGACCAAGGCGGCGCGGGTGCATTTACCTCGGTGCTCGTGCATGATTGGGCGAGCGGCAGGGAGATTGCGGCGGCGGATGCCACCTATGTCATCGGCAGCGACCTGGTGCCGGACATGATCCCCAACGTCATCGCCTTTGCCGATCAGAAGGCAGCCAAAGACTTCATGGCCGAACACGGCGGTGCCCCCCTGACCTTTGATCAGGCCCTGCAGGCGATTTCGCCCATGGGCATGACCATGCCCAACCGGGTGCTCTCGGCGGTTCCCCAGCCCAAGGGGTCGAGCAACATCGGTGTCGGCTACATGGCCATGAAGATGGACACACTGAAAATGGGCAGCGATGAGGTCTCGGTCGCCCAGTTCAATGCAGCGACCGGAAGGTCGATGGCGCCGAAGAAGATGGAAACCTCGGCAACCATGCTGATGGCCAATTACGGCATCACCGACCAGTTGTCCCTCGCGGCCAAGATCGCCAATCTGGACAAGACCATGATCTCGGACATACGGCTGCCCACGGGCAGGCATACCGAAAGAGAGCGCGAGAACAACGGCATCGGCGACCTGGACCTCAAGCTGCGCTACAACCTGTGGCGGGACGACTATTACAGCAAGTTCGTCACCGTGATGGCGAACGTCACCCTGCCGACCGGTGATTTCGACACCGACTTTGCCAATGCCACCACCAATATGCCCGGCCTGCAGACAGGCACCGGCAGTGTCGGCGTCGGCGGCGGGCTGCTGGGCTCGATCCGCTTCGGCGACTTCTGGATGCATGGCGAGCTGAGTTACCTGGCAAACTCGGAAAACAGCGATAACTACGAATTCGGCGATATCGCCAAGGCCGGGATGGCCCTCCATTACACGCCCAATTATGACGTGATGCTCGGCCTGGAACTTGACGCAACCGACATAGGCAAAAATGAGTTCAACGGCGTGACCATGGAAAACAGCGGCGGCGAGGCGGTCACCTTGACCGCGGTCGGCAGCTGGCGCTTTCTCTCGGCCCTGGGCGGCAATTTCACCATGAGCGGCAGTTATGGGAAGCCCCTGTATCAGGATGTCAACTGGTACGGGCTGGAGACGGATTACGCGGTCACCGCGATGCTCAATTTTACCTATAGATTCAAATAACCAGGCGCAGGCTGCCCGTGTGCACGCTGCGGCCGAGGTGGCCGGGAAAAGAGTGCTTTTTCCCGGCGGCTCTGATATTTTTTCAAATGAGTCTGTTGCAGAATGCTGAGCCCCTGTATTGCGGTCTGGATATCAGGAAAAGTGCGGAACGCTTCTTCTTGTCTTTTCGAGCGCGAACGGCACATCTCCTCCCCCGGAACGCTAAATTTCACCCGGTGGTCGAAATAAGAGGGCAGAAAGCTGCTCATTGTGCAAACGGTCCATCCATTCAGCTTTTTCGCTGACCCCAGACAAACTGAACCAAGGAGTTCACTGAAAGGTGCGGCTATGAACAAAGGAATGCTTACCGGAACATTGCTGTTGGTGTTGCTGTCCATCGCGGGCTTCGCCCTGGCCCAGGAAGATGTGAAACTGGCGCCAACCTGTCAGTACTGCGGCATGGACAGGACCAAATTCGCCCACACCAGGATGCTCGTGACCTATGATGACGGCACCAAGGTCGGAACCTGCAGTATCCACTGCCTGGCCCTTGAACTTTCAATTCAAACCGGCAAAACGCCGGTTAGTATTGAAGTGGGGGACTACATCCTTAAAAAGCTCATCGATGCCGAACAGGCATATTGGGTCATCGGGGGCAACAAGCCGGGCGTGATGACCAAACAGGGTGCGTGGGCCTTTGCCAAAAAAGTGTATGCGGAAAAATTTATCCGCGAGCACGGAGGAACACTGGCGACGTTTGAAGAGGCCATGCAAGCAGCCTACGAAAACATGTATGCCGCCACCAAGATGCGCAGAGAGAAGAGGGGAATGAAGCCGGTGCAAGGGAGTGACCCGAAATAACGGGGTGTCGCACCCATGCGTGGAATGCCAAGCAACAGAGGGAAAAACATCAACAACCACAAGGAGGATCCCATGAAAAAAGGAATGCTGTCTGCTGTGTTGTCTGCAATGCTGTTACTCGTCGCCGGAATGGGATGGGCCCAGGAGGACGTGAAACTGGCGCCATCCTGCAAATACTGCAACATGGACAGGGCTCAATTCGCCCACAGCAGGATGCTGGTGACCTATGACGACCACACCAAGCTGGGCACCTGCAGTTTGCACTGCCTGGCAACCGATCTTGCGGTCAACATCGACAAGACGCCGGTTTCCATTGAGGTGGGCGACTTTCTCAGCAAAGAACTCATTGATGCGGAGAAGGCCTTCTGGGTGATTGGCGGCAGCAAGCCCGGGGTCATGACCAAGCAGGCCAAATGGGCCTTTGCCAAAAAAGAGGACGCGGAAACATTCATCAAGGAAAACGGCGGCACCCTGGCGACCTTTGATGACGCCATGAAGGCCGCCTACGAAAGCATGTACACCGACACCAAGATGATCCGGGAAAAGCGGAAAATGAAAAAAATGCAAGGAATGGGGCATTAAACCTAAAAACGGCAGCTAAAGAGATCGTTCATTCTGTAATTTATTGTGAAATCGATAAGATGAGAGAGCCATCATAACCGTCATTCCGGCGTAGGCCGGAATCCAGAAAGTGATGCGGTCTGATGTGGAGTGCTCTGGACCCCGGCCTGTGCCGGGGTGACGGAACTGTCGGTTTAGGTTAAAACACTGTTGAATGGAGGAGCCGTCATGCATGCGTACCGTGGGAGAATTGCGGTTTTTGTTTTCGCCCTCGTTTTTTTACTGACCGGAGCAGGGGCGCTCCAGAGTGCTGATGCGGCCCCCGTTGCCGCGACAAAAGCCGACAAGTGCCCGGTCTGCGGCATGTTTGTGGCCAAATATCCGGATTTTCTGGCCCAGGTCATTTTCACCGACGGTTCGCATGCACTCTTTGACGGCGCCAAGGATATGTTCAAATACCTGTTCAATATCAAAAAATACCATCCGGCCAAAGACCGGTCCGACATCGCCTCTGTCTATGTCACGGATTATTACAGCATGACCCCGATAGACGGCCGGGCCGCCTGGTACGTGGTCGGCAGCGATGTTTTCGGACCGATGGGGCGGGAACTGATCCCCTTTCAGCAGGAACCGGAGGCAAAGGTCTTTGCCAAGGACCATTCCGGAAAACACATCCTCCGTTTTGATGAGGTGACACCAGAACTCATCAAAGGATTGGAATGACGCTACAAAGAAAATCGGACATTTTTTTCTGTTCGCTCCTCATCGGTGCGCTGCTGATCTGCCTGATGTTCGCGGATGCGGCTGTCAGCCAACGCCTTGACCGGAAATGGATCGAGGAACGGCGGGCCATCGTCAGGGTGCTGGCGTTGACGGACTTGTGCCTGACAACCGAGGCCCGCTACACCCGGCACCCCAGCATGGCGGATCTGCACACGCCGTTTCAGGATCACCCGCTGTCACTCGACCATTTCCCCTCAGGCGCCCTCATGCTCCCCCCGCCTCATCTCCAGCCTCAAGACGGTGGCGAATGATGGGTGCCCTTGAAAAACAGCGGCATATCCTTGATTTCACCCTCTCGTCCCTGGGAAGGAGAAAAGGCAAAAACATCGCCTTGGCCATTGTGTACACCTTTGTCATCTTCCTGCTCGCATCGGTTCTCTTCCTCTCCGATGCGCTCAAGCAGGAAGCGGGCCTGATCCTTCAGGAGGCTCCTGAAATGGTGGTGCAACGCCTGGTGGCCGGGCGGCAGGATCTGATTCCCACCCGCTATGTCGAGGCGATCAAGGCGATCAGCGGGGTGCAGTCCGTTGAGCCACGGCTTTGGGGCTATTATAACGACCCGTTCAGCGGGGCCAATTATACCCTTTTGGTCAACCCCGAGTTGAACAACCATCCCGGAGCGATCATCATCGGCAGCGGCGTGAGCAGGCGGAGTGAGCCCGGAAAGCCGCAGCAGTCCCTGCGCAAGAATGACCACATCCCCTTCAAGACCTCCGGGGGCGAGGTGTTGACCTTGCAGGTCAAGGGGCTCTTTCCTTCGGCCTCGGAACTGGTGACCGCCGACCTGATCGTGATCTCGGAGCCGGATTTCAGAACACTCTTTGCCCTCCCCGCCGGCCAGGCCACGGACCTGGTGCTGAAGGTACGAAACACCAAGGAACTGGCCACGATCGCGGCCAAGATCGCCCAGATCCACCCGGACAGCCGCCCGATTTTGCGGGATGACATGCTGCGAACCTATGCCGCGGTTTTCGACTGGCGGGGCGGCGTGATTCTGATGGTCCTGTCGTGCGTCTTTTTTGCCTTCATCATCCTTGCCTGGGACAAGGCCACGGGATTAAGCGCCGAGGAAAAACGCGAAATTGCGATCCTCAAGGCGATCGGGTGGGAGACCTCGGATATTCTGCTGATGAAATTCTGGGAAGGGGCGGCCGTGTCCCTGACCGCCTTTTTCATAGGGATATTTCTTGCCTATCTCCATGTTTTCCTCGCCTCTTCTCCGCTGTTTACACCGGTCTTGAAAGGATGGTCCGTTCTCTATCCTCAATTCAGACTGACGCCCCACATCCATGTCTATCAGATAGCGGTCCTGTTTTTTTTAACGGTCATCCCCTATACGGTGGTCACCATCGTGCCTTCGTGGCGCTCGGCAACGATTGACCCGGATGCGGGAATGAGGATGTAGCCGCATGATCCGTCTCCAGAATATCCGAAAGGTCTTTAACGCCGGCCAGCCCAACGAATTTGTGGCCATCGAAGGAGTGAATCTCTCGATCGATGCCCATGTGGCCACGGCGCTGAAAGGGCCGAGCGGCTCGGGAAAGACCACCCTGCTCAGCCTGTTGGGATGCATGGCCAGGCCGACCTCGGGCCGGATCACGTTGAAGGAGCGGGAAATCACCAGTCTCCCTGAACGGTTTTTGACCGAAATCAGACGGGAGACCTTCGGGATGATCTTCCAGCAGTTCAACCTGATCAAAGGGCTCACTGCCCTGGAAAATGTGATGCTTCCCGCCTATCCCAGGGGGGAAAGGCACGCCTCCCTGAAGCGGCGCGCCATGGGCCTGCTTGAGCTGCTCAATCTTGCCGGCAAGGCCTCTGCCCGGGTGGAATGGCTGTCCGGCGGCGAAGCCCAACGGACCGCCATAGCCAGGGCGCTGATCAACAATCCAGCCATCCTCATCGCCGACGAACCCACCGCCCACCTGGACACCGCCCTCTCCCGGGAATTCATGGAAATCATGCGGCAGCTTAAAAACGACGGCAAAACCATTCTGATTGCCAGCCATGACCCTGTGGTCTATGCATCGGATGTCATTGACCGGATTGTCGAAATACGGGACGGCAGAATCGTGTCCCCTGGGGATGGTGCATGATCTTTCATGCCGGTATCCTTGCCCTGTTGCTCGGTTCCGGCCTGATTTCGGCCATGCTGTGCTATTCCGTCTACCAAGGGATGCGGATCATCCGCCATTGGGACATCCACAGCGGCAGCGAACGGCAATTGGAACTGGAACGGCGGACCTACCTGGTGTCGACGGTCATGGGGTATGCCCTGGGTTTTCAGATCCTTTCCCTGTTCCTGTTCATTTATACCGCCGACACCCTCAGCCCCCTGTTCGTCGGCGCCATGTGCGCGGCAGGAAGCCTCAAGGTCAATGCCCTCGGGTATCCGGCGCTGGTGGTCAAGATCGTCAGCTGCCTGCTCGCCGGGTTATGGCTGATCGTCAATGCCACCGATAACAAGGCCCATGATTACCCCTTGATCCGGACCAAATATTGGTTGCTGTTCCTTCTTGCCCCCATGGTGCTCGCCGAAACCATCCTGCAGGGGGGGTATTTGCTGCGCTTGCGGCCCAATATCATCACCTCCTGTTGCGCCCTGGTGTTCAGTACCGGGTCGGGCACGGTTCTATCCGATCTGCTCAGCCTGCCCTCCTCATGGTCGCAGACAGCCTTTTTTTCCAGCACGATCATCACCTTGGCCTTGGGACTGCGGGTGTACCTGACAACCAAGGGCGCGCTGTTCTTTTCCTTGGCCTCCCTCCTCCATTTCATCGTCTCCATCGGAGGAATCATCTCCTTTATCAGCATGTATATCTATGAGCTGCCGACCCACCACTGTCCGTTCTGCCTGTTGCATCAGGAGTATGGGTACATCGGTTATCCCATGTATGGGGCGATGCTGGTGAGCGTTGTCTCTGGAATGGCGACCGGCGTCCTCCAGCCGTTCCGCGCCATTGCTACCCTGTGCCCGATTATTCCGCCTCTGCAAAAACGGCTTGCCCTGGTTGCGATCGTCTCCACCCTGGGTTTTGTGCTGCTCACAGGATATGGCCTGGTGTTCTCGAACCTGAGAATGACGGTCTAGCTGGCGGCAGCGCACCCAGCCTTGACTGCCCTGGATTACTCCGCGACCAAGGACCGGCAATCAGCGATGGGCCGCCCCGCACCAGATGAATGAACCTAAAAACGGCGATTGAGAAGACCTGCATTCGTGCTGTTTCCTTTGAGATCGATAGAACGGCTCATTTTTGTTTGTCGAGGCCTTCACCCAATGGGTGAGCAATGATGACCGTCATTCCGGCGCAGGCCGGAATCCAGAAAGGGCTGTTCTCTCGTGTGCAACGTTCTGGACCCCGGCATGCGCCGGGGTGACGGAACCGCTGATTTTAGGATGAAACCGTCGATTTCATCCCCTTTCCTCGTAGGTCAAGCCATCACGGATGGTATAAATACGTTTAAATGTGGGAATAATTTTTTCGTCGTGGGTCACCACGATGATAGCGGTTTCAAATCTGCGGGCCATGTCATTGAGTATCCGGATAACCGCCAGGGCGCGTTCACTGTCAAGCGGCGCCGTGGGCTCATCGGCAAGGATAACCGGTGGCCGATTGACCAAGCCCCGGGCAATCGCGACCCGCTGCTGCTCTCCCCCAGACAGTTGGGACGGCATGGCCTTGGCACGATGGCCCACATCAAGCGCCTGCAAAAGCTCCATGGCCCGTTTGCGGGCTTCACGGTTTGACTGGCCGGCAAGCATCGGCAGCAGGGCGATGTTGTCGGTGACATTGAGGAACGGAATAAGATAGGGGGCTTGAAAGACGAAACCGATCTTGTCGCGGCGCAAGGCGCGCAGATCTTTGATTTTCCATTTATTATCGTAAATTATTTCGCCACCGAGGATCATCCGCCCCGCGGATGGTTCAATGACGGCCCCCAGACATTTGAGCAATGTCGTCTTGCCGGAGCCCGAGGGGCCGATCAGGCCGACGACTTCACCCGGCGCGACAGACATGTCGACATGCCTGAGGGCGTCGACGGCGGTATCGCCCTGGCCGTACCGCTTGCTCAACCCTTCGATGCGAATGCCCCGCGATGAGACGGCGTCAGAGTGGTCAGCCACCGATAGCCTCCGCTGGATCGACGTTCAATGCCGCCCGGATGGCGACGATGCTGGCAAGCACACAAATCAGCATCACCGCGACAAATCCCCGCAGGGCGTCACCGGGCTCAAGCAGCACGTACTTCGGAAAAATGGGCGCCCAGAAGGTGGCGGCAATCTTGCCCACGACAAAGCCAATGAGCCCGAGGGCCACGGACTGCTTGAGAATCATGCCGGAGATGGTGCGGTTCCTGGTGCCGATCAGCTTCAGCACCGCGATCTCCCGGATCTTGCCCAAGGTCAGCGTATAAATGATGAAAGCAACAACAGCGGCACTGACAATGGCCAGGATCACCAGGAACATGCCGATCTGCTTGGCCGAGGTGGCGATCAATTTAGCGATCAGGATCTCCTGCATCTGCGCCCGGGTGTAGACGGTCAGACGCTTCCAGCGCCGGATGGGCTCTGCCACGGTTTCAGGATCCGATCCCGGGGTGATTTGCACGAGCACCGCGTTGACGTAGGGGTTGGTGCTTTGCGAGGCGATGAGCGCATCGAGCAGTCCTGGAACCCCGGGACGATTCAGTTCCTGGTTCTCCGCGGTCCGGGCGCGCTGCCGGACGATGGCATCGTTATCTTTGAGAAATTGGGCTTCCTGCGCGTCCTTGAGCGGGATGAAAACCATGGGGTCTCCGCCCGAGGACACCATGCGCCGGGTCAATCCGACAACGGTGTACAGGTTGCGCCGGATCTGAATGCGATCGCCCACGGAAAAGCCGGTGGCCATGTCGGCCACGGCTTCGTAATGCCCCCGGGTCATCTGCCGCCCGGCCACCAGGTAACTGGGCTGGCCAGGAGAGCCCGGTCCGTCGGGCGTGATGCCAACCACCATCGCCCGCACATCCCGCGGGAGGGCAGTGCCGGTTTGCCGCACCTGCATGGTCAGATAGGTGACATTGGCGGCTCGGACCACCCCGGCCATGCCGAGGATGCCGCGGTAGGCGTCGTCGTAGATGCTCGACGATTCAGCGTAGGGACCCAGGGTGTCCTGCTGCACCACCCATAAATCGGCGCCGCTGTTGTCGAGCAGGACGTGCGCATCGTCAACCATGCCGCGGTAGACCCCGGCCATGGTCAGGGTGACGCCGATCAGGAGTCCCAGCCCGACCCCGGTGAAGACGAACTTGCCCCAGGCATGCAGGATGTCGCGGCCGGCCAGACTGATCATGGCGATGTCCCCACGATGCGCTCGACAACCTTGATCCGGCTCTTGGCCTGCAAGGCCTTGCGACTGTAGGCAACGATGCGTTCGCCGCCTTCGAGTCCCTTCAGAATCTGCACGCGCCCTTCAAGATCGGTTGCGCCGACGGTGACCGGCGCAAAGGACAAATGATCGTCTCGCACGATCCATACACCAAGATGGCCGTCAACCCGTTGCAAACTGGCATTGAGCACCACGGGCATTGCTTTCTGCGGAGCGAGTTCGACCGTGACTTCCGCCAATTCACCGATGGGCGGCAGGAATTCTGGCAACTGCTTGAAGACCACTTTCGCCAGCACTTCCTCGGTCACGGAGTCGGCCATTGGTTCGACGCGGACGACCTGTCCGGCCAACGGTTCCGTGCCCTGGGAACGCAAGGTGATCTGCGCCGGCAACTGGGCGCTGAGCCCCCTTGCCCGCTGTTGATCGAAACGGACGTGGATCCAGACGCTGCCCGGCGCCACGGCCTCGACCACCGCTTGGCCCGGCACCACGGTGGTGCCGGGATCAACGTCGCGGCGGGAGATGAAACCATCGACCGGCGACACCAAGCGCAGGGTGGCGCGCCGCTGGCTCAATCCGCCCCCCTCCCCCCCCCACCCGCCGCCTTTCCTCATCGCCTCCTTCCCA